>OODU01003109.1_pt1 | contig 12952 bp, 16 predicted proteins | sample 1671171 | NCBI WGS metagenome assembly OODU01 (sample SAMN06348129, study PRJEB24527) | human gut metagenome | biome: human gut; feature: ankylosing spondylitis patient; material: feces | host: Homo sapiens | place: China | collected 2015-10
GACGGAAACGCTCATGGTGTTAACGCAAAGTCGCTATAAGGAATTAATTCATTTTGAAAAATTATTAAATGACATGCATCTTGATGTAGATGAGAAGCAACTTGTTTTGGAGCAAGAACAGAAAAGTTTAAAAAAACAAAACACAACGCTTGAAGCAGACATACAAAAACTAACGCAGCAAAATACCCCATAAACAGATTTGGTTTCATCTACCTTTTCTGCTTAAGGGGTATCATAACTCCAACATTTAATGGCTTGCAGCCATGTTATCTTTTTTTATAAAGAATCAGTTCCGGATTTGTTAAATCTGCATCATATGTGCAAACCATAACAAAATCCATACTTGCAAGAACTCCGAAATATCGTTCGCCACCAAATTCACACTCCAGTTGATTTCCTAAATATGTTTTCTGATTATCCAAAAATTTCACCCTCATTCCGTTTGGCAACGGGTATTCAAGGTTTATATCCCGTCCAACAAGTGCATTTAATTTCTCAACTTTCGGCATCCCCTCTATATGAAGTTCGTTTATTTCTGTTATCAGTTGCTTCTTAAACTCCTCAAACTGTCCATTGTCACTGAGCTCATCATATCTTTTCCAATAATCTAACTTTGGAAGCATTTCTTTCATATACGCACGCGCCTGTTCCTCAGTGAAGTTTTCATTTACCATATTTTTTACACATATATCAATCAAATCGTCCATATCACTGTAAGTATAATTTCCATCGGCATAGCACCATTTACAATAGTCCTCATTCAACGAGCCGTCACTGTCACGGCTTATAATCGCATCATCTTCAAGCGGCATTCCACAGCACTGACAGATAAGCTTTCTCGGTGCACCTAAAAGCGTATTAATAGAAACATCAAATTCCTTTGATAATAATTTTAATGTCTCTGTATTTGGAATTGTTTCTCCATTTTCCCAGCGGGATACCGCCTGTCTCGTAACCATAACCTTTTCAGCCAGCTCTTCCTGCGATAATCCTTTTTGGGTACGAAGTTCCAAAATAATTTCCCTTGTTTCCATCACATCACCTCCGTTAGGGATATAATAGCAGAAAAGCGGAGGGTGGGAAAGCAACTTGTTGTTTCGGAGAGGTAGGAGAAATATATTTGCAATTAATAATTTTATAATACCAGTTACCATTATTGAAGTATAGGAATTAGTCTGATAATTCCTAAATCCGCCGCATCTTGTCCAAGTTTCATCTATATCATCTTTTCTCCGAAGGTCAATTGTAAAACTTACTTCCACCTTGTAGAACTAAATTCCATGAGGTGGAAGTTTTTTATTCCCAAAAGTATGGTTTTTCTATCAAAAATGTTATATAATATATCAAAAGCTGGAAAAATGCGCATCAAAATGAGAAGTCGAATGCACATGTTCATGATAAGAGTTAGTGAATTCCACCCCTAAAGAGAGTGTTATGGAGCTCATCCCAACTGCGTAGGACTCCGGCTTTTTTAGTGTTAATAATGACATTTCTGCTGATACAGAAATCTTTATTCTTACTTTGCGTGGCTGATTTTCATCAAAATAGTATTCATCAGTCAAAATAAGGCCAGAAGTATTCTTCTTATGAATTCATGATTATTTTCACAAGCCCCTTTTTGACTGGGAGAAGATGGATTACAATAAAACAGCCGAGACCTTATCACTCCGTCTGAGTCAGCTTCAATACCGAAAGGATCAGAAAATTCAGTTCCGTTGTCGGCCAGACATATGGGAAGTATTTTGGCAAAGTTCTCAAAACCAAGTAATTTGTAAAGAGCATCAAATATGTCGGTAACAGATTTAGAGTCATTTGCGTCTCTTAAAAATGCTAATTGAAGCTTGGGAAGTACAAAGTGAATGGTAAGTAATACAGAACCGCCTTTTATACCTTCTACAGAATCAAGCTGTTTCAATTCATCTTCGCAGAGATTAAAGCCAGAACGTGATTCGCTCCACACCAACTCATACTCTTTTTGAGCCACAAGAGCTTTATAGAATCTTTTCTCGAGGGTACAGTTGTTTAACATATCACATCCATTACATACATACGGAGCCTTAGATAGTTTAGGACACTCCTCCTTGGAATAATCAACACAAGAGGTTGTGCAATGACCACAGACGCTGCATTTGTTGCGGCTTTTGTGGCGTTCGCAAGAGATGCAAACATCACCGTGATGGGAACAGTGTCTTCTGTTAAGGCAGTCGTTAAAAGGTTTATAAGGAGCTCCTTTCTTTTCGAATACGATATGGGATTTCACCTCTTTGGATACAGTAGTACAGTCCTTAAGAATCTGTTTACCAATGGCTTTAAAACTCATGTTTTCGTTAAGGGAATGTTCAATTACATATCTTTCATCTAAAATTAAATGTTTATTCTTATTCATATATATCTCCTGTTCCGACCGGAGCTTAGAGATGGATGAACAGGAATAATATAACATTAAGAATAAGTAATTTCCACACCTGATATTCGGAAGTAGTAACTTCCACGACAAGTCATATAGGGGTGGAAATTAGTTTTGCAAATGAGGTGTCTTTCATATGCAAACAGCTTATCACAATACTCTACGCCTTGCACCGCCGGACAACTGATATCACGATTTTTCCCTTTGGGTATTGCATCAAAGAAATATCTTCTTATGTGTGCAAAACAGCAACAGCGTTTTATATCCTGCACCTTGTTATATCCTGTATAACCATCTGCCATAAGATATCCATTAAAACCTTTCAGAAATTCTTTTGCAACATCTCCGCTGCACGTTGATGCATATTTATACAAAACTATCGGTGGTGTATCATCTTCGCCGCTTCTAAACAGCCACATATATGATTTTGCCGTCGCGCTTCACGTCTTTCCTCTTTCAAGACCTGTATATGGCTTTCATCTGCCATAGCAAACCCTCTGCTTAACAGCAGTCTGTGGTAAAATTCGTACAATACACGCAGATACTTATCGGTACATTCTATAACCCAGTTCGCCATTGTTGCACGGCTAAGTTCAAAACCATACTGCAGCCAGTCTTTTTCCTGGCGGTACAATGGCATCTCATTAACATATTTGACCTGAACAGTCAACTCCTGAACCTGAATATTACTGATATTTAAAGCTAACTGGAGAGTTTTGTTTAACTCTCTCTGTTCATTAAGTGAATCTTTTAATTCCCTTATCAATATATCTTTTGCACCAACAGATATCAGATTTTCCTGCACGATTTGATACAATTATTATAACATATCTTAGAGTAAAAAGATAGCTGTAATGCCTGTTTTTATGGAGTTGATTCATTTTTTAACAGGTGGTTTTATCGCTTTTGGCTGTTCTATTTCAAGACCATCCATAAGCCACTCAAACTGTTTCAATGTGAGACTTTTTACTTCATTTTGATTGCGTGGTCATTTATAATTGCCTGAACCTGTAAGTCGTTTATATAATAAAACTATGCCATCTTTTTCTTTTTGAAATAACAATACTGCCAAAGCTCGTACTATCATCGATGCCTTCTCAGCCAAAAACATAGTACGCGTTAGTGCAACAGCTGAAAAAAATAAACGCTATGAATTTTTTGAAATTGACGAATTAGATGTCATTGATGCTGGTTTGATTACCAAAGCTCTTTATGTAAATGAAGGTATCTCAGATACGAAATACAACTACTGCGACTATCTCATCACCAAACCTGTAAATTATGGCGAAGAACTGAAACGTTTACCAGGAGCTGACTACGATCTCTGCTGTGCCCTCTTTTCTATGATTCCCCGAGAAGATCATTTTAATAGCGGGGCTTATGCAAAACGCAATGAAGCCGAAGTGGTACTTTCTGTTTTGGATCGAATGCTGATACTCTTATCCGATAATAAATGAATCTATTTGTATGAGGCTGCTCCAATTGTAGCCTCATTTTCATTTTATGTGACCTCGCCTTTTGTGTAACCCTCAACCAGAGTTTGCCCCGGCAAAAGCTCAATTCCATAGGCTGCTGCCTTTGCCAGTTTTTCTGGTGAAGCTTTCCACCCCTCATGAAGATTTCGAATATGGAAACCCACATCAAAAGGCTCTTTATATTCTCTGTGCATCGGAATCACAACACTTTCAATATTTCTTACCTGTTCTGTGATTCTTGGATCCTCGGTCTTTATCGGTATTTTCGGATCATTATTCTTTAGTGCATTCCAGAAAACTTCCATTGCCTCTTTATTTTTGATTCCTAAAACGAGTCCCACCAATGCAGTGATACTTACTCCCGCAATAGCAATTTCTTTTTTATGCTCCTTGATCCAGCGAATAAGTGCTTTTTGCTCTTTTGGAGCTTCTTCACTCGTTTCCATTTTTTTAGCTTCATCCATGGTCCTATCCTCCTTATGTTTTCTCTCTAAACCATAACACATTTCGGAATCTTTGGAATTCGCGCTTCGCGTACTTACGCTCAAAGCTCAAATACTGTAGCCAGAAACTGAAGTGCATATGTATTTCCCAATTCTGCATATGCTACCAGCATTTGCTTCCCGATTGTTATGTTGAATTCTGAGGATAACTCAGTATCAACCATGTCGAAAAGAAATGTGAGAGCCAAATAATAATCCCCCAGCTCTGCCCATTCTGTGTCCGATTTTAACGCCTTTATTGCCTCCGTAATCATTTCTTTAAAATCCTGACGAAAGGCTTGTTTCTTCTCACTCACTTCAGCAGTTCTCTGAGTCTCCTGATATTTCTGTATGACCCCTTTCATATCAATCCGATTGGACTGCAGCTTATTCTGCAAAGCTAACATTTTCTGTATATCGTTGATCTGTGACCACCAAAAAAATATAGACCACACGAGATTGGCTACAGCTTCCGGTGCCTGTCCCCGAAAAAAATGAGGAGAAAGTACTGTAAGAAATAATTGACTCCCTTAGGAGTAAATATGTAGTAGCAATAATTCATACCTTTTTAGCTGTATTTTGTATCGTAAACAGAAAGAAAATGCACTATAATCCAAGGCAATGAAAGTACTTAAAAAAGTAGTTTCGTTGCCTTGGTTCCATTTTTAGAAAGAATAATACTTAGGTGGGAAAATTCCCAGGCGCTGTGTGGAGTTTTCTGTAAGAAGCCGGGGAAAGACCGCACTGTTTCTTGAAAAAGGAAGAAAAGTGGTGAGGGTCTAAGAACCCAAGCTGTGTGGAGATGGCAGAAACAGGAAGAGTGGTGCGGCTTAGCATGGACTGGGCCAGCTTGCACTTCTGGGACAGGTAATACTGGTAGGGAGCAACATGATATACCTCCTGGAACAGGTGGATGAGCCTGGAGCGGGACAGGGAAACGGTATCTGCCAGATGATCCAAGGACAGACTTTCTGTTAAGTGCATATCGATATAATTGCGGATCGCCAGTGCAGTAGGATTGATGGGAACTTTGTTTGCCAGAAAATCCGCAAGCTCCTGAATATATTGATGGAGCAGTACAGCCAGCTTGTCAGCAGAGTGTACAGGGTCGGCGGTAAAGGCATCAAGGATCCGGGTCAGAGGTGTTTCGTTATGGAAGCGGGGGATCAGGGTGACACCGTCTAAGCCGTAATCGGAGAGAAGATGCTGTACCAGACTGCCGCTGACATTGAACCAGATCTTGGTCCAGGGATCAACTTTGTCTGAATAGTAGTGGTGGTAGGTGCCGGCAGTAAGGATATAGGCATCTCCGGCATTTACAGTGAGGATACTGCCGTTTCGCTCGATATGTCCACGGCCGCTTAAAACGTATTCAAACACACACAGGGGTCTGCGATAAACCAGGATCTCATAGGCAGGATCCGGGTAAGTGATACCGGCCATGATGGGAGAAAAGCTTTCCGCGGTAGGGCCGGTGTAGACAGTGTATTTTTCAATCTGTGTGCGTGTAATTTCCTGAGGCATGGTGGTTCCTCCATTTTTTGAAAGCAAATTGCAATAATGTAATAACAGCATTGTAGTAAAAAGGAGCAAGCCTGTCAACTATGGCTTTCACTATATAAAATAAAAATGAAATCAACCCAAATAAATGATCACAGGAGGACAAAATTATGACACAAATACCCAGACCGGAGCATCCCCAGCCCCAGATGAAGAGGGAGCATTGGAAAAACCTGAATGGAGAATGGGATTTTTCCTTTGACTTTGGATGCAGCGGCATAGATCAGAAATGGCAGGAAGGAAAGACAGATTGGGAGAAGAAGATCCTGGTGCCCTTCTGCCCGGAAAGTGATCTGAGCGGAATCGGCTATAAGGACTTTATCCCCGGCGTATGGTATCACCGCACCATCACATTGACAGGGGAGGAGCTGAAGGGAGATCTTCTCTTACACTTCGGCGCAGTGGACTATGATGCAAGAGTATGGATCAATGGAGTAGAGGCAGGCAGACACCAGGGCGGTTATGTTTCCTTTACGTTTAATATTACAAAGCTTGTAAAGGAAGGAGAAAATGACATTACGCTTTTTGCAGCAGATGATGTGAGAGGCGGAAAGCAGCCCAAGGGAAAGCAGAGTCATTTCTTCTACTCCAGAGGCTGTGATTATACCAGAACGACAGGTATCTGGCAGACGGTATGGCTTGAGTGGGTACCGGAAAGCTACATTGAAAAAGTGCAATATTATCCAAACCTGGCAGAGGCAACTCTGGGAATTAAGGCGGTAGTAAAGGGGCAGGGCACACTGGAAGCAAAGGCCTTTTATGGGGGAGAGCCCTGTGGCAGCGTAAGCGCAAAGTCAGAGGGCGGCACCGTTACCATGACACTTCCTTTATCCCGTCTGGAAAAGTGGGAGCCGGGTCATGGCAGACTGTATGACCTTACATTAACCTATGGAGAAGATAAGGTAGAAAGCTACTTTGGTATGCGTGAGGTAAGACTGGATGGAGAGAAATTCCTTATCAACGATAAGAGCGTGTTCCAAAGACTGGTGCTGGATCAGGGCTTCTATCCGGATGGCATTTACACAGCGCCTACAGAGGAAGCACTTGTCAAGGATGTGGAACTGTCCATGGCTGCAGGCTTCAACGGCGCAAGACTCCATCAGAAGGTATTTGAGCCTCTGTTCTTGTATCACTGCGATAAAGCAGGCTATCTGGTATGGGGCGAGCAGGGCTGTTGGGGACTGGATTACAGCAATCCCGCAGCATTAAAATATTTCCTGCCTGAGTGGATGGAAGCCTTGGAGAGAGACTTCAACCATCCCGCCATCATCGGCTGGTGTCCGTTTAATGAGACATGGGATTATGAGGGAAGAAGGCAGGATGACAGCTTACTGGCCAATGTGTATAAGATGACAAAGCTGTATGACACCACCAGACCCTGCATTGATACCAGCGGAAATTATCATGTGGTGACGGACATCTATGACTTACACAATTATGAGCAGGATCCGGCAAAGTTTGCAGCAACCTACGAGTCCTTTAAACAGGGAGGTGATTTGGAAGATAATCATGGCTACAGGCAGACACCTGTAAAGGGTATCCCTACCTTCATCAGTGAGTATGGCGGTATCAAGTGGGACGAGGAAGGTGTTGAAAAGGATGGCTGGGGCTATGGTGCAGGTCCTGCTACCAAGGAGGAATTCCTGAACCGATATAAGGGACTGACCGATGCCCTTTTGGACAATCCCCATATGTTTGCCTTCTGCTATACCCAGCTGTATGATGTGGAGCAGGAGTTAAACGGTCTGTATACCTATGAACGTAAACCCAAGTTTGATATGGATGTGATAAAGGCAATCAATGCCCGTAAGGCAGCAATCGAGGATTAAAAGCATCCCGCAGAGTATAAAAGAAAGCGTGTGAGAGACATTGTGGTCTGACCCTCTTACAATTTTCTTGGTGAGATAAAAAACAAGTGCAAAACTTTTAAATGTATAGCTATAAATGAGCAAATTTGAAAAACTGTACAAACAAATCTGCTATGCACGGACATTAAGAGGATTAAACAATTTATTGTCCGCTACACTTGGCGGTAAATACCCGTGACTGGACTTGCACCAGCAAGATTAGTGCCATGCTCGGCACACAAAATGACTGCCCCGCCTGCTCAAATGCAGGCAGAACAGTCATCTGATCTTTTTATTCACTTTTTATGAAACAAATTTTCCAACGATCAGACAGATTACAATCGTAATCACCATATCCGGCAGAGTGTTTCCCAGCGGCATGTCGATGTTCATCAGAATTCGGTATACCACAAATCCAATCACCCAGATGATCAGATTCGGAATATGTACGGCCAGGCTGCTCTTGTCCCGTTTCAGCAGGAAAAAGTCGGCAATCTGGATTGCGATCATCGGTGCAAAGACCGAGCCGATCAGATAGAGGAAATCTGTGATGTTGTCCATCGGATATACAATCGCTGCGATGGTTCCAATGACGGTGACAACGATGGCCACATGCTTTCCATTCCATTTGCTTACGACGGTCTCGCTGGAAATTCCTGCGGAGTAGGCATCCAGAAATGTCGTTGTTACTGTTGAAAATACAATAATCAGAAGGCCCGCAATGCCAAGGCCTGCCTTCAGCATGATCTGCGCGATGTCATATTCTCCGGTGATGATCGCTGCTCCCATTCCAATCACATACATCCAGCAGCTGACGATTCCATAGACAACCGCGCTGATGGCCGTTGCTTTGACCGGTTCTTTTGCTTCTCTTGTGTAATCGCTGATCAGCGGCAGCCAGGATAACGGCATCGCAACCGCAAGTTCTACTGCTGCACCGAATGTCATACTGTCATCCGATGGTGCTCCTGCTCCGCCTCCGGCAAAGATGACCTTGCTCAGGATCAGGCTAAGCAGAAATAATGCTGCCATGGCAACCGTGTTGATTTTACCAAGATTCGTGATTCCGATCACAATCCAAAGAATAATCAGGACTCCGATCACAAGGCACCAGATCCATCTGCCCGTATGCATTACGCCGTCTGCGGCGAGCGCTCCGTCATAGATCATGATGGCGGTCCAGCCAACGAGCTGCAATACATTCAGGACAGCAAAAAGGATGCTTCCCTTCTGTCCAAAACTCATTTTTACGGTTTCCATGGCACTTTTTCTGACCCTGCCGCCGATCACGCCTGCCAGAAACAGCATCAGGCATCCGATGATATGGCCGATAAGAATCGCTGCCAGACCTTTTCCCATGCCGAGCGGTGCAAGGTAGGTTCCGGTCAGGATTTCGGCAATCGAGACACCTGCCCCAAACCAGATCAGGCCATTCTCGAACAGGCCGGTACGTTTTTCGTTCATTTTCATGTTCCTCTCTTTGCTTAAATTTTCATACCGGAAACCATTTTAGCACAGAAGGGAAAATGCGGCAATGAATTTACTCTATCCGTTCATCTGACTCCCAATCTTTCTCCAATCATCCCAGCTTTTCAGACCATTCTGCTTCCTTAAAGCCGATCAGCACGGTATCACCATCGATCAGCAGCGGGCGTTTCACCAGCATACCATTCGTGGCAAGAAGCTGCAGCTGTTCCTCTTCGCTCATGGCAGGAAGTTTGTCCTTCAGTTTCATTTCTTTATAAAGAAGGCCGCTGGTATTAAAGAACTTTTTAAGTGGAAAGCCGCTCTTAGAATACCATTCCTTTAACTCACCGCAGGTTGGATTCACATCCACGATGTTGCGCTCGGTATATTCTATTTTCTGTGCATCTAACCATTTTTTCGCTTTCTGGCAGGTTGAGCATTTTGGGTAACATATAAATAACATTTCTCCATCTCCAATCAAATATAATTTATCCATAATCCTGTATCTTTTGCCGGAATCATTTCAGCACAGGAACGGAGGATCGGCAATTATTTTCCTTCTTCCAAGATCAATTCCAGCACCTTCATCAGCTTCGGAATCCAGCCCATCTATCTTATATAGACGAGCTGTTTGAGCTCTTTTGGTCTTTCCTTTTTCACAATTATGCAATAATAATCTATAACTTTGCACATACCAAATCATACAAAGCACTCATAAGTTCTTCCCCGTTCCGGCATTCTGCGACCATCGAAATAACCGCATTCTTGTCCGGAAGGATCATAGAAATCTGAGAATATTTTCCATCCGCCCGGTAGGAATTGTATTCTCCTCTCCAGAAAAGATAACCATAATTGTCTGTATCGGATGCTGCTGTACTTTCTTCTATCCATTTTTCGGATAAAATCTGTTTTCCATTCCATTTTCCCTTATTCAGGTAAAACAATCCGAATTTATGAAGTTCAGAAAGTGTAAGGAACAATCCACCTGCGCCAAAACTGTTTCCAAGAGGATCTGTCTCCCATGTCGGCCGCTTGATTCCAAGATGTTTAAAAAGCCTTGGTGTAAGATAAGAGACCAGATCGCATCCGGAACGTCTCTGTACAAGAATGCCTGCCAGGTAGGGACCAACATTATTATATACAAAATGTGTACCTGGCTTATATTGAAACGGAATCGCCAAAGACATTTTTACCCAGTCATCCTCCTGGTATAATGGCCGCTGTTCTCCCATAAGGCTGCCCTGTTCCTGTCCTAAACACATCGTAAGCAGGTCTCGAACCGTTGCCATTTTCAGATTATCATCGATCACATCGGGTAAATCTTCAGGAAAGGCATCGGTCAGTTTTTCATCCAAGGACAATAATCCCTCCTGGACAGCAAAACCAACTGCACAGGATGTGAAGCTCTTCGTTGCAGAATAGATATTTCTACGGCATTCGGGTTCGCTGTACCATTCATTTATGAGGTCGCCATCTTTTGTGACCTTTATTCCAAGAACGTGAAATGTTTTTGCAGCTCCTATAAAATCAGATATGTCCATAGCTAGGTTCCTCCTTTATTTTTACTATAATAATTTGTAGTATCTTTGCCATGTTGTCTTTCTGAAATTTTTATAAACCTATGTATATTTCCTCCTCATCAACCACTTCTGATCAATACATTTCACCTCACCATTAAACCGAATATGAAGATGCACCCCGCCTGATCTCAGATTAATCTTTTCTATGATTCCATCTCCGAATTTCGGATGTGTGATATTGTCTCCAATTTTATATTGAACAACTTCATCCTTCTGCTTCTGTGCTTTCTGCTGGCGCTGATACGTATCTCGAATCGGCACTGTCTTATCATGAATCCGGCTTTTTAATACTTTATCATAGTTATGATCCAACAGCGCCTCTCCTGCCTTATAATAAGGTGTCGGTGCTGCACCTATAAGAGAACAACAATATTTCCACGCACTTCCATGTGTTCCAGCCTGCCATTTATACTTCTCAGGTATCCGCATATTGTACTGCATGTAATGCGCATATTCATGCTTGAATAAATCGATACGGTCCTCTTTTGACAACGGATTGTTGACTCCATACGCAACAAAGAGCAGGGAAAAATGAAAATGTTCCTTTTCATGAGCACTCTGCCTTGTATAGGATCCCAGAGAATCGGTCTCAAATCCAAATGTTACCGGGATTTTTGCTCCATTCAAATGAAATTTCCGGTCCAGTTCCTGATATAAATTCTGAATTAATGCTGTCAAAATTGGGATTTCTTTCTGCAGCCGCTGGCGTAAAAACTGGTTTTCTTGATCATAATAAGTCATTCTTTCATGTTTCCTCCCAGCTTTTCTATTGCCACTTCTTCCATATCTCCGGCTGATAACCGAGCGTAGAAAGTTTTCCATTTCTGACCACTGGTGTCTTAATTACAGATGGATTTTCCATCACTTTCTGAAGCTTATCCTCATCAGCAATGTATTTAATCAAAGCTAATAAATCCTTGTCTTTGCCATCCCAATTAATCATATTTTCCAGTCCACCATTTGCCTGAGCTACAGAATTAAATTCTCCTTTGCTCATGCCTTTTTCCTTCATATCTACAAACTGATACTTGATGCCGCGCTCTTTGAAAAAACGCTCGGCTTTCTTTGTGTCGTTGCATTTCTTAGTTCCGAATATTTGTATGTTCATTGTAATGTTCCCTTCTAGCTCCAAAATTATATTTAATTCTTCGGATTATCCCTTTCGCAATAAAGCACTATAACAACTGTGTCATTAATCCTCAATAACCAGTACCTTCTCACCCTATCACATTTCCGAGATAATCACACCTTCACTTAAGGCGACTTGATTCCATACTTTACAGATCAGTTCATACTTATTTCAACTCACGTCTTTATGGAATACGACTGTAAGAAGATCCAACTTTACAAATTTCTTTTTTTCTATTTTCTAGATTTTTTCTTCAATATATCCCGTTTTCTGTAGTAACCGACTCTTCCATCGTATCTGATATTTCCTATACGCACTGGAATGTATTTCCTGTGTTTTACATTTATTCGCAACAATTCGGTATTGCAATTGATATTCCACTAGCTGAGACCGCAAAGCATTTTCCGTTGCCTCTAGTTGACTGGCAGCCTTCACAAGATCCGATCCTTTTAATTCAATCAAATATGCTGTCTTGGAGGTTTCGTTCATAAGAAGATAATCACATCTGTCACCTGTCTTAATTACTTTTCCGTCTATCTGATAATGTGTTACTTCCGAATTTGAAACATTATTTGCTTTATGATATTGTGGATTCCCTTTATCTCGAGAAACAATCTGCTTCGCATTTTTGCTACATAAAGACGTAAATCCGTTCAACGGCATTAGAGCACCACACTTTCTTCATTGGTAGTCTGCAGTTCCAGCAATCGTTCAAAATCTTCATTAATCACTTTGGAGATTTCGTCAATTTTTTCATTTTGAATCATATGAATATCTGCATCCATACAATTTTCAATTGTTCCATTTTTTACAAACCAAGAATCAAATGCATTATAATCCAGCCATAAAGATTCCCGAATAATTTTGTTTGCTTCTTTTCTCGCTTGTGGCGAAATCGTTTTTGCATATAATAAATTATTTAACGTTCCCAATACATATGGGCTATGTGTTGTCAGTACAATCGAATGTCCACAGTTATTGACTAATGCAATCAATTCCGTAATA
>OODU01003116.1_pt1 | contig 12922 bp, 8 predicted proteins | sample 1671171 | NCBI WGS metagenome assembly OODU01 (sample SAMN06348129, study PRJEB24527) | human gut metagenome | biome: human gut; feature: ankylosing spondylitis patient; material: feces | host: Homo sapiens | place: China | collected 2015-10
TAACAAAATAAGAAATCACCCAAAAACTCTGCGTTCTGCGGCAATTATCTTAGTTCGCTGCCGGCAGAACAAGTCAGTCTATTGGCTGCAAAATAGTTTATTTGTTGCTGACATAATAAGCAATATGTGGGATGACGGTAACGGTTGGTCTGCGAAGATTGAGAGGGGAATTGGAAATTGCGGTTGGGGAGTGTGACGAAAGGTAACATGCTGGTTTTGCTCTTCTTTGATGGGAAAGGAGTGTATGTTTATGATGGAAAATGGAAATGTGTGGACATTTGATAAGATTGCAGAGTGTGCCGGAGCTATTCGGGAAAATATGGGCCGCGTGATCATTGGAAAGCAGGATGTGATCAAATTGGTGATAGCAGGGCTGTTCGCAGGGGGACATATTTTGTTGGAGGATACGCCGGGTACCGGCAAAACAATGTTAGCAAAGTCATTAGCAAGATCGATCGATGCGGAGTTTGGGCGGATTCAATTTACGCCGGATCTCCTCCCGCTAGATCTGACCGGGCAGAATGTGTATCATCAAAAGGAGGAACAGTTTGTATTTGTGCTGGGGCCGGTCTTTTGTAATGTGCTGCTGGCAGATGAAATTAACCGTGCAACACCGAGAACGCAGTCGAGTTTGTTGGAATGTATGGAAGAAAAACAGGTAACAGTAGATGGCGAGACAAGAGTGTTAGAAAGCCCGTTTTTTTTGATCGCTACACAGAATCCAATTGAAACGGCGGGTACATATCCACTGCCGGAGGCACAGTTGGATCGTTTCTGTATGCAGCTTAAAATGGGATTCCCGACTGTGATGGAAGAACTGGATATTATGGATCGTTTTATACAGGATAGCCCGTTAGAACGATTGGAGCCGGTATGTACAGCGGCAGAAATTGTGCAGGCACAAGAGGGCTGCCGGCATATTTATGTCGATGAATGTGTCAGACGTTATATTGCCCATATTGTCGAGGCAACGAGAAAGCATTCCGATATAGCATTGGGTGTGAACCCTCGCGGAACATTGGCATATTTGAGATGCTGTCAGGCATATGCAGCAATCGAAGCGAGAGATTTTGTGACACCGGATGATGTGAAAAAATTATGTGTACCTGTTTTAGGTCATAGGATCGTGGCGTATCGTGCGGAGCAGAAAGAAACGATATTGCAAAGCATATTAGAGCAGGTAGAGGTGCCAACAGAATATTGGAAGCCACAGAGCGAAGTATAGTGACGTAGAGCTATCAGACAGAGATAGAAGCCACAGAATACAGAATTGTGGCAGGATGATTTTACGGGAAGGAGGGGTGCACAGGTGACATTACTGATCGCAGTTTTCCTTGCACTTGTCCTATTTTTTGGACAGAGAAAATTGTTTGATAAAAATTGGAAGCGAAAGCTGCACGTATCGCTGGCGTTTGGAGAGCAGGGGGTTTATCCGGGAGAACTCTGTACTTTAAAGCAGATTATTCAAAATAAAAAGAGGATGCCTTTGCCTGCACTACAAGTCAAATTTCAGGCCGACAAAAGTTTGCAGTTTCAAGATGAGACGGAGGCGGTCGTTACCGATCATTACTATCGAAGTGAAGTATTTATGGTAGGTGGACGAAAGCAGATCACCCGTACGCTGCCGTTTCGACCACAATGTCGCGGAAAATATTCGATAGGGCAGATTCAAATAGCTGCACAGGATTTTTTTATGAGCAAAAAATATGTGGCCGTCTTGCCGGAAAACACGATGATCTATGTATATCCAAGACAGTTATCCATGAAGCAGTTATTGAACCACAATAAACAGGTATTGGGGGAGATTGTGGAACGTCGGAGTTATCAGGAAGATCCGTTTTATTTTCGGGGAATCAGACCGTATCAGCCGTATGATCCGATGAAACATATTAATTGGAAAGCATCTGCAAAGTATGGTGAGCTGTTAGTGAATAGTTTTGAGTCAACCTATTCGCGAGATGTCTGCCTGTTGTCAGATGTGGAGACGGATTCTGTTTTTTATCGGCAGGAAATGCAGGAGGCGGCGATCTCTGCAGCCTCAACGTTAGCAGACTATTATTTGCGCAAAGGAGCGAGAGTCAGCTTTCGTACCAATGGCAGGGAGGATACCGACGAGGAGATCGTGTTGGAACAATGCCAGGGAATCGCAGCGATCACAGCATTAAACCGCAGGTTGGCAGGTATTGATCTTGCGAAAGACAGTGCAGATTTTGCGCGGATGATCAGGCAGATCATACCGAACTGCAGACAGAGCAGGCAATATGTATGTATCACGACAAGACCCGTCAGGGACATTTTGGAAGCGGTTACATTACTACAAAGCAAAGCAGCGGAAGTGTTGCTGATCGTACCGCAAATAGCGGGCGAGGAGGTACAGATACCGGCGGGTGCACTAGCGTGGAATATATGATATAGGTGAGGATTTGGTGCAAGATGTTAGAAAGAAACTAGCGGATAGATATACAATTTTGTGTGGAGGTACGAGAGCGTATGACGGATATGGACCGCTTTACGGAGCAAAATGATCTTAAAACGACAAAATTGCAAAAGCTGTGGAGGTCACCCGAGCAAAGATACCGTTATCTGGAAGATTTTTTTGTGTTGCTCATGGAAATGATTGGTTGGTGCGGAATATATATGGCTGTGTTATTGTATACGAAGCGGACAGCAACAGAGGATATACTGGGGATGCTTACAGTGCCGTTTTTGTATGGATTTACGTATGCTTTGCAAAGAATAGAACTCTTGGTGCAAAGAAATGTGGACACCCGAACAAACGGAGCAAAGTATCAGGAATATACCGGTGCTATTGTCCTTATAATGGGACACTTGTTAGAAATTATCTTCCTTTATGGATTGCTTGGCAGATCGGCGCAGATGGCAAAAGATATCACTGTCCTTTATATGTTGATCGTTTTATGGAATATGGCTGTTTCGATCAAATGGTGGCGGATACACAGAGAGCATTTCAGTTATACCGGGAAATGGTATTTGGCGGTAGAAGTTGTATTTATATTTTTGTTGGGAACATTCTTAGAGAATCCACGTTTTCGACTTTTGGCAGTGATTTTGGGAGCCGTCCTGTTGATACTCCATATGTGGTGTGGCTATTTGGAGCGGCTCAATGATTACCTGAGAGAACAAAGCGATACTTCGGATAGTACTAAGCATATGATATTTGACGGCAGTTCGAAAATGGTCGTGAGGGTGCTTGGCGTATTTTTGTTAGGTGTACTATTTGCAATTGCCTTGAAGGATGTTAAAATGGGGATACCCTTTGGCAGATATGTACAATATGCTGTCCGAAAAGTAGTACAGATGATCGTTGCTCTAGTACATTTTATCGCAAGCTTGTGGAAGGTATCACCGGAGAATGTGGCAGATCAGGCGGAAGAGATTACGGAGACAGCGGCTCCTGCAGTGACGGATCTGTCGCAGTTTGATCATCCGATCGTATTGTTGTTAGGTGCACTGCCATTTATTATTCTGCTTGGTTTTGCGGCAAAAGAATTGTTCCCTAAGTTATTTCGCCGGCAGGAGAAAATAACCGCAGCGCAGTCACCAAAGCTTATGATACCGGATGAGATTGTAGAAGTGGAAGAGGAAGATTCTTTTTGGACAAAACTAAAACGGAAAGTTTTTCGTACTAATCGTGAGAAAGTGCGGCATTTGTTTCGCAGACGGATCGTGAACAGCCTACAGGATAAAGTGCGAAGTACAGATACTGCCAGACAGTTAGCACATAAGGCGGAGGATGCCGGAACAATGTCGTTAACAGCACTTACCGGCCTTTATGAGGAGGCACGGTATAGCGAGCATGAGATCACCAATGAGCAATGGAAGTCGATACGACAAGAGAAAGGAAAAGGATAACATGACAAAGAAACAGAGAGCCTTAATAGTAATAGAACGATTGCGGGAAGCCTATCCGGATGCAGACTGTACCTTGGAATATGAAGAGGCATGGAAATTATTAGTCAGCGTGCGGTTAGCGGCACAGTGTACGGATGCGAGGGTCAATCAGATCGTTCCTAAATTATATGAAAAGTATCCGGATATTGATGCGTTAGCAGCGGCAACGGCTGAGGAGATTGAGGAAATTGTGCGTCCCTGTGGCTTGGGTAAGAGTAAGGCAAGAGATATTAACGCTTGTATGAAGATGCTTCGAGATGAGTATGAAAGCAAAGTCCCAGAGGATTTTGATGCCCTACTGCGTCTGCCCGGTGTGGGCCGCAAAAGTGCAAATCTGATCATGGGAGATGTGTTTGGCAAGCCGGCTATCGTCACCGATACACATTGTATTCGATTGGTAAATCGAATTGGATTGGTGGATGGGATCAAAGATCCAAAGAAAGTTGAAATGGCATTGTGGAAGATCATTCCACCAGAGGAGGGAAGTGCCCTTTGTCATAGATTTGTCTGTCATGGACGAGATGTCTGCACAGCGAGAACAACACCGCATTGTGAACGGTGCTGTCTGGCTGATGTGTGTAAGGCTAACGCAAAGGCTCATTAAGAGCCTCTGTTCCAGGAAGTACAAATCGTCCTTCTTTTATAATGGGTATTTCACGACCGTCTCTGCCATTGACGATAATGTCGCCCAGTTCATGATATGGGATCGTAATATCTGTGTGGCATCCGAAATAAGCATGTCGGCTGTCGGTGTGACGCAGTAGGGAATAGTCGTTTTCTTTGGCGATCATTTCCTTTCCGTCCGGGTTGTAAGTGCGTAGTTCCTCTTCGTGAGAGAAGCAAGTATCACCAATTGCAAAATGTGGTCCGGTCTTTTCTTCAATGAGGATCGGCAGCAGATGGGAAATACCAAACTGCTGTCCCATGGCATAAGCGGTCGTGTTGGTTCCGATAGCAAATTCTCCCATAGGAAGTGTTTTGTGTTGGAATAACAGATTTTCAAAAATATATTTTTTGTTCTGTTCTTCTGAATCATAATTGCTGCATTCATAATCGGTAACGACTCCATCTTGGAATGTAAGACAGATATTTTCATATTTCAGACTATTTAGAAAGCTTTTGGTCACGTGAAGAATACCATTGGTCCCTTTTAGCTTAGGAGAGGTAAACACTTCACCAAGTGGTATATTGACATCTGCCAAGCAGTTTTCAAAACGGGTTTGTCGTGCCGGATCTGTCATTGGTGTTAATGCTACGGTAATGTTGGTATGGTTGCCGTTGCGACCGGTAACTGTAACGCTTTCTCCCGAATCTAATGCTTCAATGATCGTTGTCTGAATCTGTTCATAACGTTCCTGATCCAGTGTGTTCACGCGGATCGTGGCATCAAAAATATCAGTGAAGTTCTGTCCGATTTCTGGGACAGGAAATGCGATGATCGTAAAACTGACTTGATCTCCCGGAATAAATTCATTGGTTAATTCAGTGGAAGCGGCTTGATAGTCAAGTCGTTTGCTGCGCTGTTTGTCGCTGTCCTTTGGAGTTGTTGATTTGTTTTCAGGGATAAAAGGATGTTCTCCAAATGTCTCGATCACGGCAGGACCGGCATAGGTGGCTGCGAGATCTTTCATATCCTGATAGGCGCTGCGCTGCTCTGTGAGACAGCGGTCTGCATATGCCTTGTCAAAGATCAGCGCATTATCCATACGGTGATCGTAGTCATATTGTTTGTTGGCTGAGGCACCGAAGTATCCGATGCGACCTCTGGCCGAGCGTGTCGTCATGCTGACGCCGGCACGATAAATACAGCAATCAAGATCCATTTGCGCAAATTGCCGGATGGCGGCGCGAACGATCTGTTCGAATCCTAAGCTGAAACGGATATTGACGGTTTTCTTTGCGGACAGATCAATGTTATATAATTCAAATCCTTTGCGGAATCCCTCTGTATATGTGGCCGCCATTGCCTGAATTTTTGCTTGAGAAAGTGTGTTTAAGTGACGGGCGGTTTCCAGTTCATTTTCGGAAATATATTCCCCAAAATAATATAGATAGCGCAGATCGGTTAAGTCTGCCTGCATTATAATATTTTTGGCAAATGCCATGCGTGGATCTAACAGCGAACGGGTGCGGTCTGCAATGGTAATATCTGCGTAATCAAAGCAGTAATAATATAGTGCATGACGAATTTCTTCTGCGGAGGGGTCCTCCTGTTCTAAGATAGAGTATACTTCCAAAAATAATTCCATCGCCATTGTCACGTACTGCAAATGCTGCTCAAATACATAAGCGATACAGCCTCGCATTTCCGCATATAGCGCACATAGAAGCTGTCCCATTTCCAGCCCAAATACGTTGCAGGCATAGTCAGGATTCGCGTAACTCTCTGCGTAATGTTCCGGAAGAATATCAGCATATAAAGAGTGGTTTAACTGCTGTAATTGTTCTAATGGCATATGATATACGCTGCCGGTGGCAACACAATTCCATGTGTCCGTGATTTCGGATAGAAAGGATGCAACCATTGTGACATACGATGCATATGGAGCACACAGTTCTGCTTCGTTTTGAATTTCGTAAATACGCTCACTTGCCAATGTAAAACGTTCTTCCAAAGCTTTATTTTCTTCTTGATAATAATCATATACTTTTATCATTTTGGAAATCCTCCTAAACAATTAATGGAAAGCACTTATAGGCTTTCCATTAATGAAATTATTCATGCATTTTAACGTTTGTGCGTTTGATGATATTTTACTTTCTCTTCGTACATTTTTTCATCCGTGACTTTAATAAATTCATCCAATGTGATGTCCTCCGATGGGACTGCCACGACAATGCCGAGACTGCTGCTGATCGCATACGGTTTGCCGGATGAGGCATTAAATTCATCCAAATAGTTTTGTATGCGTTTACGGAAAGCAGCTTCTTCTTCACTAGAAGATGAGTTACAAGCCCAAGCGGCTACAAATTCATCGCCGCCAAAACGAGCGCATGTAGCATTTGCCGAAGATTCCTGTGCTAACGCCTGCCCTACCGTAGAAATCGCAATATCGCCATCGGCGTGTCCGTATGTATCGTTTATGGTTTTGAGACCGTTTAGGTCAGCGGATACAAGAACGAAAGGTGTATTGGTCTTTGCGCATTGTTCAAATAGCGGCTGTACGCGTTGGTAGAAACCACGGCGATTAAATAAGCCGGTCATTGGATCGTGGATATATTTGTTCTCCAATGAGGAGATAATGTTTTGTTGGCGTTGATGTGTTTTTGTATTTTCTAAGGCGTTGCTTATGTTCATTAAAAATTGATACAGATATTCCATATTCATCATTTCGCTGTCATAAGCCAACACAACGTAACCAATCGTCATATCCAATACATGGAGCGGACAAAACATTAATGCGTCCTCGTCTTTCAATATTGTGGATAGGTTTGGCAGTAATGCAGAAGTATTAAAATCGATCAGCCCCTGCCATTCGCCGTTAATGCGAGACAACATGATATTCATCTTGTCGGAGTAACCGCTTCGATGAAAATTTGCTTTGTCGATAATATCGGATAACTCTTCCTGCTCAACCAAAAAGTCGTCAACGATACAAAGCCAAAACTTATTGCTGCGGAACTCATCAGCGTACTGCATTAGGTTGTTAAATACACCAAAGAAAGAATCGTTATCGGTAAGATCGGCAGCCATGTAGATCTGGGTCTCGCTGAAATGACGGTGATCATTTAACCGAGAATGCAGTTTGTGCGTTCTGTTATTATATTTTGTCATGGAATTCTGCTTGTTGCTTTGGCAGCCACAAGAGGAACCATAGACAATCTCCGAAACAATCTCTAAAGGTTCATCAATTTCCTTGCCCTGTAACAAATTTCTCATAATACGAAATGTTCTGGAAATCGTTGCATCAATATCGTAACGAACCGTTGTGATCGGTGGATAAAAATCCAGAGCTTCCTCAATTCCATCAAAACCGGTAACAGCAACGTCTTCGGGAACATTGTATCCATGATCGGTCAAATATTGTATGGCAGCGATCGCCATACTGTCGTTGGCACAGACGATTGCTTCCGGCATTGGAAGATCACTGTCGATAAAGGATTGGACGACAGTGTGTGTTGGACCATACCAAAAATCGCCGTAGCCGATCCGTGCTTCCTCGACCGGAATCTGATGTTCGGTAAGTACATCACGATATACTTGTAAACGTTCCTCGGAGAAAAGGTTATCTTTCTGTCCGGCAATAAAATTAATGCGACGGTATCCATGGTCATCGATCAGATGGGATAGCAGCTTACGTATCGTGGATTTATATTCGTAAATAATGCTTAGGCTTCCCTCCAACGGATACTCAATGGATATTACCGGAATATCTCGCTTTTTGGCATGTTCGATAATGGATTCACGAACGAGCTCATTTTTGATCGTGATCGTCAACATGATCAGTCCGTCTAATACATCGGTATCGATCAATTGGTAAATGTTTCCCTCACCGATGTCATGTTTCTGATCCCAATATAGCGGGCTGAATGCACTGAAAAAGAGGACTTTGAAGTGAAACTCATGAGCGAGCCTCTTAAATGCCTCAAAGAAACGATCATTATAATCAGTACTAATATCAGCCACGCAAACCCCAATGATTTTTGTAGTATTTTCTTGCAAAACTACGTGTACCTCCTCTTGCTATCGCTATTTGTACATTATTACTGTTATTATATTACAAATAAAATGCTATCTCAAGGGAAAAAGCAACAAAAACCAGTATTTCCGTTATAACTGTGAATAATTTTATGCGTCTGGTGCACAATATAGATGAGCCTTGATATGGCATCGAACATATGTACTTGTTTTAGGAAGCGGATTGTGTTATACTTTACAATCACAGTGGGCAAGTATTACAGAAATGGAGATAACCTATGGGTAAACATGATGAATTGACCAAATATATAAAAATACGAGGAGCCAGAGAACATAATCTCAAAGGGATTGATATTGATATACCACGCGATGAGTTTGTTGTTTTGACCGGGCTTAGCGGATCCGGCAAATCATCGCTGGCTTTTGATACGATCTATGCGGAAGGGCAGAGACGTTATATGGAGTCGTTATCTTCATATGCCAGAATGTTCTTGGGTCGGATGGAAAAACCGAATGTAGAAAGCATAGAGGGACTGTCGCCGGCAATTTCGATCGACCAGAAGTCGACCAATCGCAATCCGCGTTCTACGGTTGGAACCGTGACAGAAATATATGATTATTTTCGCCTGCTTTATGCACGTATTGGTATTCCGCACTGTCCAAAGTGTGGCCAGGAGATCAAGCGTCAGACGGTCGACCAGATCGTGGATGAGATCATGACATATCCGCAGGGAACGAGGCTGCAGCTTCTTGCGCCTGTTGTGCGTGGACGCAAAGGTGAACATGCAAAAGTATTTGCTTCAGCCAAAAAGAGCGGTTATGTGCGTGTTGTTGTGGATGGACATATTTATGATCTTTCCGAAGAGATCAAATTAGAGAAGAATAAAAAGCACAATATTGAAATTTTAGTAGATCGTCTTGTCGTTCGCGAGGGGATTGAAAAGCGTCTGGCTGACTCGATCGAGAGTGTTATGCGCCTGTCGGATGGACTCTTGATCGTAGATATTCCCGGGGATCGTCAGATTAATTTCAGTCAGAGCTTTTCCTGTGCAGACTGTGGTATCAGTATAGAAGAGATTGAACCGCGCAGTTTTTCGTTCAACAACCCGTTTGGTGCATGTGAAACCTGTGCCGGTATTGGCTATAAGATGGAGTTTGCGGAGGAATTGTTTGTGCCGGATCCATCGGTAAGCCTGGCAGATGGGGCAATCGTGGTGATCGGCTGGCAGTCTTCTAAGGATCCGGGAAGTTATACAAGATGTACGCTGGAAGCATTGGCAAAGTCGTATGATTTTGATCTGAATACACCATATGGTGAGCTGCCGCCGGAGATTCGTCATATGATCATGCATGGCACGGATGGCAGAGTGGTACAGGTGCATTATCGCGGTCAACGGGGGATCGGAGTATATGATGTAGCATTTGAGGGCGTGATCAAAAATGTGCAAAGACGGTATCGAGAGACTCATTCCGAGACGACACGTCGGGAATATGAGAGCTTTATGCGGATCACTCCTTGTGAGACATGTCATGGCAAGCGATTGAAAGAGTCTTCGCTGGCTGTGACGGTAGGAGGTAAAAATATTGCAGAGGTGACAGAAATGTCAATCCGTGATCTGCAGCAGTTTATGCAGTCCCTGACATTAACGAAGAGACAGCAGACGATAGGGGAGCTGGTGCTTCGAGAAATACATGCACGAGTTGGCTTTTTGATGGATGTCGGATTGGATTATCTGAGTTTGGCCCGCAATGCGGGTACGTTGTCCGGAGGTGAGGCGCAGCGTATCCGTTTGGCAACACAGATTGGTTCCGGCTTGGTCGGAGTAGCTTATATTTTGGATGAACCAAGTATAGGACTTCATCAAAGAGATAATGACAAACTCTTAAAAACTTTATTAAAATTACGTGATCTGGGTAATACATTGATCGTGGTCGAGCATGATGAGGACACAATGCTGGCAGCAGATCATATTGTTGATATTGGTCCCGGAGCGGGGGCGTTTGGCGGTGAAGTTGTGGCACAGGGAACAGCACAGGAGATCATGCAGAACGAGGACTCTTTGACGGGAGCATATCTTAGTGGCCGAAAGCAGATCGCAATTCCATCAAAACGCCGCAAGCCGGCAGGCTGGGTTGAGGTGCGGGGCGCAGCGGAGAATAATCTCAAAAATGTCAACGTGAAGTTTCCGGTTGGAGTGATGACCTGTGTGACAGGCGTATCAGGCTCTGGTAAGAGTTCGTTGGTCAATGAAGTATTATATAAGAGCCTGGCAAAGCAGCTTAATCGTGCGAGATGCATCCCCGGCAAGCATAAGTCGATCAAAGGACTGGAACAATTGGACAAGGTAATTGATATTGATCAGTCGCCGATCGGTCGGACACCACGTTCAAATCCGGCAACGTATACCGGGGTGTTTGACATGATCCGTGATCTTTTCGCCTCCACGCCGGATGCTAAGGCAAAGGGTTACAAGAAAGGTCGTTTCAGCTTTAATGTGAAAGGCGGACGATGTGAGGCATGTGGCGGCGATGGAATTGTTAAGATAGAGATGAATTTCTTGCCGGATATTTATGTTCCATGTGAGGTATGTGAAGGAAAACGATACAACCGTGAGACGCTGGATGTCAAGTATAAAGGTAAGAGCATTTTTGATGTGCTTGATATGACAGTGGATGAGGCACTTCCATTTTTCGAGGCGATACCATCTATCCGTCGCAAGATAGAGACACTGCATGATGTCGGTTTATCTTATGTCAAACTTGGCCAGCCTTCGACAACGCTATCCGGTGGAGAAGCACAGCGAATAAAGCTTGCAACGGAACTTAGCCGGCGCAGTACCGGTAAAACAGTTTACATTTTGGATGAACCGACGACAGGACTACATTTTGCGGATGTGGATCGCTTGATCAGCATTTTGCATCGGCTGGCAGAAAGTGGCAATACGGTGATTGTGATCGAACACAATCTTGACGTGATCAAGACAGCGGATTATATTATTGATCTGGGACCGGAAGGTGGCGACAAAGGTGGAACCGTCATTGCTACGGGGACGCCGGAGAAAGTAGCGGATAATCCGAATTCGTATACCGGAGTATATATTAAAAAGATGCTTGATAAACAGAAATGAGGATAGGGTTATGAACGATCACAAAGGTTTTTTTGCAATGATGGCACGAATGAAATATATAGAGCGTTGGGCATTGATGCGCAATTCGGTGTCGGAGAATATATGCGAGCATTCGCTGGAAGTTGCTATGCTTGCACATGGTTTAGGGATTATCGGCCGGAAACGGTTTGGAAAGGATCTTTCGCCGGAACGTCTTGCAATGTTAGGGATGTATCATGATTGTACGGAGATCATTACCGGAGATATGCCGACTCCGGTTAAGTATGCCAATGATGAACTTAAAGAAGCATACAAGGCGATTGAAGATTCAGCAGCACATCGTTTGCTGGAAATGCTGCCGGAAGATCTGAGAGCGGAATATGAGTCGTATTTCCTGCCGGAACAGATTACGCCGGAAGAGTATCGTTATGTGAAAGCTGCCGATAAATTATCAGCGTTGATCAAATGCATAGAGGAAGAAAAGACCGGTAATCAGGAGTTTCGCAGTGCGAAGCAGGCAACTTACGAATCCCTGCAGCAAATGAATATGCCGGAGGTGACGGTGTTCTGCGAGGTGTTTTTGCCGGAGTATTATAAGACTTTGGATGAATTAGAACATTGATCTGACTGTGATAGAAAGGGAGGTAAAATTATGCCCGGAGTGTTATTTGAAGGTGGCTCATTTCGAGCAATTTTTAGCTGTGGAGTGATGGACGCATTATTGGACCAGGATGTAATGTTTCCGTATTGCATTGGTGTGTCGGCGGGAGCTGCAGATTCCGCCAGTTATATTTCGCGACAGAAGGAACGCAATCTGAATATGCTGCTGCGGTATCGTAATGATAAACGTTATATGGGACTGCGAAATTATTTTAAGAAAGAGCATAGTTTGTTTGGCGTAGATTTTGTTTTTCGAAAAATGCCCAATGTTTTGTTCCCATTTGATATGGATACCTTTCAGAATTACGCTGGAGATTATGTTGTGGTAACAACGGATGCCAATACCGGCAAACCACATTATTTTCATAAAGAAGACGTAGATGATCGATTTGATGTGTTTTGTGCCAGTTGTGCGCTGCCGGTGTATTTTCAGGCGGTGCATATTGGAGGGGGAGCATATTATGATGGCGGTGTATCTGATCCCGTGCCGATCCGTCGACTACAGAGAGACGGACATCACAAAGCATTGATAGATCGGAAGAGCACACGTCTGAACTCCAGTCACACTTGAATCTCGTATGCCGCCTTCTGCTTGAAAAAAAAA
>OODU01003120.1_pt1 | contig 12907 bp, 9 predicted proteins | sample 1671171 | NCBI WGS metagenome assembly OODU01 (sample SAMN06348129, study PRJEB24527) | human gut metagenome | biome: human gut; feature: ankylosing spondylitis patient; material: feces | host: Homo sapiens | place: China | collected 2015-10
ACAATCCTCGATAAGCTTGCCCACACTCGCATCGGGCGGGTTGCGAAAGACAGACCCGCAGGATGCGCGACCCATGGGCTGCGTACGCTTGCGCCTTGTAAGGTACCGCTCCATGCGCTCGCGAATGTCGGCCTTGGGCGCCGGTTTAAGCTTGAGCACGCACTCGAGGATGATCTCATTGCGGGGAAGGCCGCATTCGCGGTAGCCCCAAGTGATCTCGGACCCCGCATAATGCTTGATACCGGATGCCGGGTCAAACGTTACGACATCCTCAACCAGCGAGCCAATCCACTCGGTCCGCGTGCCGGCATTCATAGATATCGCACCGCCGACCGAACCGGGAATGCCAACGGCAAACTCAAGGCCCGAAAGGCTACGCGACAGGGCATCGTTGACCAGGCGCGCAAACATCACGCCCGCACCGACCGTCAGCGTACAACCGTCATCGGCAACAACCGTGCGCTGAAACTCACGTCCGAGCGAAATGACGGCACCGCGATAACCGCCATCGGCAACCAGCAGATTGGAGCCCTTGCCGATGATGACCCACGGCACCTGCTCGCGATCGAGCACCGCCACGGCGCGACGGAGGGCATGATAGCTATGGCACGTCACAAAGAGGTCGGCCTTGCCGCCGATACGATAGCTCGTATGACGCGCAAGGCGCTCGTCCTCGATTACATCCGTGTCGATCATGCCCGAGAGCGCCATGACGGCGTTAAACAGACCCATTAGACTTAAGCGTCTTTCTTGGCAGTCAGATATTCAATGAACTCGGGACCGACGGTCGTAACGTCGCCGGCACCCATGGTGAGCAGCAGGTCGCCCTCGCCCACCATCTGCTCGAGCTCCTGATTGAGCTCAAGACGGCTGGAGCAATACACGACCTCCTTGCCAGGATGCTTGGCGCGCACGGTATCGGCGAGCATCTTAGAGGTGACACCCGGAATGGGCATCTCGCCAGCCGAGAACACATCAATCAGCAGCAGTTTATCGGCATTGGCAAATGCATCGGCAAAGTCATCGCACAGGGCCTGCAGGCGCGAATAGCGGTGCGGCTGGAACACGACGTCGACGTGCTTGTAGCCCAGCGACGAAGCGGCAGCAAGCGTAGCCTTGATCTCGGTGGGGTGATGGCCGTAATCATCGACCACGGTGATGCCATCGATATCGCCCACGTGGGTAAAGCGACGGCGGACGCCCTCAAAGCTCGAGAGCGCCTTGGCGGCGGCGTCGATGTCAAGGCCCAGGACATGGGCGACGGTGAGCACCGCCGTGGCGTTGAGCATGTTGTGGCGACCGGGGTTGCTCTTGATCTCCACAGCGTGCTCAGTGCCGTCCTCAAAGCGAACGATAAAGTCACTCTGGATGCCCTTGACATCCGGGTGCTTGCAGACGATGTCGTTGCTCTCGGCAAAGCCGTAGGAAAGCACGTGACGGCCCGTCGACTTGGCGAGCTCGACCAGATGCGGGTCCTCACCACAGACGATGACGGTGCCCTCCTCGCCCACCAGGCTCATGAATTTGGCGAAAGTTGCCTCGATCTCCTCGATACCCGAGTAGTGATCGAGGTGGTCGGCCTCGACGTTGGTCACAATGACCACGTTGGGGTTCAGGAACAGGAAGGAGCTGTCGGACTCGTCGGCCTCGGCGACAAAGTAGTCGCCCGAGCCGTTCTTGCCGTTCGTGTCATAGCCCTCGACGATGCCACCGATCAGGAAGCTCGGATCCAGACCCATGCGGTCGAGCATGGTGGCGCACATCGAAGACGTGGTGGTCTTGCCATGCGTGCCGGCAACAGCGACGGTGGTGTAGCCGTGGCCCAAAGCAGAGAGCATCTTGGCACGGGGCCACACAGGAATACCCAGCTCGCGAGCGCGCACGAGTTCAGGGTTGGACTCCGGAATAGCGGTGGACACAACAACCACGTCGGGCTTGACCTCGTCGATCGTGGCGGCCTCATGGCCCACATGCACCTTCACACCAGCGCGGGCAAGCTGGCGGATATAACGTGACGTCTTAAGGTCGGAGCCGGTAACGGCATAACCGCGCTCGTGCAGAACGAGGGCGATGCCGCTCATGCCGGCGCCGCCGATACCGATAAAGTGGGCGCTCTTAAACTCGGGCGCGGAGGTTGCAGTCTGGGAATCAGCCATGTGCTCGTGTACTCCTTGCGTAAACACTGCCTGTAACTCGTTAACTGTACCGCACCTACCGCATCAGCGCGAGGGCGACCGACGATATCCCGTCTAACTAACGCAAACCCTCTACCGCATCCGCCAGAAGAGCGGCGGCCCTATCCTGAGCCAGACCACGCGCCGCCTGACGCATGGCGTCGCGTGCCGCCGCGTCATCGACCAGGTGCAGCAGCTCATCGGCAAAGGCAGAACCGTCGATATCGGCATCGGCGCAGAGCACGCCGGCCCCGGCGTCGACCAGATAACGGGCATTGGTGGTTTGGTGGTCGGCCGTCGCATGCGGGTACGGCACGAGCACCGAAGGCACGGCGAGCGCAGCGATCTCGGCCACGCTCGATGCGCCCGAACGCGATAGCACCAAATCGGCAGCAGCCAGCATGTCGCCCATGTTGTCGATGTAAGGCTGGACGCGGTAACGCTTCGCCTCCTCGGGCGTCAGCGCCAAAGCGCGCTCGGTCTCCTCAAAGCCGTCGGCACCCGTCGAATGCAACACATAGAGGTTCTTGCGCGAAAGCAGCTCGTTTTTGAGCGAAGCCACGCGCTCGTTGAGGTGCTGGGCGCCAAGTGAACCGCCAAAGACGAGCAGCAGCGTAGCGTCCTCGGGAACGCCAAGTGCCTTGCGGCCGCGAGCGCGATCGCCCTCGATCACCGAGCGACGTACGGGGTTGCCGGTCATGAGCACGTGGTCAGGGTCACCTTCGCGCTCAAAGACCGAACGCGCTGCCGGCACCGAGATGCACACGCGGGCGGCGTGGGAGTTCATCATCTTGTTGGCCAGGCCCGGAACAGAGTTCTGCTCATGCAGCAGATACGGAACGCCTGCGCCCTTGCACCACCCCAGCAACGGAACCTCGACATAGGCACCAAAACCGATGGCGGCATCGGGCTTGCCGACCTTTGAGAAATGACTGGCGAGCGCACGCTTGGCCTTGTTGACACGCCACAGCGAGGTCAGCGCCGTCCAAGGACGGGAGCGGTCGAAGCCCGTAACCGTAATGGGCACAAAATCAAACCCAGCCTCGGGGACCAGACGACCCTCGAGCTTGCGCGACTGGCCCACGAACACAACGTGGTGGCCACGGTCACGCAGCTCTTCGGCCAAGGCGAGCGCGGGGTTGATATGCCCTGCCGTGCCGCCGGCTGCAATAGCAACGGTCATCTTATCGGTCATGGTAGTCCCTTCGTACACGCGGTCCCTGGTCGTCGGTGCGCAAACGCGCCGACGGGTCCGAGTTCAAATCGATTCGATTATATCCGCCGCCCGCGCTGCGAGGGCTGGGGCGCTGCGGACGACCTTGCGGAGCCGTTCGCGGGCGTGGACGGGCTGCCGGCTCGGTCGCAGAGCCATCCAGAACGGTAAAGCCGTTACGCGAAGATCGCTCGCCGCGCACGTGGGGCACGCCGGCGGTACTCTCATCCATAACGGCAAAGCTCTCGCGGCGACGGTCGTACTCATCGCGACGGGCGCTCTCGTACGAAACGCGCAGGATCAGACCGGCAAGCATAAGCGACACAATAATCGACGAACCGCCGTAGCTAATAAACGGCAGCGGTTTGCCCGTCATGGGAAACACGTTGAGGATGCCCAGCGCATTGATCAAAAACTGCACCGCGAGAATGACCGCGGAGCCAGACGCCATGAGCGCGCCCCGACGATCGGTCGCCTGCTCGGCAATGCGAAACGCCGAGTAGATCAGCATCGCAAACACCAAGAAGAACAGCACGGTTCCGACAAAACCGACTTCCTCGCCAATGATGGCCAGGATGTAGTCATTGTGCGCCTCGGGCAGATACGAGTACTTCATGGTTGAGTTGCCGATGCCACGGCCGAACAGACCGCCCGAGGCAAAGGCCATGATGGCAAGCGTGGCCTGATAGCCGTCACCATACTCGTCGGCCCAAGGGTTCAAGGCAACCTGGATACGCACCATACGGTACGGCTCTGCGACAAGCGCAATCACGATCACGAGAATGCCGAAGATTATCACGCCGATGATAAATCTGGGGTCGAGACCCGCAAACAACGCCATGCACATGAGGGTCAACAGGATGATCAGGACGGTACCGAAATCGGGCTGGATAAAGATCAGAAAGAGCGAAATTCCCAGGTAGATGCCCATCTTGCGAAGGAATTCGTTGATGTTGCCACCGGGCGAAAAGAAGCGATCAAGCATGATGGCCGAATACGCAATGGCAAATGGCTTTAAAAACTCGGAAGGCTGGAACTGAATACCGGCGATGTTGAGCCAGCGCGTGGCGCCACGGCTGCCGCTTCCCACCAAGAACACCAGCAGAAGCAAGAACATCATGCCGATAAGGAAGATCCTAAGCACATCCTCCCCAAACCAGCTGTCCGGCAAAACGCGCACGATGGCAATCAGCGCCAGAACACCAACCACGGCAAACGCGGCCTGTCGACCCAGGAAAAACGTCGCCGAGCCATTCTCGTGCAGCGCCTCGACCGAAGACGCCGAGTACACCATCAACAGGCCAAAGCACACCAAAGTAAACAGGCAGGCCATAAATATCAAACGGGGGCGCATGATGCGGGCGGGAACGCCGGCAATATAGCGTTCGCTAAACGACTGCCCGCCGCGACCGGAACGCGGTGTGCTACGCCGCGAGGAAGCACGGTCCGAGTCGGGCCTCCTCATACCTTGTCGGGGGCTCTCCTCTCTCACCGGCAACCCCTATTCCATTTGCGATTTCGCTGCAGCGGCAAGCTGGGCCACATAGTCCTTAAACACGCGGCCGCGCTCCTCATAGCCCGAGAACTCATCGAACGAAGAGCAGGCAGGAGAAAGTAAGATCACGTCGCCACGGCTCGACAGCGAACGGGCAACGTCCACGGCATCGCGTAGGTCATCCGCTTGGGCGATATCCACATCGCCATCGACATCGGCCTCGTCCATAGCGGCGGTGAAGCGCTCGCGCGCATCGCCAAAGCAGACGACCGAGCGCACGTTATCCATAACAACGCGCGCGAAGTCCGTGAGCGGCGTGCCCTTATCGTGGCCGCCGAGCAGCAAGATCACATCGTCATCGGGAAATGCCGTCAGCGCCTTCTCGACCGCATCGGTGTTGGTCGCCTTGGAATCGTTGACGTAGCGCACGCCGTCAATCTCGCCACACGGCTCCACGCGGTGCTCGAGCGGCTGGAACGAGGCCAGACCGCGGCAGACGCCATCGACATCGGCACCGACTGCCAGGGCAGCCGTGGCAGCGCACAGGGCATTGATGACATTGTGATGGCCCGAGATCTTGAGCTCGGATGCAGCGATGAGCGGGGTCTCGACGCCCTTCAGGCGCACGACCATCTTGCCGTCGCGCACAAAGGCGGCATCCTCGCCCTCGGGCTCGTCAAAAGCGACCTTGCAGATGCGGCGACCCGGCGTATAGATGTACTCATCGAACTCGTGAATGCCAGCGTCTTCGACGTCGACAACCACCAGATCGTCATCGACCATATTGTCAAACAGCTTGATCTTGGCAAGCGCATAGTTCTTATGGCTCTTATGCCAGCCCAAGTGGTCGGGAGTGATGTTGAGCAGCACTGCCACGCGAGGGTGGAGCTCGGTGGTCGTAGCAATCTGATAGCTCGAGAGCTCAGCCACAAACCACTCGTTGTGGGCTCGGCCGTCAATCTCGTTGACCGGCGGCTCGCCGATGTTGCCGACAGCTACGCTGGCCTCGCCGGCAGCCTTGAGCAGATAATCAGTCAGCGACGTGGTGGTCGTCTTACCGTTGGTGCCCGTGATGGCAATCCAGTTATCGGGCGACAGGCGATAGGCAAACTCTGGCTCACCCATAATCTGAGCGGCATGTTCGCGCCCGGCCTTAAAGAAGCCCGAGAACTCCGAGATGCCCGGGCACGTCACGCATACGTCATAGGCGCCCTCGACCTGTTCGGTCCCATAGACAAACGACGCACCAGCAGCCTCGAGCGCACGCGTGGCGTCATTGGGCTCAGAGGTGCCGCCGCCATACACGGTAACGGCGCTTACGCGCTCGGGATGCGCCAGCGCCCAGCGGGCGACATCGAGACCGGATTTGCCCTGACCCAAAACGAGCAGGCTAAAGACATCAGCAAGAGGCATGAAAGACCACTATCCCAACTGAAAGAACAGAGCAAGGCCAACGGCACCAAAGGCCGCAGCGATAATCCAAAAACGGATGACGACCTTGGTCTCGGCCCAGCCCTTCTTTTCGAAATGATGATGGATGGGCGCCATAAGGAAGACGCGCTTGTGCGTAAAATGGAAGTAGACAACCTGAATCATGACCGACAGGGTCTCAACGATAAACAGGCCGCCGATGATGAGGGAGACGACCTCGGTGTTGGTCATGATGGACGTGCAGGCAAACGCGGCGCCCAGAGCAAGCGAGCCGGTATCGCCCATAAAGATGCTCGCCGGATAGCAGTTGAACCACAGAAAGCCCAAGCAGGCACCGGCACACGCGGTGCAGAAGATGGACAGGTTCACGTCTCCGTGCAAAAACGCCATGGCAGCCATGGCGAGCATGGCGATCATGGAGGTGCCGCCAGCAAGACCGTCAAGGCCATCGGTCAGGTTCACGGCATTAGAAAGACCGGCAATCATCAGCCAGCAAAAGACAATATAGAGCCACGGGAACGAATAGCCGCAGATGGTGGTCGAAAGCACGCCAAGGTCGATCGTCAACCCACCGGGAAAACGAATCTCGGGGGCGACGCCGCACCAGTTGACGGCAAGTACCGTAAAGGTGACACAGATAATGGTTAGGCCGATCATCTTGGCATGAGGCGTCAGACCGAGCGAGCGCCCATGCGTAACGGAGGTCAGGTCGTCGATCAGGCCCAGCACGCCGGTCGCCAGCGTGGCGAGCAGTACGAGTACGAGCTCGGTGGTGAGCTTGCCCATCAGCAGGCAGGTCAGCGAGATCGCGACGAGGATGACAACGCCACCCATGGTGGGCGTTCCCTGCTTAACCAAATGACGCTTGGGGCCGTCGGCACGAACCTGCTGGCCGATACCCTCGACCTTGAGCAGCTTGATCCACCACGGCATGAGCAGCAGCGCAATGGCTGCGGCGATGCCAAGCCCCAAAAAAGCCTGATACGTTGGATACGAGGGATTGCCGAACATGGGCTAGCACACACCTTCCACAAAGCGGTCGAGCTCAACAAAGCGGGAACCCTTGACCAGTACAACATCATGTTTTTCAAGCGCGCCGCCCATGCGGTCGAGCACCTGCTGATAATCGGAGAACACCTGGATGCGGTCCTCGTCCATGCCCATCATGCGTGCGGCATCGGCCATAAGCTGGGCCAGCTCACCACCCACGCACGCCAGCATGTCGAGCTTCTTGGCGGCGGCATAGGCGCCCACGAGCTCATGCATGCGAGGAGCCTCATCGCCCATCTCGCCCATCTCGCCCAGGATCGCCATGCGAGACCCCGTGCACGAAAGCGAGCACAGCAGATCGAGGCCAGCAGCCATGGATTCGGCACTGGCGTTATAGGAGTCATCGATGACGCGTGCACCGCTCTTGGCGCGCTTGATCTCCTGGCGGTGTCCGGTGATCGTGAGACCCCTAAAGGCAGCATCGATCTGCTCGGGCGTCACGCCCAGGCGATAGGCAACCGCGGCGGCCTTAACGGCATTAGGAACGGACTGCACGCCGGGGATGGCAAGCATGGTATCGATCGTCTCACCCTGGCCAAAATCGAGCGTAAAGACCGGACGGCCTTCGTCATCAACGCGAACGTCGCGGGCACGGACCTCATCATCGTCCGAGACGCCGGCCAGCATCACGTCGATACCAGCAGGTTGGGCGAACGTGTCGCGAATGAACGGCGTAAAGTCGTCCTCACCGCCCAAAACCAGCAGCGGCAAATAGTCGCCAGCGGCGCACATGCCCTGAACGATCTCGGCCTTAGCGCGGGCGATGTTCTCGCGGCTGCCCAAAATGCCGATATGAGAGGTGCCGATCTTGCTCACGATGGCAAGGTTGGGATTGGCAGACTGAGACAGGCGCTCGATCTCGTGGAAATGGTTCATGCCCATCTCGAGCACCAGGACCTCGGTATCGGCCGGAGCGGAAAGCACCGTGAGCGGCATGCCGATCAGGTTATTGAAATTGCCCTTGGTGGCCCAGACACGATAGCGCTTGGCGAGCACAGCGGCGAGCACGTCCTTGGTCGTCGTCTTGCCGATGGAACCGGTAATGCCAACGACCAGGCAGCCAAGCTCCAGGCGATACGCATGCGCCAAACGCAGCAGAAACTCCTCGGGATCATCGGTCAGCAAGATGGCACAGCCCTTGTCCTGCGCCAGCGAGACCAGCTCGGCCTCGGGCTCACGCGTCATCACGACGGCGCCGGCACCCGACTGGACGGCACGGGAAGCAAAATCATTGCCGTCGACGTTTTCACCGGGAAAGGCGACGAAAATCGTCCCTTCCTCGACCTGGCGCGAGTCGATAACGCACCCGCGGCATACCCGATCGGCTTCTCCCGTCACGGTTCGGGCCCCTGTTGCGGCCGCGAGGTTGTTGACGGCGATCTCTATCATTGCAGCTCCCCTGTAAACCTAATAATGCTATCGGCGTATTGTATCCCAGCGCCGCGTATGCGTGGTGCAGGGCATGTGAACACCCCTCATATGGGACAACAAACCACGCCCCAAAGATTGTAACCCCCTACTTCGTGTGCGGGATACCCAGCACGTCGAGCGCGTTGGCCATAATGAACTGGAACGGAACCGCAGCGGCATCTGAGCCGCTCGGCGTTCCGTCGAGCGTGATATAGCACAGCACCTTGGGCGATTGTGCCGGTGCAAAGCCCATAAAGGACGACATGTAGTTCTCCTTGAGGTAGCCGCCGTTCTCGTCGGCACGTTCGGCCGTACCGGTCTTACCCGCCACGTCATAGCCGTCAACCGCGCCGCCAACGCCCGTTCCCTCCGACACGACCGTCTGCATGCACGATGTCACCTGGGATGCGGCATCCTCCGAAATCGCGCGCTCGCCTTCGCCCCAGTCCTTCTCGTCACCTTTGCTGGACTTATAGAAGTGCGGGGTCATCATCACGCCGCCGTTGGCGATGCCGCCCACGGCACGTGCGATCTCAATCGGCGAGACAGACAGCGCCTGTCCAAAGCTCATCGAGCCCAGCGTGGCGCCGTCATACTGGTCACGCTCCTTGACGATGCCCAGGCTCTCGCCCGGAAAATCGACACCAGAGCTGTGACCGATGCCCCACTTGTCCACATAGGCGGCAAAGTCGTCGGCACCGATCTTGCGCCCCACCAGGACAAAGCCTACGTTGGACGAACGGCGCATCATCTCGCGCACATCCATGGTCATGGCGTAGTCGCGCTTGTCGGCATCGGTGACGGTATCGTCGCCCACCTTGATGCTCGCCGGCACCTCAAACGACGTACTCGACCGCACGACACCCAAGTCGAAGCCGGCGCCCGCCACGAGCGTCTTAAAGACCGAGCCGGGCTCGTAGGCGTCGGTGACCAGGCGCAGGTTCATATCCTCGGTCTTGGCGTTTTCCAAATTGGTCTGGTCGTAGGTCGGATACGAGCAGGCTGCCAAGATCTCGCCTGTCGTAGGATCGGTGACCAGCGCCGAGCCGTTCTTGGCCTTTGTCTTCTCGACAGCCTCTGCCAGGGCATCCTCGGCCGCACGCTGGATATTGACGTCGAGCGTCGTCACGAGATCAACGCCGTCGACCGCAGCCACCTTTTTATAGGCACCGCCCGCGATATAGCTGCCGTCCCTCGCGCGCTCGCGTACGAGAGAACCGTTCGTGCCGGTCAGAAGCTTGTTGTATTGCTTTTCGAGACCCGTCAAGCCGTCGTTGTCTACATTCACTACACCCAGCACCTGCGATGCCAGATTGCCGTATGGATATACGCGCTTCATGGCCTGCTCAAAAAGCACGCCGGGCAGGTTCTTCTTCTCCAGCGCCGCAGCGTCGTCTTCGTCCACCTGGCGCTTGATATACACCCAGGTTCCATCGGACTCAACGAGCTTGCGGCAGGTCTTTTTATCGATTCCAGTTGCCTTGACCAGCGCCGACACCGTCTTGTCAACATCCTCGACAAGCTGGGGGTTCACGGCGATGTTGCGACATTCGACCGACGACGCCAGCACGTTACCGTTGCGGTCGTAGATGGTGCCACGTTTGGCATAGAGGGTCTGCGCAAGCAGGCGGCGCGCATCGGCACGCTCGCGCAGTTTATCGGCTTTGACAATTTGATAGCCGGCAAGGCGAAAGACGCCCAAGCCCAAGCCAAGCCCAATGAGGCCCATGACGGCTTTGCGGCGAGGCAGAGGCGTGCCTGTGAGCCATTCGGTCGACGAACTCTTGCGCGACCTGGTGTTATGCACTTGAGGGCCGCCCGAGCCGCGAAGTCGCGACGCCGGGTCGTTGCCACGGGACTGCCCGGCGTTGTAAGATTGCCGACCCGTTCCTTGATAACCAGAACGTCCCCGCGACGAGGGACGTCCAGAACCGCGGCCCCCATCGGAACCGCGGCGATAGTCATTTGTCATACTCAGCTACCGTCTTGCTACTGAGCGGTCGCGGTCGCGTTGGCGCCCGCGGCTGCATCCTGCGAAAAGTCAAGTGTAACGCTCTCGCTGGGCTCCACCATGCCATAAGCGCCCGCAAGGTCGCGAATGCGCGTGTCGGCGCCATAGACCGAATGCATGACCTCCAGGTCGGAGCTCTCATCGGTCGCCTTTTCGAGCGTGTTGGTAAGCTCGGCGTTGCTGTTGAGCACCTGGGCCGTAACGCCGGCGAGCGCCACGCGGGCGACGCCGATCGTCATGAAGATAGCCGCAATGATGCAAAACGTTTTAAGAACGCTCATGAAAACCGGGCTTACCGCCTGGTTTGCCTGACGGCCCGCGCCCGTGTAGACATCAAAGCGCGGCGTGCGCTGCTCACGGGGAGCAACGGGGGCCTGCGGCGTCTCACGATAGGCGGGCATGGCGTTCATATCATAGGCGAGTGCTGCGCTTGAAGTGTTGTAGCCCATGATATGCCGCCTCCCATCCCGAGTACGTTGGTAGTGTGTTTAAGCTTCGTTTATGGTGCGAGCGGGAGGTCCAATATCGCGCGGTCGCGCCTACAGACGCTGCGCCACGCGGATTTTGGCTGATCTCGCCCGAGGGTTGCGCTCAACCTCATCAGGCTGGGCAACCAAGGGTTTGCGGGTGATGACCTTGAGTATCGGCACGTTGCCGCACACGCACACCGGAATCTCCGGCGGACACGTGCACCCCTGGCTCATCTCCTTAAAGTGATTCTTTACGATACGGTCCTCAAGCGAGTGATACGAGATGACGCAGATACGTCCGCCCGGATTGAGCCACCTGGTGGCGGCATCAAGCCCTCGTTCGAGCACATCGAGCTCGTGATTGACCTCGATGCGAATGGCCTGGAAACTTTTCTTGGCCGGGTGTCCGCCATGCCGACGAGCGGCAGCCGGGATACCCGCCTTGATGATCTCGACAAATTGGCCGGTGGTTTCGATCGGTTCTTGCTCGCGGCGGCGCACGATCTCGCGCGCAATCTGCGAGGCGAACTTCTCTTCGCCGTAGACGCGTAGAATCCGGGCGAGGTCGTGTTCGTTATAGGTGTTGATGACCTCAGCTGCGTTTAAGGTGTTATTGCCCGGATCCATCCGCATGTCCAATGGGGCGTCCTCGTTATACGAAAAGCCCCTGCCAGGGATATCGAGTTGCGGTGACGAAACGCCCAAATCGAACAGGAAGCCATCGACCCCGGGCACCTCGGCCGAGCAAAGCAGCTCGTCCAAGTCGCCGAAGTTGCCCTTCAGCAGCTGGTGCGGTACGCCGGGAACCTCGCGGTCCAGACGGGCGCCAGCGGCCTCGAGGGCCATGTCGTCCTGATCGACGCCGAGCAAAAGGCCGGTCTCCCCCACCTGCGCGGCCATCTTTACCGAATGGCCGGCACCGCCAAGGGTGCAGTCGCAGACGACGGAGCCGCTCTTTAGCCGCAGCGACTCAAGCACTTCGCCGAGCATGACAGGTTCATGCCGATATTCTTGTGTCAAGATCCCACGCTCCATCCGTTACCCGTGCCTTGCCCTTACGAGAAGAAGAGGTCCAGCAGGGCCTCATCGTCATCGTCCTCATCGGCCGCGGCGCGATCCCAAACCTCAAGGTGGTCGTAGTTGCCCACAACCGTGACCTCGCGGTCGAGGTTCGCCTGCTTGCGGAGAGACTCAGAAAGACCGATACGACCCGCGCTGTCCACATCCATCGACGTGGTGCGCTTGTTGATCGCCCTCATGAGCTTCTGGTCGTTGATGTCGCGCGGGTTAAAACCCTCGTGGCCCTCACGACCCGCGAAGAGTCCTTCGACCCACTTATCGAAGGCCTCGGCAGAGAACACGTACAGAGCATCGACATCCAGGGCTTTGAACACGCGAACGTGCTCTCCAAGCTCCTCGCGAAGGGGTGCAGGCAGGGACAGACGACCTTTTGCATCGAGATTGCGCTCATATGCACCAGTCATTCCCATGTGCGCCCTCCCCTCGGTTACTCAGATGGCACGTACGCGGGGAACCACCCCGCCTGTCGACGTCATCAATAATATGGGGAACCGCCCCATTTTTCAACATCTATCCCCACACCTTCCCCCATAACACCCCACCACTCCACCCTCTATATGCTGTAAAACACCC
>OODU01003123.1_pt1 | contig 12901 bp, 7 predicted proteins | sample 1671171 | NCBI WGS metagenome assembly OODU01 (sample SAMN06348129, study PRJEB24527) | human gut metagenome | biome: human gut; feature: ankylosing spondylitis patient; material: feces | host: Homo sapiens | place: China | collected 2015-10
TCGCCCATCAGCTTCTTAGCGCCGGTGGCGGGGTCACGGGTGAATGCAACGCCGGTGCCGGAGCGGTCGCCGGAGTTACCGAAAGCCATCTGCTGGACGTTGACAGCGGTACCCCACTCGTAGGGGATCTCGTTCATCTTACGATAGACGTTTGCACGGGGGTTGTCCCAGCTGCGGAAGACGGCCTTGACAGCCTCGATGAGCTGATCCTTGGGGTCCTGGGGGAAGGGTCTGCCCTCGTTGTCCTCATAGATCTTCTTGAAGGTGCCGACCAGTTCCTTCAGGTCGTCAGCAGTCAGGTCAACGTCGTTCTTGACGCCCTTGGCTTCCTTCATCTTATCGATCTCGACCTCGAACAGGCTCTTCGGGACCATCATGACGACGTCGGCGAACATCTGCACGAAGCGGCGGTAGCAGTCGTATGCGAAACGGGCGTTGTTGGTCTTCTTGGCCAGACCCTCGACAGCCTCGTCGTTCAGGCCGAGGTTCAGGATGGTGTCCATCATGCCGGGCATGGACTGACGTGCGCCGGAACGGACGGAGACCAGCAGCGGGTTCTCGTTGTCGCCGAAGGTCTTGCCGGTGATCTTCTCGAGGCCCTTGACGTGCTCGAAGATGTCAGCGGTGATCTCGTCGTTGATCTGACGGCCGTCTGCGTAATACTGGGTGCAGGCCTCGGTGGTGATGGTGAAGCCCTGCGGCACCGGCATACCGGCTGCAGTCATCTCAGCCAGACCAGCGCCCTTGCCGCCCAGAATGTTCTTCATGGTGACCTTGTCGCCGCCAAAGGCATCGTTGCCTTCGCTGAAGTAGTACAGATACTTTTTGCTCATGCGTGTTTACCTCCCAAATGATGGCCCCCGGCGCGATGCTCCGGCGGTCTTATCGATGCTCTGTCTTGTCATACGATAAACATTTCTCTGTGAATGCTAAACCATTATACCAGAATTTCACGTCTATTCCATCGGGCAAATCACCGAATTTGTTTGATATTTTTTGTGCAAACTCTTGCATTTTACTTACTTTTTCGGTAATATAAAATGGGAAAGATTTCGAGAGGTTTTTTAAGGTTTTAAGCCATTTTTAGGGTGATGGATACAACTTTCCATCCATCAAACCCTTCGCCCTGTTTTTCCGGGGTGATTGCTCCCGAGTTTGTTCTTTCTTGGATACAACAAAACCCTTCTCCGCAGGGGCTCCGCCGCCGCTGCGGGGGCCGTTTTGGGAGGAGGTTTTTTTATTTATGCAAAACATTGACACATCCGCACTGGCTGCCGCAAAGGCAAAGCTCGACGCTGCCGAGGCCCAGCGCGAAGAGGTGCTGCTGCGCCACATCGCAAACGGCGTGGACATCCGCAGCCGCAATGTGGAGATCGGCTCCGAAGTGGTCATTGCCCCGGGAGCCGTCATCCTCGCAGGCACCATCCTGCGCGGCAAGACCACCATCGGCGCAGGCTGCGTCATCGGCCCCAACACCCTTATCGAGGACAGCACCGTGGACGAAGACACCACCGTCAACGCCAGCCAGGTCTACAGCAGCCATCTCGGCCCCCACAACAACATCGGCCCCTTCACCCATGTGCGCATCAACACCGTCACCGGCTACGGTGTGCATCTGGGCGCTTATGTCGAGACGAAGAACTCCAACTTTGCCCGGGGCAACACCGTCAGCCACCTGACCTACATCGGCGACAGCGATGTAGGCAAGTACTGTAATTTCGGCTGCGGCACCGTCACCTGCAACTACGACGGCAAGGACAAGTTCCGCACTCAGATCGGCGACTACTGCTTCATCGGCTGCAACACCAACCTTGTCGCCCCCGTCACCATCGGCGACGGGGCCTACACCGCCGCCGGCAGCACCATCACCAAGGACGTCCCCCCGCAGTCTCTTGGCATCGCCCGGGAGCGTCAGACCAACCTCGACGGCTGGGCTGAACCGAAAATGGAGGCGTACATTATAAAGAAGCAGAATCTCGAAAAAGAGCAGGGCTGACCCCCGCTCCCCACGCCGCCGTGCCGCCCGCACGGCGGCTTTTTGTATAATGAAAACCACTCGCCTAGCGAGTGGTTTTACGAATTACAAAAAAGAGGCCGCCCCGGGTGGTTCCCCAAGGCGGCCCCTGTAAGGGGTCTGTATTTTTTAGTGCCTCCAGCACTTCAGGCTCTCGGCCTGAGCTGCGCTCAGCCGCCGGCTCGCAAGGCCGTCGTGCTCCAGAGCAAACCAGCTGCCCCCCTCTGCCAGCAGGTCTTCCACCGACAGGGTGGTCGTTTTGAGGGTGGTAACAAACTGGATCTGCTCCACCCCCTGCTCCTGCAGGGTCTCCAGCGCCTGCCGGGTGCCATGGAGCCGGGCGGACAGATTGTCGGTCGTCACCCGCAGGGTGCTGCCCTGCTGCCGGGTGTTAAAAAGCAGGGGGGCGCCCTTCAGCGTCTCCACATGGAGGTCCAGGCTCTCCCCGTCCGGGATGGGCTTGGGGAGCGCAAACTCCCACCACTCCTTCAGGATGCCGTCCGGTTTGCCGTCCAAGTCCAGGTCCGGGTTGTAGATGATGTGGTGGATGTAGCCGGTGGTCAGGTGGCTGATGTCTGCCTGGATCTCCTTGCCGTCGACAGGTCCATCCGGCGTCTTACTGCCGCCGTTACCGATGGTAGCACCGGTGCCGACACCGGACCAGTCAGGGCCGCTGCCGGTCGCCGTCGCCGTCACCTGAGCGGCTCCGCTCACGGTGACCTTGCTGCCGATGCCATTGACACCGCCGCCGATGCCGGCACCACCGTAGGCACCGGAAGCGTTTACCTTGCCGCCGTTGATGGTGATGTCTTCGCCGTTGCCGTTCTCACCGCCGCCGATGCCAGCACCACCATCGGTGCCGGTAGCGTTCACCGTGCCGCCGTTGATGGTGATGTTTTTGCCGCTGCCGGCGTCACCGCCCCAAGCGCCGACGCTGCCGCCGCCGATGCCAGCAGCATAGCTGCCACCGGTAGCGGTCACCTTGCCGTCGTTGATGGTGATGTTTTCGCCGCTGCCGGAGCTGCCGCCGCCGATGCCGGCACCACTGTTGCCACGGTAGCCACCACCGGTAGCGGTCACTGTGCCGCCCTTGATGGTGATGTTGTTGCCGCCGCCGCCCTCAGCACCGCCGCCGATCCCGGCACCACCACCGTAGCCACCGGTAACGTTCACCGTGCCGCCGGTGATGGTGATGTTGTTGCCGCTGCTGTTGCCGCCGCCGCCGATGCCGGCACCCATACCGTGGTCAAAGTAGCTACCGGCAGCGTTCACCGTGCCGCCGGTGATGGTGATGTTTTCGCCGTTAGCGAAGGCGCCGCCGATGCCGGCAGCACCACCACCGTAGCCACCGGTAGCGTTCACCGTGCCGCCGGTGATGGTGATGTTTTTGCCGACGCCGCCGTTACCGCCGCCGATGCCGGCACCACAGTCGTCCCAGTTGTCGCCACCGGAGGCCGTCACCTCGCCGCCGTTGATGGTGATGTTTTCGCCGCTGCCGGAGCTGCCGCCGCCGATGCCGGCACCATCCTCGTTACCGGTAGCGTTCACTGTGCCGCCGGTGATGGTGATGTTTTCGCCCTTGCCTTCTCTACCGCCGCCGATGCCGGCACCACTGCTGCCGCCGGTAGCGGTCACTGTGCCGCCGGTGATGGTGATGTTTTTGCCGTCGCCAAGGTAACCGCCGCCGATGCCGGCACTATTAAACCCACCGGTGGCCGTCAGGCTGCCGGCTTCGTTATTATCGTCCTTCAGGGTCAGCTTGCCTGTGGAGTTTTTTTCAAGGCCCGCACTCTGAGTGCCGCTTTTCAGCTCGTTATCGCCGTCCAGCTCGATCTCCACATTGCCCTTTCCCTGAACGCTCAGGGCAGCCTTTCCTTTTTGATCCCAATCATATTGATCTCCGGTGTCGCTCACATCGATCTTTACGTCTTTCAGGGTGAGGTTCAGCACCTTATCGGCAATGTTGTTGATCACCGTAATGGTGTTGCCCCAAAAGCCATCATCCTTTGGGTTCACCGGAGTAGTGTCTGCGGGGGCAGCAGCCGGGGCTGCCTGCTGGTCTGCACTCTCCTGCCGGTCTGCGCTTTTCGGTTCCTCGGCGATCTCCGGCTGGTCTGCATCTTCCGATTCCTCAGCGTCCTCCGGCTGGGCAGACTGGTAGTTGTCCTCTACCACAGGGCCAAAGTCGGAATCCTCTGCTGCGGGGCCTTCCAGGTCGCTCTCCAGCGTGGTGATGACCGTATTAGAGGTGGTGATGACGGTCTCCTCCCCGGCCTTGTCCGTCCATTTATCTCCGCCCTGTTCGATGGTCTGGCTGCCATCCTCATTTTTGGTGATGGTAATATCGCCGTAGTCGATGTAGTAGGTATCTGCAAAGGCCGGAGCCGCCAGAGACACCGTAATACTCAACGCTGCTATCAGAGCTGCTGCCCGGCGGAATGCGTTGTTCTTCTTCATCGTGGTAATCTCCTTTCTTTTTTACGTTTTTTTGTGGTTTTTACACTATACAACACTTCTCAGAACACGCAACCGTGTTTCCGCACTCTGAGAGGTGGGTGGAACTGCTTCCTCCGCATTCTGTTTCAGAATCTCATGCTGCATACACAGCAGACTACATCAAAGACGCAATTGTCTTACCGGAAAACGCTTCATCCATAAATGTCTGCATCTCCTTATAGAACTTTCTGACCGGGCATGTCTCCGTTGCATGCCGCGAGCAGTAGCAATCTTCTTCCAAGCAACGGTTGATCCTGGTAGTTCCTTCCACCGCATTGAATATATCAGCCAAACTGATGTCTTCCGGTTTTCGGTTTAAACTAAAGCCTCCGCCAACGCCGCGCTTTGTCGCAATGATCCCCGCATCGCGCAGAGGCTTTGCGATCTGAGCAATCATTTGTTTTGGGATTCCCATCTGCTTGCTGATATCCTCACTCCCCATAGGCGTTCCAAGGATTGCAAGAAATAGTGTCATCCTGATTGCATAGTCAGTTGTTACATTTAACTGCATAAAACCTTCCCGTCATAAATAGATTAGTTAATCGCTCATCTCATCAATTCCGTCAAAAAATAGTCGCAGCGGGAACAACCGATAATTTCAAAAAGTCAACCTTGTGATCTCCTTTCTTTTTCTACGTTTTCTTGTGCTTTTTGCACTTCTTTGTTGAGGGTATTTCTCATTTTTTATTATACCCCCCCCCCCCCTACAGTCTTGGCAATAGGGAAAAACAGCGAAATTTCGGGCTTAAAATCCTCATTTTTGCGGCAATGTGCAACAAAATATGGCAAGCTTCCTCCCTGCCCCGGCGGGTGCCGCCTCCGGGCATAAATAAATATCCCCCGGCGGAGCCGGGGGATATTTATTTGCTTTTTGTGTATCTTTTTGCGCGCGCGTATGTTATAATAACATATTGTTTGAAAACAGATCCAACGTAAAAAAGGCAGAATATATCATATGAACACCAATGACATCTGGCTCATTGCCGGCCTCGGAAATCCGGAGCCGAAATACGACGGCACCCGTCACAACACAGGCTTTGCCGCGCTGGACTATCTGGCCGGCAAGTGGGGCATCTCCGTCTCCAAGACCAAGTTTCAGGGCCTGTGGGGGCAGGGCGAGGTGGACGGCCACAAGGTCGTGCTCCTGAAGCCCCTGACTTATATGAACCTCTCGGGCGACTCCATCGGCCCGCTGGCGGGCTTCTTCAAGATCCCTGCCGACCACGTCATCGTCCTGTGCGACGACATCACCCAGAACCCCGGCAAACTGCGCATCCGGCCCTCCGGCTCTGCGGGCGGCCACAACGGCCTCAAGAGCATCATCGCCCGCCTCGGCGGCGAGAACTTCCCCCGCATCCGCATCGGCGTGGGCGCAAAACCCCGCCCGGACTACGATTTGGCCGACTGGGTGCTGGGCAAGTTCCCGCCCGACGACGCCAAGGCCCTCGCCGACCGCTGCCCCGACATCGCAGCCGCCGCAAAGCTCATCATGGACGGCAAGCTGGGTCTGGCGCAGAGCAAGTATAACGGGTAAGGCTCCGCTTGACGCAACCTCTCAGTCTCGCTTCGCTCGACAGCTCCCCTACCGAGGGGAGCCTCTGGCGAAGAGGTAAAGTTTTCCGGTATGCCAAAGCCTCCCCTCAATAGGGGAGGTGGCACGGCGTCAGCCGTGACGGAGAGGTTTAACCCCACCAGAAAGGAGGTCCACCATGTACGAAGCGCTCCTGAAAAATACCCCTGAATACCAGAAGACAGCGGCCAGCCTCGCCTCCCCCGGCCCGGCAGCGCTGTTCGGCCTGCCTCCGGCAGGCCGGGCATTGCTCTACGCCGCGCTCCAGAAGGACACGGGCCGCATCCTCTGCGTCGTCACCCCCGGCGAGGCCGAGGCCACCCATTTCGCCGACGACCTCAAGACGCTGGGGCTCTCGGCGGCGGTGTTCCCGCCCCGGGACTTCATGCTCCGCCCCGTCGAGGGCGCGGGCCGCGAGTACGAGTACCGGCGTCTGTCGGTGCTGGGCGCACTGGCGGGCGGACGGCTGAACGCCGTCTGCGTTCCCGCCGAAGCCCTGCTCCAATACACTGTGCCGCAGGATGAGTTCCAGAAGAATACCCTCACCCTCAAGCCCGGCATGGTCTACAACCGCGAAGCGCTGGTGGAGCGGCTCTTCGCCGCCGGATACGTGCGGCGAAGTCAGGTGGACGGCCCGGGACAGTTCAGCGTCCGGGGCGACATCGTGGACATCTACGCCCCCGATATGCGCCAGCCCGCCCGTGTGGAGTACTGGGACGACGAGATAGACTCTCTCGCCTCCTTCGACCTGCTCACCCAGCGGCGGGACGGTGCGCTGGAAAAGATCTATCTTTCCCCCGCCCGTGAGGTGCTGTTCGGCAGCACCGCCGACACGGCGGAGGCCCTCCGCGCCGCCCAGAAGAAAGCCCGGGGCAAGCGCCGCACCGCCCTCGAAAAGGCCATGGAGTCCGACCTCGCCCAGCTGGACAGCGGCGTCATGCCCGAGGCTATGGACAAATACTACGGTCTGCGGTACAAGACGCCCGCCACATTGCTGGACCACCTGAGCAGCCCCATCTTCATCCTCGACGAGGTGGGCGGCATCCGGGACGCCCAAAAGGCCACCGAGTTCCGCCGCAGCGAAGAGCTGACCGGCCTGCTCGAGGAGGGCGTCATCTGTCCCGGCCTCGATGTGCTCTACCAGACGATGGACGACCTCGCCATTGCGGCGCAGGACCAGAGCACCCTGCTCTGCGAGAACTTCCTGCGCGGCATGAACGAGTTCAAACTGAAAGACCTCATCAACGCCGAGGCGTTCGCGGCCCCCAACTGGGGCGGCGACCTCGCTTCCCTGCGGGAAGACCTCGACCCGCTGGTCCAGCAGGGGTACGCCGTGACCCTTTTCGCCGGCACGCCCAAGGGTGCAGCGGCCCTTACCCGCGATTTGGCTGACAAGGGCTATGCCGTCAGCATGAGCCGGGACGTCCGGCCCGCGAAAGGTCTGGTTCAGGTACTGCCCGGCCACCTCACGGCGGGCTGCACCTTCCCGTTCGCCCGCGTGGCGGTCATCTCGTCCCGGCGTCACGGTCTGGACGACGAGGCCGCCGAAAACAAAAAGCGCAAGAAGAACAAAAACGCCCTGTCCAGCCTCTCGGACATCAAGCCCGGCGACTATGTGGTTCACCAGAGCCACGGCATCGGTATGTATGCGGGCATCCAGCGTCTCGAGGTGCAGGGCGCCATCAAAGACTATCTGAAAATCCAGTATTCCGGCTCGGACGTGCTGTATGTGCCGGTCACTCAGCTCGATTTGCTGAGCCGCTACACCGCCCCCGGCGACGAGGAAAAGGTGAAGCTTGCAAAGCTGGGCGGCACCGAGTGGCAGCGCACCCGCGCCAAGGTCAAAAAGGCCACCGAAGAGATGGCGCAGGAGCTTATCGAGCTCTACGCCCGCCGCCGTCAGGCCACGGGCTACGCCTTCCCCGCCGACGGTGATTGGCAGAGCGATTTCGAGTCCCGCTTCGAGTACGACGAGACGGACGACCAGCTCACCGCCACCGCCGAGATCAAGAAGGACATGGAAAAGGGCTGGCCTATGGACCGCCTGCTCTGCGGCGACGTGGGCGTCGGCAAAACAGAGGTCGCCTTCCGCGCGGCTTTCAAGTGCGTCATGGGCGGCAAGCAGTGCGCCATTCTGGCCCCCACCACCCTGCTGGCGTGGCAGCACTACAACAGCATCATCTCCCGCATGGAGGCGTTCCCGGTGAAAGTCGGACTGCTCTCCCGCTTCCGCACCGCCAAACAGCAGAAAGAGACCCTGAGGGGCCTGCAGGCCGGCAGCGTGGACATCGTCATCGGCACCCACCGCCTGCTCTCCAAGGACGTCCGGTTCCACGACCTGGGCCTTGTCATCATCGACGAGGAGCAGCGTTTCGGCGTCAAGCACAAGGAAAAGCTGAAAGAGAACTTTATCGGCGTGGACATGCTGACCCTCTCGGCCACCCCCATCCCCCGCACCCTGAACATGGCCATGAGCGGCATCCGCGACCTCTCCACCATCGAGCAGCCGCCCATCGAGCGCCAGCCGGTGGAGACATTCGTGTTGGAATACAATGACGTCATCCTCGCCGAAGCCATGAAGAAAGAGCTGGCCCGGGGCGGTCAAGTCTACTACCTGCACAACCGGGTGGACAACATCGAGTCCTGTGCCGCCCATGTCAGCCAGATGGTACCCGGGGCGCGGGTGGGCATCGCCCACGGCAAGATGACCGAGGAAGAGCTGAACCCTGTCTGGCAGCATCTGCTGAACGGCGAGATAGACATCCTCGTCTGCACCACCCTCATCGAGACGGGTATTGACGTGCGCAACTGCAACACCCTCATCATCGAGGATGCTGACCGGATGGGTCTGGCCCAGCTGTACCAGATCCGGGGCCGCGTAGGCCGCTCAGGCCGGAAAGCCTATGCCTACTTCACCTTCCGGCGGGACAAGACCCTCACCGACATTGCCCAGAAGCGGCTTTCGGCTATCCGGGAGTTCACGGCCTTCGGCTCCGGCTTCCGCATCGCCATGCGCGACTTACAAATTCGCGGCGCAGGCAGTCTGCTGGGCCACAGCCAGCACGGCCACATGGAGGCTGTCGGCTATGACCTCTATGTCAAGATGCTGGGTCAGGCCATCGCCCGGGCCAAGGGTGAGCCCATCCAGCGCGACAAGAGCGAATGCCTCGTGGACCTGCGGGTGGACGCCTTCATCCCGGAAAAGTATATTGCCGACGGCCCGGGCCGCATCGAGGCCTACAAGCGCATCGCCGCCATCCAGACCCCCGAAGACGCCGCCGACGTGCTGGACGAACTCATCGACCGCTACGGCGACCCGCCGCCCTCTGTCAGCGACCTCGTGAACGTCTCGCTGGTGCGCGTACAGGCCACCGCTGTGGGCGTCTACGAAGTCACCCAGAAAAAGGACACCCTGCTGTTACAGGTGGAGACGTTGGATGTGGCTATGATTCGCGGCCTGCTCATCGCTTTCAATGGCCGGGTGACGGCAGGAGCCGGCACCAAGCCCTACCTCTCGGTGACTCTCCAACCCGACGAAAAGCCGCTGGAACTGCTGCAAAGCATCCTCAAGGCGATGGCAGACATCCTTGCCGCCCCGCCGGAGGAAAACACCGGCAAAAAATAAATTCACTAGGAGTACACTTATGAAAAAGAAACTCATCGCGCTCGTCTGCGCCCTCGCTCTGGCCGTCGGCCTCGTGGGCTGCAGCCTCTCCACCCCGGATTCCGTAGGCACCATCGGTGAGGTGGACATCTCTTCCGGCCTCTATCTGCTGGCCCAGTTCGATGCCTACCAGACCGCCGCCGACCTCGCTTCCGATGACCAGGACGCCACCAAGGTGTCCAGCTTCCTCAAGGCCACCATCACCGTCGATGACGCCACCGGCGAGACCGCCGTGGTCAGCGACTATGTGGCCCAGAAGACCCTCGAGAACCTCGAGTCCTACGCCGCCATCGAGACCCGTTTCGATGAGCTGGGCGGTGTGCTGACCCCCGACGAGGAGACGCAGGCCGACAGCTACGCCTCCCAGCTGATGGAGCAGAACGGCGACCTCTATAAGGCCAACGGCATCGGCCTCGACACCCTCAAGCGGTTCGAGCGCATCCTCATCAAGAGCAACGACCTGCTCGAGATGTGCTACGGCACCGACGGCGAGACCCCCGTCTCCGACGCAGAGCTGACCAGCCACCTCGAGGACGAGATGGTCTACATCCGCTATGTGGTCGTGCCGCTCTACAACACCAGCACCTTCGCTTTTGCTGATGACGACCAGAGCGCCCAGATGCTTGAGCTGGCCCAGACCGCCGCCGAGAGCTGCAACGCTGCCACCCACGATGGAGCCAGCGCCCAGACCTCCGCTTTCAGCGCTGCCGTCGCCGCTGCCCTTCCCGACATCTACGCGGTGCTGGATGGCGAGCCCTCTTCCGACGCTTCTTCTCTCTCCACTGCTCTGCTGGGTTCTGACAACATCGATGCCACCTTCTCCGAGGAAGGCACCGCCGACGCTGTCCGCGCCCTCAAGCCCGGCGAGGCCGCTGCCGTGCAGTATTCCAGCTATGCGCTGATGATGCTCGTCCGTCTCGACCCGCTGGACGCTGACACGCTGGACAGCCTCCGCGTACAGGCCCTCTCCGACATGAAGAGCGGCGAGCTGCAGGACAGCATTCAGTCTTATGGCGCCCAGCTGTCCCACGCTCTGGATTCTGCCGCCATGAAGAAGATGCCGGCTTCCAAAATCAAGAACGAGAAGTAATTTTCCTCAAAAATAATACGAAAGCTCCGGGAAACTGTTGGTCCCCGGAGCTTTTCTGTTATCATACTGCTTTTCAAATTCCGCTTCCAGCGCCGCGTGGATATGCATCGTGCGGCGTTGCTTTTTGTCGGTTTTTATGGTATTCTCTTAGCAGAAAGGCGCTGTCCAACCAAACGCAGGCGGCTATTGCTCCTCACCGGTCTCGCTGTCTTGCTCTTCGGAGCAAAGCAAGCGCGGGAGGGCAACTTTTTGGAGTTCCGCTCCCGACGCTCACGGCGAAGGGAGGGATGCCTTATGACTACATCGGAAATTCTATTGCTTTTTCAGACGATCATCGCTCTGTTGGCACTTCTCGTAAGTGTCGTACACTTGATGGACGACCGGAAAAAGGATGATTCTTATGGCAGCAAAAGGAAAAAGCACAAAAAGAAATGACCGCCCAACGCTTCCAACCGGTGGCGGTCATCACTTTTGTAATGCTTGACTGGTGAGGAGCTAGCCGTTTGCACGGATAGCGCCTTTCCTTATCTTTATTATAGGCAGCCGCGCGCGGATTGTCAAGCACAAGAATACAAAGGAAAAAGCACAAAAAGAAATGACCGCCCAAGACTCCCAATCCGGTGGCGGTCATTACTTTTGTAATGCTTGACTGGTGAGGAGCTAGCCGTTTGCACGGTCAGCGCCTTTCCTTATCTTTATTATAGACAGCCGTACGTGGATTGTCAAGCGCCAGAACTTCCAGAATACAAAAGATAAAAGCGGACCGCCCTCTTCGGCCTTTTCAGGCTGGGACGGGCGGTCCGACGCTTTCTAACGCATTCTGATGCAATCCGACGTTTTTATCCGTTCTCTTGAAAATAATGCAGACACATCATTTTCTTATATTCCGGCGTCATTTTCGCCTTCTGCGGCATCTCAAAACGGGCAGTTTTTGCACTTTTGAGTTTCCACGATTTTCCAGTTCATGCATCTTTAACTGGTCTGTACCCTAATTATAGAGGAATCGTTCTCCAATGTCAATAGCCCAGCACCTATAAAAAGCCTGAGGGCGAGATCCCTTACGGAACCTCGCCCCCAGACTATGTGAGATAAATCACTACATGCGCGAACATATAATGTTTATCATTACAGGCCGTGTGCCTGTAATAGCTCAATCAGATGCGCTGATTAGACCTTAGCCACAGCCTCAACCAGAACCACTGCGTAGTAGACAGTCTTACTGTCAGCAGTCTTGAAGCCATCAACCTTAACGCCAGCCTTGAAAGTAGCAGTCTTGCCGTTGTTGCTCATCTCAGCCTTTGCTTCGACATTAGACTCAGACTGATTCAGACCAGCCAGAATCTCCATAGCATAATTCTTGAATTCGCTGACGGAAGAAGTGCTCTTCTCAATCTCAACGGCAGTAACAATATACTTGTTATCGTTGACAGTGACAACCTTAGCGTGCTCGTACGCCTTGACGTCCTCAGCCTTTGCATCCTTCAGCAGGTTCTTCAGCTCAGTGTTCAGGCTGGTCTTGCTCTCGAACTTAATAGTGTCGACCGTGCTGGTGTCGTCCTTCTTAGCATAGGCAGAAGCGACATCGCTCATAGCATCCAGAACGTGATCGTTCTTCAGCTTGTCAGTGAAAGCGCAGCCGGTCAGCATGGAGACAGCCATAACAGCAGTCAGAGCAACAGCCATGATCTTCTTGAACATTTTCATAGTGATATTCCTCCAATAAAAAATATTTTTTATTTCGGCAAACCACTACAAGAACTTCGTGGTCTGTCTCGATGGGTTCAGTATAGTGCATTTTCACAAGATTGTCAAGATACGGTATTGTTTTCGGCATTTTGTCCAATCGGGAGCCGTGAAAAATAGCAAACTGCCCGTTAAATATTCATCCGTGCCAAAATTTGTGCCAAAGATCCTCAAAAGCCGCCCTTTGCCTTACCCTTATAATAAGGGCAGCCGCTCTGTCTGCACAGGGGAAAATGGCCGAAAGCCCGTTCATGCTTTTACTGCCTTTTCAAACTCCGCTTCCAGCGCCTCGTTGACGGCGCGGACGGCGGCGGCATCGGGTTT
>OODU01003141.1_pt1 | contig 12835 bp, 16 predicted proteins | sample 1671171 | NCBI WGS metagenome assembly OODU01 (sample SAMN06348129, study PRJEB24527) | human gut metagenome | biome: human gut; feature: ankylosing spondylitis patient; material: feces | host: Homo sapiens | place: China | collected 2015-10
TAGATATAAATTTATTTAGGAGCAAATTATGTTAGATGTAGCGATAATTGGAGGAGGTCCTGCCGGACTATCCGCAGGTTTGTATGCAACTCGCGGCGGTCTTAAAAATGTTGTGATGTTTGAAAAAGGAATGCCCGGAGGTCAGATAACAAGTAGTTCTGAGATGGAAAACTATCCCGGAGTCGCGACAGTTATGGATGGTCTTAGTTTTATGACTCCTTGGACTGAGCAATGTACTAGATTTGGTTTAAAACATGAAATGGCAAATGTTCAAAGAGTATCAAAAAACAGTGATGGAAGTTTTAGTATTTTTTTAGAAGGTAATAAAGTAGAAACCGCAAAAGCAGTTATAGTTTGCACCGGTTCAACGCCAAAAAGAGCTGGATTTAAAGGAGAAGACGAGTTTTTCGGTAAGGGAATTTCTACTTGTGCGACTTGTGATGGATTTTTTTATAAAAATAAAGAAGTTGCGGTTTTAGGTGGCGGGGATACAGCGCTTGAAGAGGCCGAATATCTAGCAAATATCTGTTCTAAGGTTTATTTGATACATAGAAGAGATAGTTTTAGAGCAGCTCCGATCACGGTAGAAAAAGTTAAAAAAAATCCAAAAATAGAGCTTATAACAAATGCGAGAGTAGATGAGGTTTATGGAGATAGCGTAGCTGGAGTAAAAGGGGTAAAAGTTAAGCTTCAAGATGGCTCAGTGCGTGATTTGGCAGTGCCTGGTATATTTACTTTTGTTGGTTTGGATGTTAGAAACGATGTTTTAAAAGATGAAAACGGCAATTTTATATGTGATACTTTATCAACAGGTCAAGTTAGGGTAAATTTAAAAATGCAAACAAATATTCCCGGTCTTTTTGCTGCTGGAGACTTAAGAGAAGATGCTCCAAAACAAGTTGTGTGTGCAGCTGCCGATGGTGCTACTGCAGCACTTTCAGCTATGAGCTATATAGATAGCCTTCATTATTAAAGTCAGTTTTTACTGACTTTAATAAATTCATTTAAGCGATTTTTATAAACTTTTTTGTTATTATGCAATAAATTTATAAATAAGGTTTCATATGAAAATTTTAAGTTCAAAAACTATCTTAGGCAGTATTGCCGTGCTGCTTTTTTTAACAGGTTGTGCTACTACGAATTTGCAGACTAGCTCTAAAATGACTCAAAGTATATTTATAGATCCGGTTTCTAAAGACAAGAGACTTGTTTTTGTCAATATCAAAAACACAAGCGGTCATGATGTGAATTTGGAAAATAGAATCATACAAGGTTTGCAGTCTAAAGGTTATCAGATAGTAGATGATCCAGACGTTGCTACATATATACTTAGTACAAATGTATTATATTGCGATAAAAAATCAGAAAATAACGCTGCAGGCGGCGCTGTAGCTTTAGGAGCCACCGGAGCAGCTATAAGCGGATATAATAGCGGAGGGGCCGGTAGTATGATAGCTGCTGGTGCTGCTGGTGCTTTGGTTGGTGGAGTTTTAGGCAAGATTACCGAAGATACTATTTGGCAAATGCAAGTAGATATAAATATAAAACAAAAATCAAAAGGAACGGTTCTTAGCTCTACAGGAAGCGTGAGCGGACAAGCTTCAGTTAGCGATTCAAGTAAATCTGGATTTTTAAATTCGTTTGGCGGAAATATCAAAAATGATAATGCAAGCGGTTCGCTAAGAAGTAACCAAGTTGACACCTCTAGCCAAAGCTATGAAAGCGATTATATAGAGAAAAAGACAATTATATTTGCCGAAGCTACTAAAATGGGATTAGATTTGGCTGAAGCTACTCCTATATTAGAAGATAAAATTGCTTCTCAAATTGTTGGATTATTTTAATTTTTAAATTTAGACTCAAATAAGTTTTTATTTGAGCCTAGTTTTTTAAATTTAAAATATCAAATTTCGAATTATATTAATATCTCAAATCTTCACATTTACTCAAATTTCAATTTCAAATTTTCTATAACATAACCATTTTGTAATTAAAAATTTGATAAAATGAGAAAAAATTCAAACCAAAAAGGTGTATGATGATACGGATAGGAATTCACGGTGCAAGCGGTAAAATGGGATATGAGATAATTTCAAATTTAAAAAACAATGAACAAGCAATTTTAAGCGTTGCTTATACGATAGAACCTATGCCTTTTGATGTCGGTGATGCTATCGTTACAAATGATTTAAAAACACTTTTTGATAATAGCGATGTGATAATTGATTTTAGTATTAAAGATGGTGCTGTCAATTTAATAAACTATGCAAGAACAAACCCAAAACCTTTGATCATAGGTACAACCGGTCTGGGAAGCGAAGGTGATGAGCTCATAAAACTTGCTAGCTCTGTTATGCCTATACTTCAAGCTACAAATATGAGTTTAGGCGTAGCAGTGTTAAATAGACTTACTGAACTTGCAAGTAGAGTTTTAGATGGATTTGATATAGAGATAGTCGAGATGCATCATCGCCGTAAAGTAGATGCCCCAAGCGGCACGGCTCTTACACTAGCAACGCATGCCGCAAAAGCTAGAAACTTGACTTTAGATAGCGTAAGAGTTAGCGGTAGAGACGGGATGATAGGAGCTAGAATCAAAGACGAGATAGCTGTTATGTCCCTAAGAGGCGGCGATATAGTCGGTCGTCATACTGTAGGATTTTATAATGATGGGGAGTTTATCGAACTCAATCACACTGCTACATCTAGAGCTACATTTGCAAAAGGCGCTATAAAAGCTGCCATTTGGATAAAATCAAAAGAGCCTAAGCTTTACTCTATTTATGATTGTTTAGGACTATAAAATGTGTGCGATAGTAGGAATTATAAATTCAAAAGATGCCGCTAAGACTGCTTATTACGGTCTATTTTCTATGCAGCATCGCGGTCAAGAAGCAAGCGGAATCAGCGCTAGTAATAATCACAATATCAAAACCATTAAAAATCGCGGTTTAGTAACAGAAGTTTTTAATCATGATAGTTTTGAAGTTTTAAAAGGTGAAATGGCAATAGGTCACAATCGTTATTCAACCGCAGGAAGCGATAGCGTTTTGGATGCTCAGCCAGTTAGCGCAAAATACTCTTTGGGTCAGATTAGCATAGTGCATAACGGAAATTTGATAAATAAAAATGAAGTTAGAGAGAGGCTTGTCGAGGACGGTGCGATATTTCAGTCAAATATGGATACGGAAAATATTCTTCATCTTATTGCAAAAAGCAAAAAAGAGCATCTGCAAGATCGCATAGTTGAAGCCGTTCGTCAGATTATAGGAGCGTATTGTCTTCTTATACTGAGTCGTTCAAAGATGTTTGTTTTGCGCGATCCTTACGGCGTACGACCACTTAGTCTTGGGAGATTAAAAGATGGCGGATATATCGTAGCTAGCGAGACTTGTGCGTTTGATCTTGTAGGAGCAACTTTTATAAGAGACGTGAAGCCAGGAGAGATGCTTATATTTGAAGAAGGTAAAAGCGAGTTTAAAAGTATCCAGCTTTTTGGACAAGTCGATCCTAGAATTTGCGCTTTTGAGTATATATATTTTGCTAGACCAGATAGTGTCATAGACGGTAAAAATGTATATGACATAAGAAAAAAACTCGGCGAGACTTTGGCTAAAAAATCAAATATCAAAGCTGATTTTGTAGTTCCGGTGCCAGATTCTGGAGTTCCCGCGGCGCTTGGATATTCTCAGTTTAGCAAAATACCGTTTGAGATGGCTATAGTGAGAAATCACTATGTGGGTCGTACATTTATAGAGCCTACTCAAGAGATGAGAAATTTAAAAGTTAAGCTGAAATTAAACCCTATGAGTTCTGTTTTAAATGGGAAAAGCGTTGTTGTCATCGATGATAGTATAGTAAGAGGAACTACTAGTAAAAAAATTGTTGAGCTTTTAAGGCATGCCGGAGTAAAAGAGATTCATATGAAAATAGCTGCTCCAGAAATCAAACATCCTTGTAGATACGGTATCGATACGCCAAGTTACGCTGAGCTTATAAGTGCAAATATGAACGTAGAAGAGGTGCGTAAGTTTATAGGCGCTGATAGTCTTGAGTTTCTTAGTATCGATGAGCTTACTAGCAGCCTTGGCAATGAGCGAAAATATTCTCTCGTGAGCTTTGATGGTGATTATTTTATAAAATAAATTTATTTAAAACCAGAGTTTCAAAGCCTGGTTTTATGTGATTTTATCTTGCTGATTATCAGTGGCAAGATAAAGTATGATATACACTTGGACTTCTAAAATGCGCCGGATAATTCATAGAAACGCTAAATGCTCTAGTTTCACCTGCTTTTAAACCATGTCCGATTGTGAAGCTAGCATTTTGTGTGCTGGATTGAGTATCTTTTCTTTTAAATATTTCAAAAAATCCTCTTGTTTGAAATATAGTAGGATCAAGCTTTCCTTTTTCAACAGGAGAATTAACAAGTCTTATATTAAATTTGCAATTAGTGATCGTATGTGAACCCGTGTTTTGGATAGTGCCCGTAAATACTATACTTTCATTGATGAGTACTCTGTTTTGGTCTAATTGGATTATTCTGGCTATTTTTGTATATTCGTCTATTATAAGCATTGCAAGTATGCTAACAGAGGTCATGACAAATATATTTAGCAGCACCATACTTAGCACTACTGAAACCTTTTTTTCTTTTATGGACAGAAATAAAAAAGCTAAAAATAGTATAAATATAATCACTAGTGCGATTATGTGATAAATAGTAAAATAACCCATCAAAAACACTCCGAAGTCACAGTTGTATTATAATCAGTCGGTCTAAAGTCATTTATGACAAGCCTTAAGTTTTTGGTTTGACCTATATTTACTCCATCTTCTATCACGCTATTTTTTTTGTAAAATGGCTTAAGAGAATTTATGTAGTTTTTAAATTTATTAGGCGCTACTTTGTAAAACTTCAAATTTACATTGCAATATTTAAACGCTTTATTTGACTTGTTAGTCAAATTCAGATCGACTATCATTGTATCTGAGTAGTTTAGCTGTTTTATATCACTTATCATAATCTCTCTCTTTCTTAAAGTTCCATCTATAAATTTATGCGTATAGAATATACCAAGAAATACAAATACTATATCGGCTATAAGTAGGATTGAGGCAAGACCTGGGCGCTTAAAAATGAGTATTATAACAAGAAAAAGCACCACTAAAAACACTAATAAAACCCAAATTATCGCAAAATAATCGATAAAACCGAAATGCGATATATAAAATTTAATACCTTGTTTTATGCTATCTAGAGCGAGCATTTTTCTCCTCAATACCGCTTATTCCTTCGCGTCTTTTCAGCTCATCTAAAACTCTAGCCGGATGTATATCAAAATCAGCTAAAGCGACTATAAGATGAAATAAAATATCTGCTGCTTCATATACTACGTCGTAATCTGGTTTGCCATCTATATGTTCGCCGAAACTCTCTTTGTTTAGATCTGCATATTTTTTAAATTTAGAAAGATCTTTGATAGCAAAACTGAACTCTCCGGCTTCCTCGCATATTTTTTTTAAGTAACTATTTTCACCTTTTTGATATAGTTTAGATATATACGAGTTCTCGCTCCTATTTAATTTTCTATCAAGAGCTATATGATAAAGATGATCTAAAATATCGTATTTATAGGTTTTTTGATTGTTATTTAAATTTGCTTTGTTGGCTGAAATTTCATTAAAAAAACAAGATTTTGCTCCGGTATGACAAGCATTGTCGCCTATTTGTTTGACTTTAATAAGAAGCGCGTCGTTATCGCAATCAAGAGCCATAAATTTAATAATCTGAAAATTTCCGCTCTCTTCACCTTTTTTCCAGATTCTATTTTTTGTGCGTGAAAAGTAGTGAGCAAAACCAGTTTCTATACTAAGATTAAGTGCTGCTTCATTCATATAAGCCATCATAAGAACTTCATTTGAGCTATACTCTTGTACACTTACTGGTAAAAGTCCAGCTACTTTATCCCAATTCACACACATATTTTATCCTTACTTTTGCTCTAGAGCGCTTTGCTTGGGTTTGTCTTTTGTATCCACCCAGATATTTGGTACGGCTCCTCCTGGAGTTAAAAATATCTTAGCATCGGTATTTACTTTTAATGCTTCATTAAACTCTTTTTGGGTTTGAATTTGTTTTAGTTGCAGTAAGTTATTATCTAAACTTTTTGCTACTTCTTTGTTTGCGTATGCTTGAGCGTTTGCTTCTATTTTTAAAGCGTCGGCTCTACCTTGAGCTTCTATTTTTACGGCTTCTGCGTTACCTTTTGCAAGAGCTGCTTTTTTAAGAGCTTCTTGATTCGCTCGTTCTACTTCGTATTTTGTTCTTTCGGCTTCTTGTTTTGCTATTTGAACTCGTTCGATTTGCTCTTTTACTTTTGGCGGAAGTATTATCTCGCGAAGTTGTACACTTAAAAGCTCTACCGGTTTATTTTGTTGGCTATCGATATCTGTTCTTATACCATTATCTATAGCTACTGCTATATCATTACGACGCTCAGGAAGCTCTTCGGCGGTGTACTTACCAGTTACGTTTCTAACAACGTTTCTAACAACTGGATCAATTATCTTACTTTCCCAGCTAAATCCCCATGCGGCTATAGTTTGAGGAGCATTTTGCGGATTTAGTCTGTACTGAACGGTGATATCCATGCTGACTGGAAGACCGCGAGAATCAAGAACCGATATAGTATCTTTTGTTTCTATACCGCTACCACGGTAATTTGCTTCGTTTCTGCCTTCGCTTGAAGTATAGTTTATGATACGAACTTTAGTATCTACTACTCTTACTTCTTGTACAAAAGGTACAAAGAAATGAAATCCTGGACCAAGAGGTGTCGGATCGAATTTACCCGCTGTTGATTTGATACCCACCTCACCTGAATTTATTATTATAAATGGTTTTGCTATGACTAAAACAGCTATGATAACGACGATAGCGTAAATTATACCGCTAAATTTACCAAAGCCGCTAGGAAGGCTCGGCATATTTGGTTTTTTAAAGTTGAAATTCGGCTTATTATCTCCGCCGTTTCCGCCTCCATTACCGTTTTTCTTGTTGAAATAATCATTTAAATCTGCTGGCAAGTTTATTCCTTTTAAATTTATTTTATATATGTTACAAAATGCTCGTATTTTGCATTTTTACCCATTACTACATCAAAATATGCGGCTTGAAGCTGTGTGGCTATAACGCCCCTTTTTCCTGAGCCGATAATCCTACCGTCGATGTTGCTTATAGGCGTTACTTCCGCGGCTGTTCCTGTAAAAAATGCCTCATCTGCCGTATATGCTTCATCTCTTGTGATTCTTTGACGGACCACTTCGTAGCCTAGATCTTTTGCGATATCTATAACCGTTTTTTGAGTTATACTTTCTAAACTCGTGTCATTTGGAGGAGTAATGATCACGCCGTTTTTTACTATGAAAAAGCACTCTCCGCTTCCTTCAGCTATAAATCCTTGAGGATCAAGAAGCAAAGCTTCATCGTATCCAGATAATTGCGCTTCGTAGTTCGCCATTTGAGAGTTGAAGTAATTCGCGCTTGCTTTTGCTTTTGCCATCATAGAAAACGGTGCCGGTTTTATCCAAGATGAGATCGTTACTTTTATCCCGTTTTCAAGAGCATCATCGCCCATGTAAGCTCCCCATTGCCATGCGGCTATAGCCGTATTTACTGGGCAGCCGATGTGGCTAACTCCCATTTTTCCGTACCCTAAAAATACAAGTGGACGGATATAAACGTTGCTGTTATAAGTGTTGCTTTTTAGTAAATCTATATGCGCTTTATTTATCTCATCTTGTGAAAATGGGATAGTAATCCCGCAGGCTTTTGCTGATTCAAAAAGTCTTTTTGTATGTTCTTTTAGTTTAAATATAGCTAAGCCTTTTGGTGTCTTATAAGCCCTAACTCCCTCAAAAACAGCATTTCCATAATGAAGTGAATGAGTTAAAACATGAACCGTGGCATCTTTCCACTTGATTAGTTTCCCATCAAACCATATATGCTCTGCTTCTGGTATTGCCATTTTGTTGCCTTTCGTGGTTATAAAATTTGCCTGATTTTATCCAAAATTTGATTAATATCTTTTGAATATTACTAAATTTAGCTTAATTTTTAAATTTAAATAGTTCTTCTATATCCACATTTAAGGCTTTTGAAATTTTAAAAATATGTTCGATGTTGAAGTGTTTTCCATAGCGATTATTTTCACAATTGGAGTAAAATGCGACTGATTTGATACCTATTTCTAAAGCTAATTCAAGCTGAGAAATTTTACTTTGTTCTCTTAAGTGTTTTACGTTTTGTGATAATTGTCTGTAAAAAGCAGCGATTTCCTCGTCACTTGCATTGCTAAATTCACTCTGCATATTTATCCTATGGGATTAATTTTCTTTTAAATTTATACCGATACAATTATATTTTCTATATCCTATGGGATAAATTTAAGGAGGGTTGTATGAAATTTTTATTTTGTCTATTTGTTTGTCTTTCATTTCTTAATGCAGAGTTGTATAAAGTTTATGTAAAAAGAGTTGATAGTAATTTATACAGAACATCTGATGAGATATTTATCGAAACAAAATTTTGTTATCACTACACATATGGAAGCGAAGCAATTTTGAAATATGATAATTATTCTTATGATAATGCTTTGATTTTTGATTACGATATGACAATTCCAAGTAAATGTGATGTAAAGAGAATATTTTAGGTTAATGATGTGGGTAATATTTTTTATTTTATTTGTTATATTTTGTGTTTTTATGATTTATTCTCAAATGCCAGATGCTGTAAAAAAAGAGCGAACTTTATACGATGAGCTGGTGGATGCAAATATAGAGCTTTTAAAATCTACAAAAAATCCTTATGTAGGTATGTTTGCAAAAGAGGAAATCATAAATTTGCTTAAAACTATATCAGATGAATTTGATAAAGTAGCAGTTGAGAGAAATGAAGTAGTAAGTGGAAATCAAAAGCTATTTATACTAAATGAAATTATATTTGCCAGTGGAATGAAAAATAAGGAATTTGGTATAGAGCATTTGCATTATGAGCTTGAAAGATACCGTAAATACGGAATGAGAGAAGATAATCAAGGTTTAATAAGGGGGAATTAGAATGAAATTTGTTGCATTTGTTTTGGCTTTAGTGATTGGATTAGCCTTATGGTTTTTCCCTGCTGGATTATTTTTGGCAGTTTTTAAAGGTGCTACATCAAACGGACAAAGCGTAGGAGCGATAATCTACATGCTGGTATTGGGCGGTGTTGCTTGGGCTTTGATTTTTATCGTAAAAAAACTTTACAAATTTTTCTTGAAAAAATTTGGATATAAAGTAAAGGAATAAAATGGCTATTTTATGGATTATTGCTATAATATTAAGTTTTTTCACATATGGAATTTCTATTTTAGTCGCTTTAGTGATAACATTTTTTATATATAATGGTAAACAAGATGATGTTGGCGAATATTTATTGGGTCAGTATGATAGATATTATTCAACTGTTAAAGGTTCTAAAAATCATTTTTGGATAAATCATGCTAACGATTCAGAAGGTAGAATAGAATTAAAAAAATTGCTTAATTATACATATTCTGTAGCTTATACGCATTACATATATGATAAAAGTATAGTTGGTAACGACCAGTATTTACGTATGGTTTTAAATATAACTTTTTCAACTGTTTACACATATTGTAATGTATTTGGTCTTGAAAATTGGAAAATATACGAAGTGGATAAATACATAAAAGATCAAATATCATTGCTAAATTTGGCGGCAAAAAAGTATGGTATGGAAGACAATATTCATCAAGATGATATTGATATGTTGCTTAATAAAATTATGAAATAATAATCTAGGCAGTATGCTAAAAAATTGATTAATATCTTTTGAATGGCAGTAAATTTGTGGAGTAAATTTGAGAGATATGAATAATTTGATTAATTTAAATTCGCTATAATCACGCATTAAATTTAAATAAGGAAATAAAATGCCTATTATAAATATAAAATTAGCAGGTTCCATGCCAAGCCGTGAAAAACTAGATGAAATCGCAGTCAAAATCACGGATATAATGGTAAAAGATTTAGGAAAAAATCCAGATAGAGTCGTGATAAATTTCGATGAAATTCGCCCTGAAGCGACGTATTTTGGTGCAAAATCTGTTCAAACTATAAAAGAGGGTAAATAAATGGCGTGCAACGATAAAAAAGAGTCAAATTTATGCGCTCCTAAAACAAAAGAATCAGCTCAAACTACAGTTTTTTTGCCTGAAGACGTTGAGAGAAAAGTTACATTAAAGGCCGGCGATATCGCTCCAAGCTTTGAGCTAGAAAACGCAGATGGAGTTAAAATCTCACTCAAAGACTTTAAAGGTAAAAACGTAGTTTTATACTTTTATCCAAAAGACAACACGCCTGGTTGTACGACTGAAGCGTGCGAGTTTAGCGCAAATTACGATGATTTCATAGCAAACGATACTATCATTATAGGTATCAGTCCAGACAGCGTAAAATCACACTCGAATTTCATAGAAAAACAGAGTCTTAAACATATACTTTTAAGCGACCCGGAAAAAGAAATAGCAAAAGCTTATGGCGTATGGCAAGTACGTAAAAACTACGGTAAAGAGTATCTTGGTATAGTGCGAACGACTTTTGTTATAGATAAGACAGGAAAAATCGCAAAAGTGTATAAAAGCGTAAAAGCCGCAGGTCACGCTATGAAAGTTTTAGCTGATTTGGCAAAGTAAATTTAAAAAGCAACGCTTTGCATAATCTTAATATATTTTTATATGCAAGGTCGGTGCTTTTTGCTATTTTTATCAATTATCTTGTTCTTATATTTATCTGCATTGAGACTTTTTTATCGTTTGCTTGACCTTTTACGTCTTTGATATTTAAAATCTCTATTTGACCTTCTTTAACTCCGTTTTCCATCAATTTTTTACGTAGATTTTCTACTCTTTTTTGCGCTATGGCTAGTATCCTGTCTTGGTTGATTTTTACTAGAGATATAAGCTTTTCTTTCGCATCTTTTTCATTTATAAATTCAGAATTATTAAATTTTTTCTTAAACATCTCTTTTAGTGCATTTTCATAGCTTAGATCTTTTGTGTTCATAACAAGAAGTATATCTTTAGATACGCTTCTATCTGCTATAGCGTAGGAATCTGGTATTTGAGAATAAGTCGGCGTGAGAGTAAATATGATTTCTGGTTTTTTCTTCGCGATATCTGCTAGTTTTTTTATCTTTGATTCATTTGTTTCTAGTAAAAACGCCGTTCCTGGAGCAAAATCAACACTACTGATCTCATCTGTATTTATACCAAGAACATTTCCTATAAATCTAAATGGAGAAGTGACGACGTCACTGAAAAGTTGGAAAATAGCTTGAATAACGATACCTGAGTAGCTAAACTCCGGACTGTTCAAATCGCCCCATATAGGAAGATTTATATCAATTTGATTATTGCTATCTTTTAGTATAGAAATCGCAAGTTTTAAAGGAAGACTTACCGCGTCTTTGCTAGGAATTTCGCGTCCTAGAGTTAGGTTATCGAAATTTAGTGAGTTTGCGCCGCTTAATATAGAGTTTTTTATTTTATAATTTAAATTTACACTTAGTCTACCATTATCAATCTCATATCCTAAAAATTTTACCGAATACGGAGTTATATTTTTTAAATTTATATTTTTAAAACGTACGATAAGATCCGTGTTAGATCTTGGATCAAATGGCAAAGTAGTAACTAAAATCTCGCTAAATCCATAGTTTGCCACAACTCCGTGAAGCGCGATATTGCTTATTTTGTCATTTGATAACTCGTTTATCGTGGTAGATATTTTAGTTATATTTGTATCAAAAGGAAGAGCCAAACTGTCATCTTTAAATTCCAAACTACCATTTTTTAACGTTAAATTTTTTAGACTTAGTTTGAAGTTATCGCTTTGTTCTTCATTGCTAGTTTTGCTATCTTGATTTTTTATTAAATTTAAAATATTTAACTCTTTTTGTTTTGAAACTACAAATTTTAAATGTGGATTTTCAAGCTTTACATTTGATATCAAGATATTTTTATCGTTCAAATTTATATTTTGGCTAAGAGTTTTAAAAGAACCTAATATCTCGTTTCTATCATCTTTTATATAGAAGTTATTTACGTTTAAATCGGCTTTTGCGCTTAGTTTATCGGTATAATTTATCTTTGCATTGAAATTTATCTTTGCATTTAAATCCGCGATGTTTAGATACCGTTTTATGTATGGTTTTGCGAAGTTTAGATTGTTTAAATTTAAGTTTATATCTCCGCCTAATTCGTTTTTATTTATATTTATCTTTGCGCTGCTTTTTAAATTTAAATTATCATCTTTTGCATTTAAATTCAGTGTTAGACTGTCTTTATTTGAGATATTTTTGGCACTCAGTTCTATATTTTTTATGCTGTTTTTGCTGATTTCGTCGCTAAGATGCAAGTATCCGTTATTTAGGATGAAATTTGAAATATTATAGTTAAACTCATCTTTTTTGGATTCATCTTTTTTATCGCTGTTTTTAGGGAGCAAGGAGAATAAATTGTTTATGAACTTAGATCCGCTCTCGTCGATGAAAGTCGCAAAATTTGGCTTATTTATAATTATATTTTCTAGTGTTAGACTGTTGTTTTTTAAATTGAAATTACTAAGCTCGGTTCCATTTATATCCAGGTAATTTTGCTTATCTAAGTTTAAGCTCGTACTTGCAATCGACATATTTTTTATTTTTAAATCACTTATGTTTTGCATGGGATGAATTTTCAGGATTAAAAAAACACTATTTTCTTTCAG
>OODU01003144.1_pt1 | contig 12831 bp, 10 predicted proteins | sample 1671171 | NCBI WGS metagenome assembly OODU01 (sample SAMN06348129, study PRJEB24527) | human gut metagenome | biome: human gut; feature: ankylosing spondylitis patient; material: feces | host: Homo sapiens | place: China | collected 2015-10
ATACGAGATTCAAGTGTGACTGGAGTTCAGACGTGTGCTCTTCCGATCTGTGGAACCATCATCCACCAGCAGAAGCTCCAGATCTGACCTGCTCTGGACAAGCCAGGAATCCACACATCGTTTTAGACTGCTTTTTGCATTGTACACCGGAATGACTACACTGTACATGTCTCTTTAAGCCTCTCCTTTCAGCCGGGAACGAACCATGCCAATGACCATGTTTCTCTCCTGTTTACGCAGGATCACAAAGAAATTCACCAGCAGTGCCAGCGGTCCCATGACCACACCTGTCAACAATAAGATTATCCAGGAATGGATCGGAACAATCATTCTGGACAGAAGTCCCAGCACAGTAATTGTACCGATGGACGCAAAGCCAAGGAAAATATCACTGTAAAACCGATTCCAGCGGATCTCCAGACATCTTGCCGCATAGATCGGTGTAAAGATCATATTCCGGAGAACTCCGGTAAGCATGCTGGACAAAGGGAAACAGGCCACGCCAAGATCTGTCTTTGACAACAGGATCAGTGACAGGAGCGAAGAACAGATTCCCGATCCCAGAACCACCAAAGAGTTCCATTTTACTTTCTTCGTAATAATAAATACATGATAGAGCACCTGAATACTCATACTTACATACAGCACGCCTACTGCCAGCAAAGACAGTCTCTGCAGCATATCAGGATCCTTCGTTGGCTGCCACAGTGCGTAGAAATCTCTTCCATAAGCCGTCAGAAATGCAATGGGAATGCTCATAATAAAAATCAGTATCCGATTGCAGCTCTTGATAATGTCCACCAGCTTTTCCTTGTCACCTTCTGCGTATGCGATGGTGATCTGGGGATTGAAGACACCCACTACCGTGCCCATCAGGCTGGAGATAGCTGTAGGTACCATTTTTGCCAGAGACAGCATGGTCATGGAAGCACTCTCATCCAGGATCAGCGCACCTGACAGGAGAATATCCACACCGTCCAGAAGCTGCTGTCCAAGACGGGTCAGAGAATTCCATGCCCCCAGAGAGATCAGCTCCCACACTTTTTTCCACCGGAAGTCCTGCCGACGCACCGTGATACCTGGCAGAAGCTGTCTCGTATATCTGCGGTTCCAGAACGCTGTGTAGCAGGTACTGATCAGAGATGCTGCACCCACCAGCCACAGAGCCGGTCTCCACAACAGAAATGTTCCAAACAGGAAAATAATTCTTAAAATATCCGCATACATGCTTCGGATGGATGTGAGGTCCAACCGGTTCATGGCGTAAGTGGATACACTGTAAATAGACATGATAATACTCAGGAAAAAGTTCAAAAATACAAACGCCCACAACAGCTGTACATCATGCAGAGCATCCGCCGGAACATGCAGGAACGGCAAGTTCCCCATAAAGATCACGATCACCAGAGCCGGCAGCAGGAAAATGCCAGCCATGATCACATTCCCGAAAAATACAGAGGAGAAATATTCTCTCGCCTCCTGCTCTTCCCCACGATGAATGTGGATCGTCACAAAACGGCTTGCCATGGTGTTGAGCGCCGATACTACAATCTGGGCATACAGTACAAACTGATTGGCAAGCGTCACAAATCCGTACGTATTTGCCATCTGCGCCTCAATAATGGGTGCCAGGAAAAAGCTGATTCCCATATTGACTGCAAAAGCCAGAAGCTGGGCAGCCATATTGATTGCCAGTCTTTTTTTATCCATAATCTATCCTCTTTCTTAGGTTAAACCGTCGTCACTTGTTTGATCACATACATGATCGTCAGAAGCTGGCCAGACACAGCAGCTGCTGCAATTCCCCGGTCGATCCGCGTGGTCAGACTGATCCACCTGCCTCTTGCGGCTGTCAGAAGGATCAGCATAAACGGCAGAAAATATCTTCCCTGCACCCCTTCAATGGAGACATGTCCCATAGGTGTCCACTGGAACAACATGCCAAGAAGAATGAGCCCCGTACAACCCAGACACAGGAAGATCATCCAGAACCGTTCAAAACCGCGGATCCGCACCTGTTTCTCCTGTGTATCCAGCGTCGTCAAGAACAAAAGGAACCAGAACAGCAGAACCACCAACATAGAGGTCTCGATCTCCACCCAGCCAAGCTTATAACCCACCAGTGACTCCAGATAAAATCCAATCTTATCAAAAAATGTATTTGCCATCATATAGACAAATTCCAACGGATCCTTCAGAAAATATCCAATGGTATAACCGGTCAGAAATTCTGTTCCATCTCCGGTGCTGACCACGCTGGTTGCCGCGGTCGTCGTGACGATTCCGCTGACTGTTGTCATATGCTTTCCTGCAAATGCAAGCAGCGGAATGCCTGCCAGCGCCCCCACAGACAGATATTTTTCCCGTTTTCCGGCAAACCGAGCCGCCGGGATCAGTATTGGAAGCAGGCAAAGTGGCACATAGCTTCCATTCTTACAGTACAACAAAAGCAATGCCATCACTTCCAGCAGAAGCATCCGTTGGCCGGTCATCTTCTCTTCCTTGTAAATAGCTTCCAGACAAAGGCATCCATAGAGCAGGAGTATCCCATGGGTGATCGCATCATGGGAAAAGGATGTACACTGCTGTAGATTGACCGGTAACATCGCCAGCACAAACAAGGTCATCTGCCCAAATGGCAGATGCTTCATGCCAAACCATGCCAGCAGGGCAAATGCCACCAGATTCAAGTATCTGGCGATCAGCAGCATCGGAACCGTTCCCAGTCCCAGCAGGCGGGCGAACGTCATGCCAAGTACCGCCGGCGCATAGAATAGAAAGCTACCTTCTATATTACTGTTGATCTCTGTCTCTACCATCCGGTCATCTGTCACTTTAGAGAACAGTCCATAATATACATTTCTGTAATTATGAATAGTCGGCGAGGATGTAAAATCAATGGCCGCATCGTCTGCTCTCATAAGGCAGGTGGTATCTCCCAGAGATTCGTATCCCAGCAACTCGTTGCTATACCGATAAGCCATATCTATGTGCTTCGCTTCATCCGGCACCATCTGTGGGGTGAGAAGCACATTGTACACCAGTCCCAGGAACAGTACCGTCACTAAAAATATGGTGGTGAGCTTTGTCTTCCGTATAAAAGTCAGATATACAAACAGGCAGGCAAAGGCTTCAGCACCCAGGAATAAAAAGAAGAAAAATTTCTTCAGGAAAATATTAAAATAAAGGTACGCACAGACGCAGGCTCCTTCCTCGCTGGTCATCAGACTTAAGCCCCGGTTCAGAAGCTCCGGCGAAAAAGTAAGCTCGATCTCATAGTCATGATCTGCCACGCCAGTCTGAGAGTCGTCAAACAGAAGTCCCACATATTCCCCGGAAATAAAGGAGGATGCAGCCACATCTGTCTCACACATGACCTGTCCTGTCGACAGATCTGTCACTCTGGCATGCATGATTCCCTCATCCGTCAATGTGTTATCCGCTTCCACAAAGAACCGCACGCCAAGACCTGTCAGTGAATCCTGTTCTGGATGCACCAGCTGTCGATAATATGCGTTCTTTTCGGTGATTTCCTGTGTCTCCCCATCTGGCTCCAGTATTGTTACCCGCTCTGTTGTATTCTGCGCAATCCGGATCTTCGTATCATAGAGATAGAAGAAGATCAGTGCCACTGCCAGCACGGTACAGCCAAGACCGATCATCTGACGTACTCGATTGCCTTTTTTCTTTGGCAGCTTCATCTTTTCCTTTTTTACAGGTCGTACAAATCCACCTGCTCCATAGACACCGATACCTCCCAGCAGCAGGATCAGTCCGATCAACATCGGCTTCTGGAACCTGTGTACCATGACGGTATATGTCAGATTGTAGACCAAACTTTTCTCTATAGATTCTCCATCCATCTGTGCCGTTCCTGGATTGACCGTGACCTCATTGAGCCACACAGAAGGTCCTGCCTCCGGCGCGTCAGAAGATATCCGCACTGTCAGAGTCTTAGGACAACGGGAAAACTTCACAAACAAGAACTGATCTGCTTCCATATCTGTAAGTGGAGTAACAGTCTTACCGATCTGCTCCTCCCCGTCGTATGCACAGATCGACAGCTCGCCTTCTGTAAACTGATGTTTATTTATTGTAAAGAAAAATCCAATCTGACTGGCTGTCTCCGAAGGCATGTCCACCTGAAATATCAGCTCATGTCCCTCTGTCAGTTCTTCTGTTGCTGATTTTAAATTGGCCTGATTGGCTCCGGAAAGTCCCAAAGACCGTGCCTCTCTTACCGGGATCGCTGTACCTATCAGTACCACGGCCAGACAGATCAGCAGCCAGATGGCCAGATATTTTTTCTTGTTCTCCAGATTCCGCATTTTTCACATCCTCATGTAACAACAAAGGCAGGGGAAGCTGTTATCCGCAGTTCCCCTGTCTCATCTGTTTTTCTTCTTTTTAATCTGCTTTTTCAAGCTTTACATCCACCGTCAAATCGGAAGGACAGGAAAATCCATCCGGTAATGTGACGGCCACCGGCACCGTATAAGTACCTGCTTTCCTGTAACTGCTCAGATCTGCATGAACCTCCACAGCATCCATGGAAAGGGTCGCCAGATCGTGCTGCATGCCCCGGATCGGGATCTCCAGTGTATGGCTCTCATCCTCGTCCACGGTCAGTCCATCTGGCAGATTATCATAATTGATCTGCGCCGGTGCAAATGCATAATCCACAGTCTCAAGCTTCTGGCTCTCCATAGTCACCACGATACTCTTATCATCTTCCTTCGGAATCTGAATGCCTGTCGGCAGATACTGACTGATATCTACCGTATTCTGCACACTTCCGGTCTTGCCTTCCGGATTCAGTGCTTCCGCCGGGATCTCCAGGTTTGAGATAGCGGTCAGTGCTGTCTTCTCTCCGGCAATGGTCACAGTCTCCGGCTTATAGGAAATGGATAACAGCCCATAACCCTCCGGTGCTGCCTGACTCACATCAAAGCTGATGCCTACCAGCTTGGTGCTCAATGTAGTTGCCGTCACTTCAAAATCCCCGTTCTTACCTACATAATCCAGGTATGTGCCATCAATAGCATCCCCATCACTGTTCTGAAGCTTCAGACTGCAGTTTCTCACTGCCGTACCGGTAATTCCGGTAATATCTACCTCTGCTACTACCTGTTTGATCTTCTCAACCACCGATTCCGGTCCCGTGATCTCTACCAGAGACTGCTCCGGAACCAGAGAGCCAAGTACCAGTCCGTCACTGGGCTCTCCTGTATATTTGGCAGTTACCTTGAACTGCTCGGTCACCTGTTTCTCAATGCTGACCAGCACATTGCTGCGATCCTGCTCAATCTTCTGAATGCTGCTGGATGGCAGACTTCCCACATAGCTGACTCCGATCTTCACCATGTTGTCATAGAGAAGATCCTTCTTCACATCCGCAGTGGCAGAAAAATCCTCTGCTTTCAGACTCTTTAACACAGAGGAACGGGCATAGACCGTCAGATTCACGATATCGGTTCCCTCTTCCACCCGGATCGTCTGATCCTGGGACGTCAGCACATCTGTATTGATCAGATTGACCTTCACACCACTGATCTTCTTATAAGACACCGCATCATCAATATTAACCACAACGACCCACAGAAGGACTGCCATGAGCAATGCGAGGATCTTAAACAACAGATTATCAAATATCTTTGCTTTCATTCTTTCCCCGTCCTTTCCAGAGCCTGATCTTGCGGCTGTCATCGGTCTTTGGCTGCAGTGCCTGAAGCTGCTTCTTCAACTGCTCCTGATTAAGATTCCTTAAAAGTCTTCCGCCTCTTGCCACCGATACAGAACCAGTCTCTTCAGACACTACGATAGTCAGAGAATCGCTGACTTCACTGACACCGACTGCCGCCCGGTGTCTGGTTCCCAATGCTTTGCTAAGCGTCATATTATCTGATAACGGCAGATAGCAGGTTGCCGAACGGATCCGGTTGCCTGACATGATCACCGCACCATCATGAAGGGGTGTATTTTTCTCAAAAATGTTCAGGATCAGCTGGCTGGATACCAGAGAATCAATAGAGATCCCCGTTCTCTCATATTCCTGCAGGCTTACTGCCTGTTCCAGAACGATCAATGCTCCTGTCCGTGCTTTTCCCATCTCAAAACAGGCCTTTACCAGTTCTCCGATGGTGCGGTCTGTCAACGTCTCTTCTACTTTCCGGCTGTTGTCAAAAGGCACGATGGATGTCAGCAGGTTATTCTCACCCAGCTGTTCCAGGGCCCGGCGAAGTTCCGGCTGAAATACTACAATGACCGCCATAATTCCAAGACTGAAGAAGTTCTTGGCGATCCACAGGATCGTGTTCATATGGAACACATATGCCAGGATCAGCAATGCAAACAGAACCGCAGATCCTTTCATCAGACTCCAGGCACGGGTTGATTTGATCCATATCATCACATGATAAATAATGAATGCCAATATAAGAATCTCGACCACATCTGACCAAGTAATATTCAATGCCGCCATGGACACATACTGATCCATCCATTCTGGTATCATCTCTTCACAACCTTTCTGTCTGTTTTTCCTCTTATACTTTGCCTAATGACGCTTCCGCTGACCGGTGCGGCGTCTGGTGTTGATCCTCTTCACCTGCTTATCCGAAACCGCAATCGACATCTTCGGAACAGCTTTCACATAATAATAATATTCGTCATCTTCAAACTGCGCATACTCTGTTCTGGAATAGTCCACGCTGAATACGAAGAACTCCACAGCCATGGCGATCACGATGGACACCAGCGTACCAAGGATCAGCTGAATGATCGGCACTTTCACCTGCATCACAAGTGCTCCTACCAGAAACAGGACTATATTCGTCACCGCTCCGGCTCCGATCGCAATATGCCATGCATGATCTGCACTCAGGCGATGGATCGCATAGACGATCATCAGGACAACGGCAAATACCAGCACTGTCAGGATCACTGTCTTGTTATTCAGCACATTTTCCACCAGATAACTAAGTCTGGAAGTCATCTGTTCGGTCTCCGAGCTTGCCAGCATGGCCTCATTGTTCTTCATGTAATAAATCAAATAATAAAAAACCGTTCCGCAGGCTACCGGCACCACACAGGCCGGTCCGCCAAGCAGTCCCATGGTCAGCGGAACCGCATATGGAATCTTCAGTAAAAATGCTATGGGCGTCAGCACCAGTACATATCCGTATTTGGGCGATACCCTGAAATACAGAATATACATAACCGCCAGAAGCCCGGCTGCCATGGCGAATACTTCCAGTGACAGTGCATATGCATGGGCACACACTAAAAGTCCTGCAAATACTGTGATCATATTGACCGGAAGAAAAGAACACAGAAGTGCCAGCAATAAAGACACCGCCGGTCCCGATAGCTTCTGCATAAATCCGATCTGTTCGTTGATCATGAAAAAGGCAAACAATGCCAGTAAAAATTTTAACGCAGGCTTCAGATATACATCATATTTTCCGTAAAAGATCTTCAGCCGCTGCTTCATCTCAAGTAGTTCCGTCATGGTCCATTTCCTCCGTCAGAGATCCAGCATCCTTCATTTTCTCCTCTTTTGCATAGATCCCAGAGATTTTTTGAAGCGTATGGGAATATGCTCCCACACTCTTTTTAGCCGCCTGATAGCGGAACGAATAGACTCCATAGAGGAATCCTAAGTATATGACCATTGCTGCCACATACAGCCCAACGATCGTAGTTGCAAATCCCTTAAGATCCATATTATGAAGATTTTCCATTAAGTATTCCATTTTGCAGAAGACCCATAATGCCAGCATGGCAGCAAAACCGACCGTTCCCCAGAACCAGCCGAGCAGAAGCCTGACGCTGATATAGTCATGTCTGTAGTAGTCGGCGATCTTCATCTGTTTCTTGCCTTCTCCATTCTCATAGAGGGAGGCATGTGTCATTAAAATGACCTTCTCTTCATTAATCATACTACTGTCTCCACCTCATATAAATTATAGTATAACACAATTAACTTCCTCTTCCAACACAAATGCATAAAAAATATACAGTCTGTGCACCATTTTCCAGCAATACCCTTGCCGCTTCATCAATCGTGCTGCCGGTGGTATAAATGTCATCTACTAATATGATTGTCTTAGGGAGAATGGATCCTTTTCTGACAGAAAAGGCATTTTTAAGATTTGATACACGTTCTTGATCGTTCAACTGCTTCTGCGCTCTGGTTTTCTTGCTGCGGATCAATATTTTACGTTCCACAGGGATCCCCATCCATCGTGACAGTTCCTCTGCCAGCACCTCTGCCTGATTAAACCCCCGCTTCCGTCTGCGGGATGGATGCAGCGGAACAGGAACCAATGCCTGTGCTTGCCAGAGTGCGGCTTCTCTTCCACAGCTTCTTACAATCTCTTCTGCGTAAAATGCAGCATATTCCCGTCTGCCTTCATACTTGAACTTTGCTATGGAGTGACGCATCCTCTCATCGTATATAAATGCTGCCCGTCCCTGCCGGTACTCATGATGCTTTCTGGTACAGTCCTGACAATATTCCCGCTCTTCTTCCAGAAGCGGTTTGCCGCACTTCCTGCAGGCAGGCTGCCGTACAAGGGGAAGCTTCGTTCTGCAGATCCTGCAGACAAGCTCCCCCTTGTCCTCTACCACGTCATGGCACACCGGACATCTTTTTGGATATAAAAGTCCTATTAAAGTTTCTTTTATTCGCATCCTTCCACCTCTCTGATCCGGTCATACAGTCCACTGTACCGGGTCTGCTCGCTGGCATTGTCGATCATCTGTGCAAACGTCTCCGGACTTCCCACCAGTGTCACACAAGAGCGTGCTCTTGTAACTGCTGTATACAGAAGATTTCGGTTCATAAGCATCCGCGGCCCTGTAAGCAGCGGGATCACCACTGCAGGGTACTCACTTCCCTGGGACTTGTGGATCGTCACCGCATAGGCAAGCTCCAGTTCTTCCAGCATCTGGAAGCTGTAGGTGACTGTGCGATAATCGTCAAACAGCACTTCCATGGTTTCTGCCAGAAGGTCGATCTGCTGCACGATTCCCATATCTCCATTGAAAATACCCGTTCCTTTGTCGATGGCAATTCCATAGCGGTTCCTTGCTTCCCACTCGATCTGATAGTTATTCTTGATCTGCATAACCTTATCGCCTTCGCGGAACCGCCCTCTGGCAGTCTCCTTTTCATTTTTCTCAGGAGATGGCGGGTTGAGATATCTCTGAAGCATCTCGTTCAGGTTCTCCACTCCCAAGCTTCCTTTTCGCATAGGCGTCAGTACCTGAATATCTGTAGGTCTTGCATCCACATATCTGGGCATCTTCTCCTGCACAAGAGCAAGCACAACGCGTAGAATGACATTGGGGTCCTGCCGCTGCAAAAAGAAGAAATCCCGGCTTTTGTTATCCAATGTCACATGCTCGCCCCGGTTGATCTTGTGGGCATTCACAATAATATCGCTCTGGCTTGCCTGACGGAAGATCCTGGTCAGCTGTACTACCGGACAGCTTCCGGCTCTGATAATGTCCTTCAGCACACAGCCCGGACCGACACTTGGCAGCTGGTTGATATCACCCACCAGGATCAGTCTGGTTCCCACACTGACAGCTTTCAGCAAGGCATTCATCAGGAAAATGTCTACCATGGACATTTCATCAATGATGATCACATCCGCTTCCAGCGGATTTTCTTCATTCCGTTCAAATGAGGCTGTGCTGCGGTCGTCAGAAGGCACCCCAGACAGCTCCAGAAGCCGGTGTATCGTCACTGCCTCCCAACCGGTGGCTTCCGTCATCCGCTTGGCTGCACGGCCTGTAGGTGCCGCCAGAAGGATCTCCATGTCCTCCGTCTCAAAATACCGGATAATGGCATTGATCGTGGTCGTCTTACCAGTACCAGGTCCTCCCGTGATGACCAGCACACCATTTTTCACTGCTTCCACCACGGCTTTTCGCTGCATCTCATCCAGAGTGATCGATGCCTGCTTCTCTACTTTAGAAAGCTTTTTCACGATCTGGCTTTCTTCCATCTCACATTCCAGATTCAGATCATACAGCATCTTGGCCACGTTCAGCTCCATATAGTAATACTGCCCATACCAGACCATGACTTTTCCATTCTGCTCTTTCATGACCAGTTTCCGATCCATACACAGATTCATGAGCTGAGTCTCCATCTGCTCTTCCTCCACGCCCAGAAGTGCAGATGCCCTGTGCAGCAGATCCTCCTTTGGAAGACAGGTATGTCCCTCTCCGGTGGCCTGTAACAGCACATAGAGCAGACCGCTGCGGATTCGATAATCGGAATCTGTATGAATGCCGATCCGGCTGGCGATCTCATCTGCAATCTTGAATCCTATGCCGGAAATATCATCAGCCAGACGATATGGATTCTCCTCCACTACCTGATAGGTCCGGTTGCCATACTGCTGGTAGATCTTCACCGCCAGCGGCACTGAGATTCCATACTGGGTCAGGAACATCATGGCCTGGCGAAGATCCTTCTTCTCTTCCATCTGGGCAGAGATCTCCATGGCTTTCTTCTCGCTGATTCCTTTGACTTCTGCCAGGCGCTCCGGTTCTTCTTCAATAATGCGGAAGGTATCCCCTTTGAATCTGCGGACAATACGCGCCGCCATAGCAGCTCCGATCCCTTTGATAGCTCCGCTTCCCAGATATCTCTCCATGGCTGTCTCGTCTTCCGGTGCCAGCAGCTCATACTGCTCCACCTGAAGCTGCTCTCCATATAACGGATGTTCTTTCATATATCCGCTGACCTGTACCAGTTCCCCTTCTGCAAGCACAGAAAAAAGTCCCACACAGGTCAGTTCTTCTTCCTCACTGACCAGCTGGAACACCGTATACCCATTGTCATTGTTGCGGAACACAATGTGCTCCACATATCCCTTTCGTACTTCCATCCCCGCTCCTGTCATGGATTTTGTGTGAAAAGGACATGGCGCACTGCCATGTCCTTGATAGATCGTATGATATATTCAGAACCACATGTGCATAGTTCTGAATGATTTACAGTTTTTTTCTTTCCTCTTCTCTGTGTCCGGACAGGAACTCTACGAACTTACCGGTTCCTACAGCTACACACTGCATCGGATCCTCTGCAGTCATGGTGTTGATACCAGTCTTGGACTCCAGAAGTTCTTCCAGTCCGCGAAGCAGTGCTCCACCTCCGGTCAGAACGATACCGCGCTCTGCAATATCCGCAGTCAGCTCTGGTGGTGTGCGCTCCAGTACGCTGTGTACAGCTTCCACGATCTGTGCAGTTGCCTCTTTGAGAGCTTCCTCTGTCTCCTCAGAAGAAACAGTTACTGTCTTCGGAAGACCAGTCACCAGGTTACGTCCACGGACATCCAGAGTCTTCGGCTCTGTTCCCGGATAACAGCTTCCTACTTTGATCTTAATATCCTCTGCGGTTCTCTCACCGATCAGAAGATTATGTTTCTTACGCATATAACGTACGATCGCTTCATCAAAATCATCACCGGCGATCTTTACAGATGTGCTGACAACAGTACCGCCCAGAGAGATCACAGCGATATCTGTAGTACCACCACCGATATCCACGATCATATTTCCGCAAGGTCTGGAAATATCAATACCGGCTCCGATAGCTGCTGCGATCGGCTCCTCAATGATAAATACTTCTCTTGCGCCAGCCTGATAAGTAGCATCCTCAACTGCCTTCTTCTCTACCTCAGTAACACCGCTCGGTACGCAGACCGCGATCTTCGGCTTACGGAACGTCTTCTTTCCAACTGCCTTCTTAATAAAATGATCCAGCATCTTCTCTGTTACCGTGAAATCAGAGATGACTCCCTGACGCAGCGGACGGACTGCCACGATATTGCCCGGTGTACGGCCAAGCATCAGACGCGCTTCCTCTCCGATCGCTTTAATTCTATTTGTATCTCTGTCGAATGCAACGACAGACGGCTCTTTCAGTACAACGCCCTTCCCTCTGATGTAAACAAGGATGCTGGCTGTTCCCAAGTCAATTCCAATATCAGTTCCTGCCATATACGTTTCCCCTTTCGTTCTTTTCCTAAACAAGTCTATCTGAAATAATGCATCTTATTTTGTCCTGTGTCAAGGCTCATGTTATGATTATACCCAATTTTTTTCAAATTGAAAAGGATTTTTTACCGAAGCTCCGCAATTCTGGACACTCCCACGTAGATCTCCGAGATTTTGTACCAGGTCCGATAGTCAACAATGCCAGTTACAGGCAATCCAAATATAGACTGAAATTTCTCCACAGCCGCCTGTGTAGCCGGTCCATAGATACCGTCTGCATCCACCCTGGGCAATGCCGGATATGCCTCTGCGATCACGTTGAGTTGTTCCTGCATCTGCAGAACCTTACTTCCGCTGGACCCCACACTCAGATCATATCCCGGCCAGGAGGACGGAACACCGGAGATCTCCACTGCCGTATTAATATAGATACTCTCTCCATAATAATACCGCAGAATCTCAATCGTAGAATACCCCTGCTCTCCCAGACTTTGAGAACCCCACTGAGTCATCCAGCCCGGGCAGGATACCTGCCGTCCATCACAATACTGGGTCAGGATCGGCTGTTTCACATTAGGTCGTGACAGATAATTTCCAAATACCTCATCTACAATATTGGAAATATTCTGGTAAATATTTCTTCCATAGATCCATTTCTGGTCAAAAGCAGTAGAAGAAGTGATCGTGAAGTCATAGCCACGATTGCGATACCATTCCGTATAAACTCTGTTAAGCACAAATGACATAATTGCCAGCACATTGGCACGGATAGATGCCTCTGTCCAGGTGGCTTAGCACTCACTGGAGGACGCC
>OODU01003147.1_pt1 | contig 12822 bp, 9 predicted proteins | sample 1671171 | NCBI WGS metagenome assembly OODU01 (sample SAMN06348129, study PRJEB24527) | human gut metagenome | biome: human gut; feature: ankylosing spondylitis patient; material: feces | host: Homo sapiens | place: China | collected 2015-10
CTGTTGTTTCACATCCTCATTGCCATTCTTTTTCATGCGGCGTTCCGGCCCCGGCAGTGTAGGGTAAAATTCCAGTTACAAAATTTATATGATACCAGAATTAAAAGACAAAAATTCGTTCGTGTTTGCACGATAAGAATTTGGAAATTCCGCGAGATTTTTTTCCGGGAAACCTGCGGGTGCTTTCTGAAATCAGATTTTGTCAGAGAAAGGAGGACGACGTACGGAAAATATATCACGGGTCAGAAAAAAAGAACTGCGTAAGCCACTCGAAAAGGAGCTGAAAGAGTACCGCTCACAGGGAATTTCTCTCTATCTTGACGGAAAACCCAGTACTCCGAAAAACATTGCAAAAGCCTGTCAGATTGCAGAAGATGGTGGTTATATGCGGGATTACGTGGAAGATGAAAAAGGACGGATCGCCCGGGTAGACTTCGATTTTATCAGAGAAAAATAAAAGGACAGAAGAGGTAAAAGAGATAAAAGAGATAAAAGAGAGGGAAAAATGCGGGAAGATCAGAGAAGAAAGTAAGCGATCAGAGAAGAAAGTAAGCGATGAGAGAAAGATGCTGTCACGTAAAGATAAATGAAATCTGAAAGACAAAAGAAAAAACAGGCTGTCCGGAAAAATTCATGGAAATATCCCCTGATGTCCATTATGCCCCGTGACAGCCTGAAAATATAAAAAAATAGGAAAACACTATTTTTATAATACAATCAAAATATAATCTATGATATAATATTCTCAACTTGGTTACTGCTTTCATCAGGCATTCCTGTGCATGGCGGGAACAGCAGTCACCAGGTGTATATAGAAGCATCATTAACGAATGATACCGAAAGGAAGAAAATTATGAGCAAAAAATATAAGCCGGCAGCAGCGGTGATTGTTCTGATCCTTCTGGTTGCGGTGATCGGGATCGTTACACATGTCGTCATGAAACGAATTCCCACCCGGCAGACGATGGACCTGAGCGAGTATTATGGAGAACTTGCAGATGGTGAGGCAGCTTTGATCCTGGGGGATGAGAAGCTGGAGACGAGAGCACTTATCGTAGGCGAGAAGGTTTATCTGCCGCTGGATGTGGTCAACACGTATCTGAATCAGAGATATTACTGGGATTCTGCAAACCAGCAGATTCTTTACGCGACTCCTTCTGAGCTGACATCCACGGCTGCGGCATCAGAGGCAGGCGATCAGGTCTGGCTGAAAGACGGCACTGTGTATCTGAATCTTTCTTTTGTACAGCAGTATACAGATATGGATGCCTATATCCTTCAGAACCCATACCGTGTCGACATTCAGTATCAGTTTGACAATGTAAAAACAGTTAAAGTGAAGAAAAATACTTATGTGCGTTATCAGGGCGGAATTAAGTCACCGGTTCTTACTACGGTACAAAAGGGAACGGAGCTTCGACTGGTTGAAGAACTGGATAACTGGGATAAAGTATCTACAGATGACGGATTTATCGGATATGTGGAAAAAAGTAAAGTGGGAGATCCGGCAGATGCAGTCTTTGAGAGAAATTTTGCCGGTGAACAGTATACATATCTGACCATGGATCAGCCGGTAAACATGGTATGGCATCAGGTGACATCCACAGATGCCAATGCATACTTTGCAGATGCAACTGCCAATATGACAGGAGTCAATGTCATTTCTCCAACCTGGTTTTATATTGCAGATACTTCCGGAAATATTTCAAACATTGCCAGTGCGGATTATGTTTCACAGGCACATGAGAAGGGTCTGAAAGTCTGGGGACTTATTGATAACTTTACCCAGGATGTCAGCACAACGGAAACGCTTTCCAGCACTGCGGCGAGACAGAACATGATCAGTCAGCTTGTGCAGGCTGCTCTGAATGTGGGAATGGACGGTATCAATGTGGATTTTGAGTCCCTGAGTGAAGATGTGGGAATCCATTTCCTGGAATTTTTAAGAGAGCTTTCCATTGAGTGTCATAAGAATAATCTGGTGCTTTCTGTAGACAACCCGGTACCGGAGGATTTTACCAGCCATTATGACCGTGCAGAACAGGGAAAAGTAGTAGATTATGTGATCATTATGGGATATGATGAACATTATGTTGGTTCAGAGACCGGTTCTGTTGCCTCACTTCCGTGGGTTGAACAGGGAATTGTGGATACACTGGATGAAGTTCCGGCGGCCCGTGTGATCAATGCGGTGCCGTTTTACACCAGACTGTGGAGAACGACTGGCGGCAATGTGACCAGTGAGGCGATCGGTATGGATCAGGCGCAGCAGGTGATCTCCGAGAATAATGTAGAGACTTACTGGGACAAAACGACTTCCCAGAATTATGGCAGTTATGATATTGACAATTCCAGCTATCAGATCTGGCTGGAAGATTCCCAGTCCATCGCAGAAAAGGTGAAACTGGTATCCAAATATGGCCTTGCAGGTGTTTCCGCATGGAAGCTTGGATTTGAAAACAGCGGCATCTGGCAGGTAATCTCAGAGAATCTGAATTAATGTGAATAAGAATGAATGCGAATAAGAATCAATGAAATGATATGAGGCTGGAGACAAAAAGGAGTTTGTCTCCGACCTGATATGAAAAGAACCAGAAGATAAGAACTGGCAATAAAAACACTTTCCGAGACATATATTAAAATAGCAGATCAGGGGAAGAAGATTTTCTGATGGCTGTAAATATGCCGGGAGGTGTTTTTTATTTGAAAAAGTATGGAATGGAGATTCTTATGGCGTGTCTGCTTCTGGTCAGTTTTTTCTTTCTGTCAAGAGAGGCTGCACAGGTAGCCGGGACAATGAGCAGCAATACCGGGAACAAGAAGTATCAGAGTGAAAATTTGCGGACGATTCTGGTGGATGTAGGGCATGGCGGTGCAGATCCCGGAATGATCGGAGTGGGCGGTCTGGAAGAAAAAGGAATCAATCTGGAAATTGCTTTGAAAGTAAGGGACGTTCTGGAGAAGAAGGGTTTTACAGTGATCATGACGCGGGAGCAGGATGAGGGACTTTACGATCAGGACAGCAGAAACCAGAAGGCGCAGGATATGCAGAGAAGGATCGCTCTGATCAAAGAATGTAAACCTGTTCTGTGTGTGAGTATTCATCAGAACAGTTATCAGGATTCTGCTGTGTATGGACCACAGGTATTTTATTATGAAGATTCTTTGCAGGGGAAAAAGATGGCAGAGCTGATTCAGACAGAACTGAATACCCGTCTGGAAGTGAAGCGTCCCAGAGAGGCAAAGGGAAATAAAACTTATTATCTGCTGAAGCGAAGCGAAAGTGTTCTGAACATTGTGGAGTGTGGATTTCTCACAAACCCACAGGAAGCAGAACTTCTCCAGACAGAGGAATATCAACAGAAGGTGGCGGAAGCAGTGGCTGAGGGAATCTGTACTTATCTGGAGCAGCAGGATATCAAATAACACCTCAAAAATATTTATTTTGTGTGAACTTACTTTTAATGAAACTGGATTTTTGTTATACTGATAGGGATTTGGCGGAAAGTTAACTGTCATTTACTTATGAAAATATACAGGGGGAAGATATGCTTGGAATGATTTACCTGTTCCTGGCGGTTATGCTGGGATATGAAGGTTCAAAGATACTTACTGAGAAAAATAATCATGCAGGATATGCCGCTAACCGGATCTGGCTGATTTTACCGGCATCCTTTGGCGTGGGAATGCTGGTGCTTACCTGGATCGTCTATATTGTTTCGTGGTTTGCAAGCGTGGTGGGAGGAATAAAAAATCCTCTCTTATATGGAAATGCAGCCGGGATGATCGGGAGCGTGATTATTCTGCTTCTGATGTTTATTCGGAAATATAAAAATGAAAGTAAAAATAAAAGCCAAAATAAAGATAAAAATGACAGGATTCAGATGAAGTTCTGGAATGACTGGATCGCGGATAAGAAAAGATTCCGGAAGGAAGCTGTTGTGTTTGCTTTTCTGCTGGCGTTTATTACATATATGATGTTCTATGTCTTTTATATGAAAGATGGAATTTTATATTCCGGAGTGACGGTGTATGGTGATTATGCGCCACACACTGCTATGATGCGGTCTTTTTCTGCGGGTAATAATTTCCCGACACAGTATCCGCATTATGGTGGTGCAGATGTGAAATATCATTTTATGTTCCAGTTTCTTGCAGGAAATCTGGAGTATCTGGGGATGCGGCTGGATTTTGCCTATAATATTGTGAGCATCGGAGCATTGCTTGGATTTCTGATGCTTTTATATGAGCTGGCACTGCGGATCACAGGGAAAATGTGCTGTGGTGTTCTGACGCTGGTGTTTTTCTTTTTCAGAAGTGGAAATGCTTTTTTCCGGTTTGTGTGGGAACATATCCAGAGTGGTGATCTGCTTTCTACGCTCTCAGAAAATGAGTCTTTTATTGGTTATACGACAAATGAGAACTGGGGGCTTTGGAATTTTAATGTGTATTTAAATCAGAGACATCTTGCGTTTGGTCTGTTGATGGTGACACTCGCACTTTATCTTTTTATGGATTGGCTGGAAGCGGGAAATGCGCATGAGGAACGAGGAATTGTCTGGATACGTGGACGGCTGTTTTCAAAAGAAGCGTGGAAGAGCAGAAATCTGGAACAGGCGTTACTGATGGGACTTTTTCTGGGACTGTGTGCATTCTGGAATGGTGCGGCAGTGATCGGCGGCTTGCTGATTTTGTGTGGATTTGCTGTTTTTTCGGATGGCAAGCTGGACTATGCGCTCATGGCTGGTGTGACGATTTTCTTTTCGTTTCTTCAGACGAAGATTTTTATTTCAGGAAGTGCCATGAGTCCTCAGATTTATCTGGGATTTCTGGCAGAGGATAAGACGCTCTGGGGAGTGATAAAGTATTTATTCTGGGTGAGTGGAGTCTTTTTCCTTGGACTGGTGGTGCTGGCTGTTTTCCTGAAAAGACGGGAGAGGATGATCATGCTGGGATTTCTGTTTCCGACATTCTTTGCGTTTACTTTGCTGATGACACCGGATATTAATGTGAATCATAAGTATATTATGGTTTCGTATGCGTATCTGGCGGTGTTCTGGGCGTGGGCGGTGTGTGCCCTGTGGGGAAGTGGCGGTCTGCGCAGAGCGGGGCTGTATAAACCGCAGGCGGATGAGTCTGGCGAAAGAAATGGAACTTCCGGGAAAACAGATCAGAAATCATCTGCTGTTGCTTTGCGTCTGGGAAGAAAATTTCTGGCAATTGTGCTGACTGTATGCCTGACTGCTACAGGAATTTATGATTTTGTGGTGATCGTGAAGGGAAATGGTCCCGGCAGAAGAGTGACTGTAAATATGGAGAGTGAGCTGACACAGTGGCTGGAGGCTCATCTGGAAAAGAATGATCTGATTCTGACTCCTGAGTACAGTATGAATGAGGTTACCATGTCCGGTGCGATGCTGTATTGTGGATGGCCGTATTATGCGTGGTCAGCAGGGTATGATACGAATTATCGTGCGGCGCAGGCGGTGACGATTTATACGACATCTGACAGGGAAGAACTGAAAGATGTGGTGAAACGGGAGAAGATTACTTATATTCTGTTTGAGGAAGGCTCTGAGTTTGAACAGCAGCAGTGCAGGGAAGATGTGATCGCGGATGTCTATGAGATGGTTTATGAGACCGGGGATGGACGGATTCGGATTTATAAGACAACGGAATGAAATATTTGTTTTTGAGTTGTTAAGTTTTGGGTTGTGCGAGGCAGCTTTAGGTGAATCGTATTAATTTGAGAAAATAAAGATGAGAAAATAAAAAATAAGCAGGTGAGGAGGAGATTACAGATGAAGAAATGGGCACCGAGAGTGCTTCTGGCTATGGTTCTTGTGGGAGCGTCAGCGTTTCTGCTGAAAGGGGATGTGTGGACATTCTGGACGTGGTGGCTGCTGGCTTTCCTGATGGGAATGGTGGCGATGCCTGTGACAGGGAGACTGTTTGCAGGGTTTGAGGATAAGGGATGGATGTTTTCAAAGGTACTGGCAGTTGCGGTTACGGGGCTTTTGACCTGGCTGCTGGTATCTGTGAAGATTCTGCCATTTACGGCGGCTGCGTGTATTGGTGTATGTGTGGTGTGCGCGGCTGGTTGTGGAGTTTTGTTTCATTTTCAGTTGAAGAAGGGGATTGACTGTCTTCCGGCTGGTAAGGGGAATCTGGTTTTCTGGGAAGAAGTTCTGTTTTTTGTATTTTTCCTGATGTGGACGTATTTTGCAGGATTCCGGCCGCAGGCGTATGGTACGGAGAAGTTTATGGATTATGGTTTTATGGAAGCCATGATGCGGAGTACGACTCTTCCGGCGAGGGATCTGTGGTATTCGGAAGGTACGATCAATTATTATTATGGTGGTCAGTATTTTGCGGTGTTTCTGACGAAATTGTCCGGAAGTAAGGTGGAGCTGACTTATAATCTGATGCGTACGTTTGTGGCGGCGTTTGCGTTTAGTCTTCCGTTTTCGCTGGTCTATCAGATGTCTGTGGACAGGCTGAGAGACTGCGGGAAAAAAGGGCTGGCAGAGGGGACTTTTGGAAAGTCGGCTGTAAATCAGGTGGAGAAAGTGAGAGGATGGCGGAGTTTTGTGCCGGTGGCAGCGGGATTGACAGCGGGACTTGCGGTTTCGATTGCGGGAAATATGCATTATGTGGTCTACAGTAAGATTATTCCGTGGATTCAGAAGCTTCAGGGAAAGGAAGTGGACAGCTACTGGTTCCCGGATGCAACGCGTTACATTGGATATAATCCGGATGTGCCGGATAAGACGATTCATGAGTTTCCGTGTTATTCTTTTGTTCTCGGGGATCTGCATGCGCATGTGGTGAATGTGATGTTTGTGCTGCTTCTGGTGGGACTGCTTTATGCGTGGATGCGTAATGTGCGTATGCGTGAGGCGGTGATTGGAAGACCGGGAAGGAAGGAATTCTGGAAAAAGCAGCTTTTGATGCCGCATATTCTGCTGGCTGCGGTTATGATTGGGATGTTCCGGTTTACGAATTACTGGGATTTTCTGATTTATTTTGTTGTGACCGGCGGAGTGATTTTGTTTGCCAATGTTGTTCAGTTTGAAGGGAAAGTGAAGCGGATACTGGCGGTGACTGCGGCGCAGGCGGTGGAGATCGTGATCATTTTTTATGTGGTTTCGCTGCCGTTTACTCTCCAGTTTGACAGTATGTTTAAGGGAGTGGGAATTGCGCAGTATCATTCGATGATTCATCAGTTGTCGATTTTGTGGGGACTTCCGGTGGTTTTGACGGTGATGCTGATTGGATGTATTGTCTGGGAAAAGGTGAAGGTCCGTGGCGGTCAGAAGATGAGTCTGTATCGGCTGATGAAGGCGGTTTCGGTGCCGGATCTTTTTGTGGTTGTTATGGGGCTTTGTGCAATCGGGCTGATCGCGATTCCGGAGTTTGTTTATGTAAGAGATATCTATGAGAATGGCCATGCCAGGGCGAATACGATGTTTAAGCTGACTTATCAGGCGTATATGTTGTTCGGGATGACTATGGGTTATGGGATTTTCCGGATGATTGTTACTGCGCGTGAGAAGGTGTTTAAGGTTGTGTCGGTGATTGGTCTGGTGTTGCTGTGCTGGACGTTTGGATATCTTGGGATTAGTGTGCATTCGTGGTTTGGGGATGTGTGGAAAGTCTCTGATTATAAAGGACTGAATGCGACTTCTTTTCTGGAGAATGATTTTGCGGAGGATGTTGGCGGTATTCAGTGGCTGAAGGAGAATGTGAAGGGCTCGCCGGTTGTGCTGGAAGCGAATGGGGACAGTTATACCGGGTATGAGCGTGTTTCAGCTATGACGGGACTGCCGACTCTGCTGGGATGGTATGTTCATGAGTGGCTCTGGAGAGATGATACAGCGGATCTGAATCAGAAGAGGGCGGATGTTGAGAGTATTTATACTTCTTCGGATGTGGAGTATGTGAAGGAGCTGGTGGAGAAGTATGGGGTTTCTTATATTTTTGTTGGTTCGAAAGAGCGGGAAAAGTATGGGGAGCGATTAAATGAGGAGACTTTGAATTCGATTGGGACGGTGGTGTTCCGGGATGAGAGGTCGGAGACTTATATTTTGGAGGTTTCGGAGTAGCTTCGGGAATTTTGGAAGTTGACAGGGAGCCTGGATTTAGGAAAATAAAAACAATAAAAATGATAAAAGCGGCAATCGTGCGAAAAGAGCATGATTGCCGTTTTTGAGGTCCAGGAAGGGGAGGCTTATCGAAGGGTGACGCCCGGAAAAATAGTTCCTTTTGTGTGCGGTTTCGGGGCCTAAGATATTCTAAGCCACCAGAAATCTGCTAAAACCATGAGAAAACAGAGCCAAACTCGCCTTCGGCTCAGACAGTGTCTCTGTTTTCTCATAACGCAGATTTCTGCTGACTAAGAATATCTAAGACCCCTGCAAATGCACACAAAAGGAACTATTTTTCCGGGCTGATATTGGAAGAAGAGAAGTAGTGTACACATGGATAATAATTATTGGAACTAATTATAAAAACTTATTAATTTTTAGTTTTATTTTGGGCTTTTACTGTGCTTTTTCTATAATGTTATGTTATCATAAAAGAGTCTTATAAAATGCTTTATGGGGCTATTTTATGATTAAGGAGGATGAAAAAGCAATGAGAAAGGAAGCTTCTGACAGAAAGGGGAAAAAACGCGTATGAAAAGGATCATAAAGAATATTTTATTATTTGCTACAATAATTACCAGCGTATTTGTTGCTTGTACAGCAGTTCAGGCAGAGAATAAGTATCAGGATGGGGATTATACCTATACTGTTGAGTTTGGAAAAGCTACATTGGTAAAATATACGGGAAACAGTTTGGATATTATTGTTCCGTCAGTACTTGGTGGAAAGCCATTAGTAGAAATAGAGAATGGAGCTTTTTATAACAATAACTATATTAATTCAGTTGTTTTGCCTGATACGGTAAAAAAAATGGGGCAGGGTGTTTTTAAAGGCTGCGAGAATTTGCAAAATGTGCATTTCCCAACAGATATTACGTCTATATCTGAGGAAATGTTTGCTGGATGCAGCAGTTTAAAAGAATTTACTTTTTCTAGAAAAATAAAAGGAATAGGACAGGGAGCGTTTCAGGGGTGTTCAAGTCTGAAGAATATAATTTGTCCAAGTGTCAATTCATTAGGATTTAGATGCTTTGCAAATTGTACTTCGTTGAAATCTGTTATTTTTAAAAAGGGAATTGTAGAAAGCTCCGGTGGAACTTTTTCAAAATGTGTAAATTTAGAAACGGTAGTATTTCCGCAGGGAACGAAAGTAATAGCTTTTGCAACATTTGAAGATTGCAAATCCTTGAAACATATTACACTTCCCAAAAGTATTACTCGTATTGATTTTATAGCGTTTATTGGTTCTGGTATTGTTGACATTGAAATACCAGATTCCGTTGAACAATGTGGAGAGCGTATTTTTGAAGACTGTACTAATCTTCAAAAGGTTAAATGGTTTGCCTCCAATCTTCCGCATTGCACATTTGAAAGATGTACTTCATTAAAAAGTGTAGTTTTAGGTGAAAAATTGTCAAAAATATCATATTTAGTTTTTGAAGGTACAACCCAATTGGAAACATTGCGCATTCCTTCTTATACTATAGTCGATAACGAGGCCTTTTCTGGAGCAGAAGCCCTTCATACTATTTATGGAGTCAAAGGCAGTAATGCAGAAACAGTAGCAAAAGCGGTTGGGCTTAATTTTGTTCCGGTTAAGGACATTTCTGTAAAATTAAATAAGACGAAACTCATGCTGTATACAATGAAGGGAAAAAACACAGCCACTTTAAAAGCTGTAGTTAGCGGTAGCACATCTACCCCGACCTGGACCAGTTCGGATATCGGTGTTGTTCAGGTCAATACAAGTGGGAAGATTGTTGCGAAGAAGTCTGGTACAGCTTATGTGACAGTCACGCTTGGAAATAAAAGTGCATCTTGTAAGGTTACGGTTAAAAAGCCGGCTTTAACAGTGAAGAAAAAAACAGTTGCTCTGAAAAAAGGTCAGAGTTATACGATTTCTTATTCAGCAGTTCCGGCAGGAAAAGCTGTATTTAAGAGTTCTGATGCGAAATGCGTTACAGTAAATGCGAATGGGAAAATAGTTGCCAAACGCAAAGGTACAGCTATTATTTCAGTAAGTTGTAATAATATTATACAGAAAATAAAGATAACCGTACAATAACGGACAGAAAGAAAAGTATGGGACTTGCCTGAGGGTTTTGTAAAAGCTGAATAAATGATAGAGACAAAAGCAGAAAAATCGTGTACAATAGCAATTGTGGAATCATAAAAAATAAAGCAACAAACGAAAGAAATTAAAGAAACGAAAAGAAAGCAGGAATAAAATGAAAGCAGAAGTTGTATCCATGACAGCGGACAACCTTAATATGGAAGCAATCCGTCGTGGTGGAGAGATACTGAAACAGGGTGGTTTGGTTGCGTTTCCTACGGAGACAGTTTATGGTCTTGGGGGAGATGCGTTGAATCCGCAGGCATCTATGAAGATTTATGCTGCAAAGGGCAGACCGTCAGATAATCCTCTGATCGTGCATATTGCAGAGTTTGACAAGCTGGCTCCAATTGTAGCAGAGGTTCCGGAGAAGGCTAAGATTCTGGCTGAGAAATACTGGCCGGGTCCGCTGACTATGATCCTTCCGAAATCTGATCTGGTGCCGAAGGAAACTACGGGAGGTCTGGACAGTGTGGCTGTTCGTTTCCCGAGTGATAAAATTGCGCAGGAGCTTATTAAAGCTGCCGGTGGTTATGTGGCTGCACCGAGTGCAAATACTTCCGGAAGACCGAGCCCGACTACCGCACAGCATGTAGAGGAGGATCTTGGAGAAGCGATTGAGATGATCATTGACGGAGGCCAGGTGGGGATTGGTCTGGAGTCTACGATTGTTGATTTTACAGAGGATGTTCCGGTGGTTCTGCGTCCGGGTTATATTTCGCTGGAAATGCTGCAGGATACTTTGGGAGATGTAAGAATGGACAAGGGGCTGATCGCAGCGGACAGCAAGGTTCGCCCGAAAGCACCTGGCATGAAATATCGTCATTACGCACCGAAGGCGGATCTGGCTATTGTGGAAGGTTCAGAGGAAGCTGTGGTTGCTAAGATTAATCAGCTTGCAGCAGAGGCGAAGGCGCGTGGTGAGCAGGTTGGTATTATTGCTACGGATGAGACGAAGGACAGGTATCCGGAGGGTCTGGTAGTAAGTATCGGAAGCAGAAAAGAAGAAGAGAGTATTGCGCATCATCTGTATGAAGTGTTAAGGGATTTTGACCAGAGCGCGGTTAAATCTATTTACTCAGAGGCATTTTATACACCAAGGATGGGACAGGCAATCATGAATCGTCTGCTGAAAGCAGCAGGACATAAGATTATTCAGGCAGAAGAATAATAAATTTTAAATTTCAGGAGGAAAAGGAAATGATAGCTTTAGGGTGCGATCATGGCGGATATGAGTTAAAGCTGGAGATTAAAAAATATCTGGATGAGAAGGGAATCGAATATAAGGATTATGGCTGTGACAGTCTGGAATCCGTAGATTATCCGGTATATGCCAAAAAGGTTGCTCATGCGATCGTTGATGGAGAATGTGAGAAGGGAATCCTGATCTGTGGAACAGGTATCGGAATTTCCATCACAGCAAATAAGATTAAAGGAATCAGAGCTGCGCTTTGCACAGACTGCTTCAGTGCAGAGGCAACCAGACTTCACAATGATGCGAATGTTCTGGCACTTGGGGGAAGAGTGGTAGGACCTGGACTGGCTGTGAAGATTGTAGATACATTCTTAAATACACCGTTCTCCAATGATGAGAGACACATCAGAAGAATCAATCAGATGGAGAAAGAATAAGAGAGAAATAAAAAATTATAAGAAGTAAGAAATAAAGAATAAAAGGATAAAGGATGGCCAGGGGCTGGGATGTTGAGTGGGGAGATGCCCCGATTCTTCGGTACAGTCGCTGGCTGTCTTTGACAGTAGGAGGTTATGCATGATGGATAAAAATTGTAAGCGTACGGATTATTTGTCCTGGGATGAATATTTTATGGGGATTGCCATGATGTCAGGAATGCGTTCCAAGGATCCGAACTCTCAGGTGGGAGCCTGTATTGTAAGTAAGGATAATAAGATTTTGTCTGTGGGTTATAATGGTTTTCCGACCGGATGCTCCGATGATGAGTTTCCGTGGGCGAGAGAGGGAGACAGCCTGCATACGAAGTATTTTTATGTGACACACAGTGAATTAAATGCGATTCTGAATTACAGAGGGGGAAGTCTGGAGGGTGCGAAGCTGTATGTTTCTCTTTTTCCATGTAATGAGTGTGCCAAGGCAATTATTCAGGCTGGAATTAAGACGATTGTGTATGACTGTGACAAGTATGCAGATACTCCGGCAGTGATCGCGTCGAAGAGAATGCTGGATGCAGCGGGAGTACGCTATTATAAATATAGCAGGACTGGAAGAAATATTCATATTGAGGTGTAGAGCACGGAATATTTCCGTAATTTTGACTCTTGACACACCCTGACATTTCGCATAAAATAAAACCAAATGCGAAATATTTACGGCGATGAAGAGAATAGTACATAAGGAGCAATCCCAGAGAGGAATCCCGTGTGGTGGAAGGATTCTGTGCGTGAGTTATGGAACCGGCCTCGGAGCCCCGTACAATTGAAGTACGGCGTTTTTCCTGCGTTATCGGAAAAAGAGCGAGCAGTGTGCAGGCATTTGGGCACAGTGCTAATTAGGGTGGTACCGCCGAAGCCTTTCGGTCCCTTGTGA
>OODU01003174.1_pt1 | contig 12711 bp, 10 predicted proteins | sample 1671171 | NCBI WGS metagenome assembly OODU01 (sample SAMN06348129, study PRJEB24527) | human gut metagenome | biome: human gut; feature: ankylosing spondylitis patient; material: feces | host: Homo sapiens | place: China | collected 2015-10
TTTTTTTTTTTTTTTAATGATACGGCGACCACCGAGATCTACACTCTTTCCCTACACGACGCTCTTCCGATCTATAGGAGATAGCTGCACCAGCTTTCCCTGCAGCAATATAACTACAAGCAGTCCCCAATGCCCAGATGGTTCCTCCCAGAATTCCAACAAGATGTGTCTTCATATTTCCACTGAAATAGTCACTATACGCTATCGGCTTGCCGACAAAGGGTTTCTTCATGACCAATGTATTGAAGAAAAAGTTGCTGACAAAAATACCCACTGCAAACACAAACAATGCTGAATAAGGAGTCATCATACCCGCAGTCGGCGTTTCCAGATTCTCTAAATCCATAGCAGCCGCTACAAAACGATAGAAAAATGCCATCAATATACCTGCACACACAGCTATAATAATCCCTTTTTTCCTCATTGCCTGGTATGTTCCTCCTTTAGCAACTTTCCCAGAAGCTATACCATTAAAAATAATAGCAAGTACAATCAGAAATACTCCAGAAAACAAAACAGTTGCATCACCTTGAGGAGCACTAAAGTAATTTATAAATACACCCAATACCAGAGCTAACCCAACGCCTACGGGGAAAGCGACAGACATACCAGCCAATGACATGGAAGAAGATAACAAAATGTTGGATGCATTAAAAATGACACCTCCCAAAAACGCACTCACCAAATTAGAGATATCAACCTGAAGCAAATCATCGACAAAGCCTCTACCTGCTTCGCCCGTACTTCCTAAAGTAAATCCCCATATCAAAGAGAAGAGAAGAATTCCAACGACATAATCCCAATAAAAAAGTTCATATCGCCAAGTTTTCGCTGCCAGCTTTTGAGTATTCCCCCAAGAGCCCCAGCAAAGCATGGTAACCCAACAAAGAGCTACTGCCAATCCATAATTTTCAACTATATACATTACAATTAATTATTTATAGGTTAATTGATTGGGCTGGCTGGAATAAATAACCGCCTCACCTAAATAAACTTGTGCATCCGTACGAGGATTCAACCATTTCAAAACAACCGTGTGCGCTGCATCAGGCAACTGGTATTTATGAAACGAATCAACCCTTCTGTCATCTATAGAAGTAGATTTAGCAACGGGAAGATTGGCAGTTTCTGCTAAAGCGCCATCTATATACATCGCAACACTCGCAACATACGATTCATCAGCACACTTCACATATCCTTTCAAAACAAATCCGTTACCATCAAACATAAACTCTGTAGCATCCTGTAACAAAAGGTTAACAGCTTTCTTCTCTGCCGGATAATGACCTTCAAAAGCTTTCTCATACTTTACAGCAACCGGCTGTTGCGTTTTAATAACAACCTGCTCTCCCTGAACAGAACCTCCTTCTTGCTCTATCACCTGCAAAGCTTGTTTCAGACTTAACTCATAAAGCTTATTCAGCGAAACTTCCGTATAGGCAAATGGGATGTCCTCTACTTCGTAAAGACTTTCTTTCCATAATTCCGGAATATTACTATATCCAAGCATTGTACCCAATATACCGGCAGCAGTAGCCGCATTACAATCAGAATCTTGCCCACAACGTGCCGAAATATCAATAGTCTGATAAAAATCTTTCTTGCCATATAACAGACCTATAGCCACATAGGCACTATTTATCTTGGCATCAATATTAAACGGAACAAAAACGCCATCGGGACACCCCACTTCCGAAGTCCACTTCTTCTGGCATTCAAACCAAGTCTGTTTCCAGTCATCTGGATATTGCCGATACCAACCAATCACATCTTTTATGCAAGCATAAAAATCACTTTGCTCGGGAATTGTATTCAATGCCTCTTCTACCACATACTCCATATCATCTGAAACAAAAGCCATGGAATATAGAGCGCCCACATACACACCACCATACCAGCCGTCGCCATACGTAAAGATGTGACCGATTTTATCTGAAATTTCAGAAGCAGTATTAGGCATGCCCGGTGACATTAGACCTGCAAAATCTGCTTCTATCTGATAGTCAATATCATCTGCATGAGGATTATTCAACCAATGTCCGGACATGGGGGGCATAATGCCTTGCTTAATATTATATTTTGCAACTTGGTTGGCATGCCACAAAGGAAATCCGGCATCAGCAAACGAAACAGCAAAAGAATCGGCCGGTGCCTCTAAACCCAAACGGTCGAACACATTCACAAATACAATATCCACATATATATCATCATACAATCCGGGAAATGTATCATAATAATATTTCACTCTATCTTTGGACCATTTTATGGGAGTATAGTCTTGAATCATAGTACCATTATGCAGAAATTCAACCGGTCCTCCATAGGTACAACCAATGGTTTTCGCTGCCCAACCACCTTTCACTTTATCAGCCAATTGTTTTTTAGTCATAGAGACTTCATCTTGCACAACTGAAGTGGAAGAACTGCATCCTGCACACAGTACAACAAAAGCCCAAATAATAAAAGTTACATTCTTCATATTTATCAATTTTACAATTGTTATTCAGCTTTTACTTTAGCAGATTCTTTACCAATCACATTATAAACAGCTACTTCATAAACATTATCTACTGTACCTTCTGCATCAACAAAAGTTCTCGGAAGTTGTCCGTCACGTATTTGTAATTTCATAATCAACTGCCCATCACGATAGATACTATATCCGTCAACTGCTTTCATTTCATTCGGTATCCAAGAAACTTCAATTCCCTTAGCCACCTTTCGTACAGCAGCATTCTTCACTTTTTCAGGAATATCCATTATAGGCAAACATCCCGTCCGGCAATATTGAAGATATGCCTGATGATACGCCGGATTAACTACAAACGGGCTATTGTAATGATTGTATGCAAAACAAATCAAATTGCCAACATAGCCATTTACAATCTCTAACTGTTTTTGAACCCTTTCTAAAGGAGCGCTAGTCCAAAAGCGCTGATCGAATGTCTCTACATTTCCCCAAAACTTCAGCCCAGGTTTAGTATTGACAGCCTTCTTCAAATTAGAAAACCATTCCCACAAATTATCCAAATTCAGTCCACCTGCACCGACACAATCCTGAGGAGCGAATATATCTCCCGGACGGAAGTCGGTTTGCGCAAAGACGTTCGTCCACATCTTGCCACATTCTTCAGCATTTCCACCTACCTTGTAATTCATAAACGGAGACAACATAAGGGGCATTTCCGGAGCAATCTCAGAAAGATGATTCAAATTCGTATTCAATGCCTCTGCCAAAATTGATTGACGCTCAGAAGTCATACAGTTCAAGTTGTCTACCTCCCAAACCCAATACCAACCATACATGGCATCCGGATACTTTTCTTTATACAAAACAACAAGCTCATCTGCCACCTTATTACCCATTTCCATTTGCTCCAGTAACCAGCGAGCATCATAATCCACTTTCCACCAACGTTCATTAAAGTTTAATCCTACAAATACTTTAATGCTATTTTTTTGCGCACTTTGCAAACACTTTTCAAGCGTTCTATTGCCTTGCTTCTTCTTCGTCAGAGCAGACGGATAATTTGTAGTTGTTTTCCCCTTTTCATCTACCAGCAATGCAGGTGCATAGATCAAGTACTTCATGCCAGCTTCTTTCAGCATATCCATTTCCTGATTCCAACGTTCGTTGTCCCAATTTGCTACCAAAAACTCTTGCACAAAGGAACCACTGAAACGAGGAATATTACTGCCCTTATTTTTCTGCTCAAATTGATAATGAAAATAAGTTCCTTTCAAATCTCTTATATAAGTATCAAAAACCGATTCGTCTTCATGCAGATTAATGACACGTACCCCTCGGCTAAGCGTTTCATTATAGGCAGAAGGATAACCCGTCTTCCGACCATAGGCCAAAGTTATGTTACCGTCTAAATCAACCATATAGTCATTATTATGGTCATGACCTACAAACACCCCAATAACATCCCTCTTTTCTATAAACGAGGAGTACAATCCGGTATTTACACTTGGAGCACAAACACCCTCCTGCTTCTCGCCAAACTCCCGGCATGTCCACCTTGCCGTTTCATGCTCTGGCAGAGGAATATGGAAGAAAGCCAAGGAAGGCAATATGCGCTTGTTGCGAGCGGTAACCCGACTGCTACTTTTCCTATACCACTCTATCTGATTATGCTTAATCCAATCATAATAACCAAAAGAACGGTCTTTGGTATTATTGTGAGAATCGAAGAAATAGAGTACCCATTTTTCAGATGTAGCATCAGAAGAACGGACGGTCAACATGCAATTGCCCGAGCCCGAAAGTCCTTTTTCAGCATCATAAGTCAGGTTATAAGGTCGTGTACACAGATAGTCCAATATCTGAGCATTGTTCATATCCGTTTCTTCATCATGATTACCAAAGGTCACAACAAAAGGAGTTTTGGTTTCCCCAAATATTTTGGTCAATTTCTCCCATCCTTTCTTAGCATTCCAGGAAACTACTACATCACCTGTAAGAACAACCAAATCGGGATCTTCTATACGAATAACTTCACGAATCAAATGACAAGTGCTGTCATTCTTCAATTTATAAGAATCACTCTCTACCCAATGCAGGTCTGTCAACTGAACAATCTTGAACTTCCCGTCACGAAACTTCAAATCAGAAGCTTGAGAAAAAGCAGAGAAGCAAATAAAACAACAAATTAAATATAATAAAGACTTTTTCATTTTTTACGATCTGTTCTAAATGGAGCCAAAGGTAATCCGTTACTATCAAATAAATTAGGCATAGCATCATTGGAAAAACAATAACGTACTCCTACCGGTTCCTTCACCTTATCGGCAATGACACTGATATCTCCATTCTTTAATATAGAAGCCTTAGCCGGATGCAAATTACCCTCTTTATCCACGACCTCAAAGTGACGAATGACCTTATCCTTGCAAGCAAGTTTGCCAATAGCGGTAGTTGTTACTATTACTTTACGACCATCTACTCTAAAGGATTTTAGCATAGGCGAATACGGTTGTATATCCTCTTTATGATAACTATTTTTCAAAGCCATATTAGCTAATCGTTCTCCTACTTGTCTCTTCAGACTCGGATGAATATCTGTTAGGTCGTTTACTAAGTCTCCCGCCACAACCATACCAGTATTTCTCAATGTAGCAGCCACATCGGCTTGTTGTTCACGCAAATATGCAGCATTTTTATCCGCATAACCACTCCAAGGAGTTATCTGGACAAAATAGAAAGGCAAATAATGATGAAAAGCATTACGCCAACCTCTAATCATAGCATCAAACATAACTCCATAATCCTGATGCCTTTCATTATTGGCTTCTCCTTGATACCAGACAACCCCGGCAATAGTGTAGTTTATAATGGGATGAATCATTGCATTGTAAAGAGAAGAATTTGCAGTCGGTGCCCATCCGGCAGTCAATGCTTTAGTCTTTTCTTCCAATTTCTCATGACGCAATGTAAATTCGTCCATCCAAGGCTCAATGGCTGTACCTCCCCAATAAGAGCCTATCAACCCGATAGGAAGATTACCCAATTCTTCATTCAGCCTTTTTCCAAAGCAAAAAGCCACTACGCTAAAATCTTCTGCAGTTTCGGGAGAACAAATTTCCCACTTTCCCTGAATTCTTTCAACCGGATACGCGGAGGATGACTTAGCCACCTTGAAAAAACGAATCTTTTTATTGTCAAACAGTGTACTTCTATCGGTGATGTCATCTACACGCCACTTAAAGCAATACTCCATATTTGACTGACCGGAACAAAGCCAAGTTTCTCCCATCAGAATGTCTTTCACTTCTGCGCAAAGTTTACCTTCCCAACCATAAAACCGAATGGCGTGCGGTCCTTCGGCCTTGGGAGTGTTTATATAAGTTTCCCAATACTTATATTTATCAGAAGATACATGAACCGTATCATTGGGAGCCCAACTACATACAATCTTCAAATCCCAAACACTGGGACACCATCCCCAAAGCTTTACTTCGGCATCACGTTGCATCACTGCATGATCACTTATAATAGATGGAAGAACAAAATCAGCAGGATCTTGTGCTGCCAGTTTGGTAAATCCCAACAGAGAAACTAAAAAGTATACAATTCTTTTCATATCATTCCTATTCATTTAAAATTTTGTTTGTTATACCAATCCATATATTGATTATATAACCTTACCGTCTCTCCTCTTAATCCGGCATGAGCCTTAGATTGGGGTTTGTTCATGATTCCAAGATATTGGTAAACCAAAATTTTGTCCACGAAAGGTGAAATAGCTTCCATTTGATGAATTATTCTATTGTTAAAGTCCGCAGGAAGTAAACTGCCATGAGTGGTCTGTTCAAAGTAAAACAACTCCATATCAGCCCATATTCTGGAACGCCCTGCCTTTTGATGCGCTTTCGACAAATTCTCATAATAACGGGCAGAATCTTCCAATCTGGTTGCACCTACTCCCACTCCATCCTGATAGGCCACGATTTCCACATTGAGTTGTTCAAGCTGTCTCACAAAATAATCATCACATTTTTCTTTCTTTATATTGTATGGAGCTATTATATTCACACAGTTAGCATTCAACGACTTAGCCACTTGCGCACACTCATTGACATAAGGTATCACAAAATCGCAAAAATAAGGATCTAACCACGATTCATTAGGGAAATACCACCCATAAAAGCTCTTGTGATGCCCATATTTCTTATAGATTTCTTCCATTGATTGATTCCTTTTCTTACCCAGTTCCCTATCTGTCATCATCCGATGAGCATCAAGATCCGGTCCCCAATAATCATTGCTCACAAAGAACTTCACACCAAACTCATCTGCCGCAGAAAGGACTGTTTCAATAGGATCTTCACAACCCATTTCAAATTTAGGAGCCAATTTCGTATCAAAAAAAGCTTTGCCGTGAGCAGCCACATTCATCATCACCAAATATTCCATACCGGTCTCACTGATTTCACGAATTTTTTCTCTCCATTGGGCAGCAGTAAACTGTCTTAAGTCTTTGTCCCAATATACTCCTTCTTTACCTCCCGGATGCTGAAATTCAAACCAAGAACCGGAAATAGGTTTTATATTCGGATTGGCAGCTGCTTGCTTTAAAATATCTGCTTGAGCTACTCCCGGCAGAGCCAAACCAACTGCTCCCAGACCTAACATTGATAAAAAATGACGTCTATCCACAATATTCTTCTTTTAACAGATTAAACTAAATTATTCATATCCAACTCTTTCCGATAAGGAATAGATGATTGAGCCCCCATTCTTGTAACAGAAATAGAAGAAGCTTTAGATGCAAACAATACTGCTTGTTCCAAGCTCATCCCTTCGGAAACACCCACGCAAACAGCTCCATTGAAAGTATCTCCTGCGGCCGTAGTATCAACCGGAACCACTTTGTAGGCATCTACATAATAAGTTTTTTCTCCTTCTCTTACAAAGCTTCCTTCGCTACCCAAAGTTATTATTATATTTTTCACACCTTTCCGATACAAGACACCAGCCGCCATAGCCACGTCTTCTTTGCTGTTTATCTTAACTCCGGTCAGCATTTCAGCCTCTATCCGATTGGGAGTTATCATATATAAATATTGGAACAAAGATTCCGGCAAAGAACAGGCAGGAGCAGGATTCAATACAACTTTCACTCCCTTTTCATAAGCCTTCCGTGCAGCATATTCTACAGTTGAAAGAGGAATTTCCAGTTGCATCAATAATATATCTCCAACCAACATTTCTTTTTCCATACTGTCAATATCCTCTTGTCCAAGTAACATATTAGCCCCCGAAGCCACAACAATACAATTTTCAGCATATTGGTCCACGCTTATCAACGCAACTCCGGATGGAGTTTCATTATCTAAAGCAATATAGCTTGTTTCTATGCCTTCATTTTGAAAAACACGCAAGGTCTGCTGTCCCAAAACATCATTGCCCACTCTCGCCACAAATAACAAGTCACCCCCCAATCGCTTCACTGCAACTGCCTGATTTGCTCCTTTACCACCCTGATTCATAAGAAACTTACCACCAAGGATTGTCTCTCCCGGTGCTGGTAAATGGGAGGTATGCACTACCATATCCGTATTTGAACTGCCTACTACTATGATTTTGCTCATACAGATTCTATTTATGAATTTGCTATTTCCTCCAAAACAGTCCAACACTGATACAATCCTCTGGGAACATGGAAACATCCTTTCCATTTTCCACCTTTCAGCGGAAGCAAAACTTCACCTCTTCTATTCAGGTATCCAAACCATTCAGGATGTTCTGTATCTTTAAAATGAGTCCATGTATAATCATGCACTTTATTAAACCACTCCAAACATTGCTGGTCGCCAGTCAAATGATACCCTTTCAATAGAGAAATCAGAGTCTCGATATGTACCCACCAAAGCTTCTGATCCCACTCCAATTGTTGAGGAGGACAACCTTTACGATCCATAAAATAATAAATACCTCCGAACTCTTTATCCCAGCCGTAATCGAGCATAGTCAAAGTGGTATTTTTCGCCTTTTCTATCAAGTCCAAACGCCCCAAACGTTTCCCTAAGTCCATGATAAACCACATGGCTTCAATTGCATGTCCGGGAGTAATTTGTCTTCCCTCGAACGAATCGGAAAGCTGTCCGTCCATTTGTATGTTTTCAACAATAATACCTCCTAATTCCAGACGATAAAATTCTTCCATAACCTCATGGATACAGACTTCCATGGTCTTTTCCAGATAATCCTCATCCAGCAAATGTTCTATCTCCAAAGCCAAATTGCATAAAATCATTGGCAATGCAAAGTTCTTCAAATCACGTGTACCTGCATGCAACTTATTCCAATGCCCTTTGGGATTATCAACCTTCGACAAGATTATATCAAACGTTTTCTTGGCAATTTCTGCATACTCTTCATTCCCTGTGGCTAAGCTTAACTGCCCAAATGCCATCGTAGCAAACGTATATGAAAAAATATTATAAGGCTCAACTAATGGATTTCCTTGTCTGTCCAATGAGAAATACCAGTTATAGTTACCATCGTGACCATACTTTTTCAAGAATTCTCCTCCTTGAATGGCACAATCTAACCACTCTTGACGCTTCTCTACCTTATTATAAAGCATCGAAAACATCCATACCTCACGTCCCTGCAACCAAATAAATTTATCCGTATCAAATACATTGCCTTGACGATCCAAGCATGTAAAATATCCACCATATTCATGATCTTGAGAACATTCAAGCCAAAAAGGAAGAATATGATTCATCAGTTCATCCTTATACTGTGTTGCTAATTTTTTAAAGTCCATATTTTTTTTATATTTTAGTTCATAAGGTCAATTTATTTCATACGTGTCCAATACCGTTCTATCTCTTCCAAAGATTTGCCAGTCGTTTCCGGTACAAGTTTCCATACAATGAGCATATAAGGCACACACATTGCAGCAAACAAGAAGAATGTTCCGGCGGGGGTAAGATTCTGGAGCATCCAAGGAGTCAACTGCCCAATTAAATATGTTCCAATCCAAAGAGAAAATCCTGCTATAGACATAGCCAAACCACGTACTTTGGTAGGATACATTTCTGAAAGAAGCACAAATACCACTGCACAAATAGATACAGCACAACAAAACACATAAGACAAGAAGCAAACCAACAAGAAAAGACTTGACAACCCCAAACTCTCTTCCCACAAAAAGTAAATACCGATAAGCAACAAAGAAAGAACCATCCCTGAAACGCCATAATATACCAACTTCTTACGTCCCACTCTATCAATAATAGCAAGTGCCAAGACAGTAGTCAACGTATTAACCAAGCCAACCAACACTTGATAAAACAAAGAATCACCACCGGAAAGCCCAGCTTTTTCAAAAATAGAAGGACCATAATACAATACGGCATTCACACCCATGAACTGTCCCAATATGGCAATGGCAACACCGATTATCACAGCTTTCAGAATGCCAGGCTGCAACAATAATGCCCACTCGGATTTAGTTTCTGATACAACAGATTTGGTTTCGTTCATCTGGTTCATAGCCTCCTCAGCCGAGTTGTAAATTCGTTGCAAAACATTAAGACCACGTTCTTCTCTACCTTTCAAAATCAACCAACGAGGGCTTTCGGGAATAAAAAAGATAATGGTAAAAAACAAAAGAGCTGGTAGTGTTTCCATCCCCAACATGCCACGCCATACTTCAGCTACAAAGATTTTTTCAAATAAACCTATACCAGAAACGACATGACTTTCTGAATATCCAAGCAACTGGAAATTTACCAAATAAGCGCCCAAAAATCCTACTGTAACGGCCAATTGGTACAAAGAGACTAAACGTCCTCTGTATTGGGCCACAGAAACTTCTGAGATATACAAAGGAGATATAATAGAAACAACACCAATACCCACACCACCAATAATACGATATACAACCAACTCATCGAAATTAGCACAAATGGCACAGCCTATGGCCGAAGTGGAAAACAACACAGCAGAAAGAACCATCGTCAGTTTACGACCGAACTTATCGCTCAACACGCCAGCAAAAAGTACACCCACAATAGAGCCTATCAGCGCACAACCCACATACCATCCCTGCTGCAAGGTATCCAAATGAAAAAGTACAGTCACTTGGGCAATGGTACCAGAAATCACAGCAGTATCATAGCCAAAGAGAAAACCTCCTAAGGCTGCAACAAAGGACAGAAATACTAAATATCCGATATTTACATTTTTCTTCATCATTGTTTATAGTTTAACTTTATATACATTACCAAAACGGTCTGTCACACACACCTCCATTGAAGCACTACCATTTTTAGGTAAAGCACGAAACATGTGTTCTGTTTTTATCGGAGAAATCCAATCATACTCTACGCGCTTTTTATCCGAGCAAATGGCTTTTGCTTCCGGATCAAAGCCCGTGAAATGCTCCATTTCACCCATACATTTCCCATTCTCATACCACTCTACCTTCCAGTTTTCATCCCAATTCCATACATTCGCAAGAATATACTCAGGGTAATCCTCTGAAACTCCTACCGGATAAGCCCTGAATTGATGTTCAATGGGATACCCCGCACTCTTATAACGCCAAGTCAGCTTGTTTCCATCAACTTCATATACACCATAACCAGCGGGAGTGCCATCGGTGCAAATATCAGCCTTCCAAAAAGTACCGCATACAGCTGCTGTGTTATGTTCCATCAAGCTATCATTGAATACAACATTACCGTTGTTATGGGTATGACCAGTCAGCAAATGTGCCTCGTACCCTTTCAAGAGGTCATACAAGCTTGAAGCATTACTGGTCTCATCAGGAAGTAGCGCATTAAATTCCAGCTCCTTAGTAGAACTGGAAGGGATATGCATGGAAACAAACACCAAATGGTCCTTCGGCACAAAGGCCAAATCCTTCTCAATCCATTGCAAAGTACGCTCATCAATATAACCGATGTAGCGGTAATGCCTATTGATATAGTAACAGTTATCAAGCACGATATAATGAGCCTTTCCACGGTTAAAGGAATAATAAATAGGGCCGAAATTCTCTTCATAGGATTTATACGAATGCTCGTAAGAACGTACTCCATATTCCATATCATGATTTCCAATCACTCGATACATAGGGACATCCAACACGTCCGATGCTTTTTTATATGAGGAAAAAAGCGACAAGGCATTACCTACAATATCACCACAATCCAGCATAAATAAATCATATTTCGAACATTTGTCGACAAATTCCTTCACATCCCTCAGATATTCTGAATAAGCAGTAACATCTTCGTCTTTTCCAAGCTGAACATCGGCCTGAACCAAGAAAAGATGCTTGTCATCATTCTTAGAATTTTTGACTAAAGAAAAATCATATACAGAAGTCCCTTTAGTAATGCGTTGATAAAACAAAGGGAGGCTACCATCCCGTTGGGGCAAATAACCTGCTGGAGTAGTAACATATACAAAACGGGCATCACGATGATAAGGAATAGTATATTTGCCGGCAACATCGGTCGAAACACAATCGAAACCATTTGTAACCACTACATTCGCAACTCCACGTCCCTGACATTTAACCTGTCCCGTTATAACAGGTAGAGTTTGTGCCGCCAAATTTAAGCTGACGACAAAAACAAAAAATACCAATAACTGTCTTATTATGTTTTTCATGTCATCTTATATTAAAATATTCTTTATACCTATTATATAAATGCCCTGCCTGCAAATACGCCGATTGCGGACTCATAAAATGAGAAAATTCAAAAGTGATAGCTTTGTCATAACCTGCCCGTTTGGCAGCTTCCAATTTCATACGCAACTTATCAAACTTAATAGGCAAGAAATCAATGGGCATATCACGGTCAAAAGTTTCGGCATTTGTCCAGCACTGCATACCATATTTATCAGCCAATTTCTTATTTACAGCAAAAAAAGCATCCAGTTCATCATAATCAATATGTCCATCTTGGAAGGCACAAGCGTCAACCACATCATGAACGCCATCGAAAATTTCATTCCATTCCCTTTCATGTTCCTGAACAGAGACAGCATCTTCTTTTGTTAGCTTGCCTGTTCCCATAACAGCCTTTTTCCCATCAATCCATGGAGAAATAAAAGTCGGTAAACCTCCGGATACATCTTTGCATTGTTTACCCATTGTACGAAAGAGATCGGAAGAGCGTCGTGTAGGGAAAGAGTGTAGATCTCGGTGGTCGCCGTATCATTAAAAAAAAAAAAAA
>OODU01003175.1_pt1 | contig 12710 bp, 12 predicted proteins | sample 1671171 | NCBI WGS metagenome assembly OODU01 (sample SAMN06348129, study PRJEB24527) | human gut metagenome | biome: human gut; feature: ankylosing spondylitis patient; material: feces | host: Homo sapiens | place: China | collected 2015-10
ATATTTCCCTGCATCCCTCAAACTCCTCAATGTGTCTTGGATAGGTGCGGCAGGTCCTGCAAAGGTTCTCCGGCCCTGTCTCGGCGTAGATATCACAGAGGTTTTCTTCATTTAAAAATGCACAGCGCCGATTGTTCTGGTAAAAACATTCTTCATCCCAGTCAATAGAATTGCGTAATCGCGTTCCGAACTCGCTCTTTTCATTTCCATATCGCTCCAGAGAGGTTTCATCAATCATGATCTGCCATCCGGCACAGCAGCTATCCGGACAATCTCCTGCTGTACAGACAAATTTATCATAAAAATGTGGTTTTAAATATCGCATTTATTTTCCTTCTTTCTTTTTATATAGATCCAGGCACATAAGGCAGTAAAAATAACAGCCGCAGCAATCCATACCGGCCATACCGGAATCGGACAGACTCTTGCGTTCATCATGTTCAGTCCCTGATGAAGTGTGAAAGCACCAAATATGGAAAAAATAACAAATGCCAGTGTATTCAGCAGCCCATCGGGAGTTTTGCTCTTTAAAAGATATCCAACCAGCATTCCGAGAATATCCGCTGCAAAAAGTCCCAGAGAGCATCCAATCCATACAACAAAGGCTGATTTCATGCCTTCATTGGCTCCGAACGTGATGGCTGTAAGCTGAGTCTTATCTCCCAGTTCTGCCACAAAAAATGTGCAAAAAACAGCTAAGGGTGCGAATTGAATCTTTGATTTACCGCCCTCCTCCTCTTCTTCGTCATCATCACCGGCAAGAGTCGATGCGGCGAAATACAGAAATGCAAGTGCTGCAATCATCTTAATAAGCCAGTCAGGAATAAATTCACTGACAAGTCCGCCCGCCAGAACGGCAAGACCATTCAGAACAAGAATCGCCGCCGCAGTTCCTAGTATAATATCTCTCAACTTATATTTTGAAGTCAGAGCAATCAGCATAAGCTGGGTTTTATCGCCCATCTCTGCGATAAATTCTGTAAAAAACACTTTAAAAAACAGCATCATTTTTCATTTCCTCCTAGATGTAATGCATGTTCCCTCACCGCTCACTGTCGATTATGATGTCCTCTCTTTTTTGCATCAATGCACAAAAGAAAAACTCATGTATATCAACTGACAGCTATGCATCATACAAAAACTGTCCATCGATATACATGAGTCTCATTATTTAAGATTTGCCAGATTATACAGTTGCTATAATCAGAATGTTGACAAACCACACTTTCGCGCTAACTACTCCCTCATGGAATATTGAATTTACTTGATAAATAGTATCAAATAAAGAATGTGTTGTCAACGGAATTTAACGCTTTTACCTACGATTGTCTCATTCGGGTTATGATCTCATTTGCCCTTTTGTAAACTTCCTTTGGCTCCACCCCAATGAAGAATTTCTGGTCTTCATAGAGGATCTTGCCGTTGATCATGGTCATCTTCACATTCTGTTTGCTTCCGCTGTATACCAGGTTTTTCATCGGGTTGTTGATAGGTTGCATATTCGGCTGGTTCAGATCGATCATAATCAGATCCGCCTTTTTGCCTTCTGCAAGGCAGTCGCAGTCTGTCAGTCCCATTGCTTTTGCACCGCCGGTTACTGCCATTTTCAGAACTTCTTCTGCTGGTACTGCAGATGCATCCCGATCATGAAGTTTTCCCAGTCCCGTCACTAAAAACATTTCCCGGAACATATCCAGGCAGTTGTTGCTGGCTGGTCCATCTGTGCCGATGGCCATATTGACTCCGTGTTTCAAAAATGCCGTAGTGTTGGCGATGCCGCTTGCAAGTTTTGTGTTGGATCCAGGATTGGTTACCGCTGTCAGTCCTTTCCTGCGGAAGAGTTCTATTTCCTCATCGGTAAACCAAATGCAATGATATCCACCGCCCCCATGTTCAAATAAGCCCAAGGAATCCAGATAAGCTGCAGGTGTAGTTCCATGGCGCTGTACACACTCTGCCACTTCCCGTTCTGTTTCTGACATATGAGCAAATACAGGAGCCTTGTAGCGCTGTGACAGCTCGGCAATCTTTTTTAAGAGTTCTTCGGAACAAGTGTATTCTGCATGAAATCCCAGACAATACCTGATCAGCTCATCATATTGGTTGTAGGTATTAAAATCTGCCTCCACTTCCTCCAATGAAGAGGAAAAATCATTGATTCCGCTGACGAGTACACTCCGGAATCCACATTCTACCGATGCTTTAGCCATCATTTCTGTATTCAGATACATATCAAAGCAGGAGGTAATACCGCTGGTCAGGTATTCCATGATTCCCAGTTTGGAGAGCCAGTAGATATCATCCGGCTGTAATTTTGCTTCCATCGGGAAGATCTGCTTTGTCAGCCAGTCCTGCAGCGGCATATCATCCGCATAGGATCGAAGAAACGTCATGGCTGTGTGCGTATGTGCATTTTTAAAGCCCGGCATGATGAGATTTTTTTCTGCATCGATCTCACGGTCCCACACATTGCCGCATTCCTTATGAGGACCTACATATGTAATAGTGTTCCCTTCGACCCATACCTCTCCGTGGATGATATCCATATTTCCATTCATCGGAAGAATCTGGGCATTATAAAAACGAATATTCATGTTCTACCTCTTTCCTTTGTCGTAAATCTCTCCAAGTGCACGAGGAGCACGATTGTATTTTGAGAAGAAAATCAAAAGCAGCATTGTAACGATATAAGGCAGCGTCATGGCAAGATCCGAGTAACTGCTGGGCATCTGCATCTTCTGGACAAGATAATAGCCTCCGGATCGGGCAAAACCAAACAGCAGGCAGGATCCAAGTGTAGGAAGGATCTTCCAGTTTCCGAATATCATGGCTGCAATCGCCAGATATCCGTATCCCACATAGATGTTGGAAGAAAAGTTCGCTGAAATGGAATCAGCCAAGCTGATTCCAGCCAGACCGGACAAAGCACCGGATACAAGGACTGCAATCAGACGGATCCGGGTAACATTCTCTCCTGCTGCGTCTACTGCGTGAGGATTATCTCCACAGGCACGAAGATTCATGCCATAACGCGTTTTATACAGCACATACCAGGCAACAACTGCGATCAGAAGGATCAGGATCTCAAATGGATAGACATCTTTAAATGCGGCTCCAATTACTGGGATGCCGGAGAGCAGCGGAATTGTAAACCGTGCAGACACACCCAGAACAAATTTTTCCGAAGCTGCACCGAACACAAGGCGGTTTAAAAGTTTTGTAAAAAATGCAGTCAGTGACATAGCCAGGATATTGATCACGACTCCGCCAATGATCTGATTTGCCTTCAGACGGATACATAACAGTCCATATAAGAGCGAATACAGCATTCCACCTGCCATGGCACATACAATTGCGAGATAATAAGGAACCTGGGAATTGCTTCCAAAATAGCCTGCAGCCAGAACGGCCACAAAGGCGCCTATAAATGCCCCCATTCCCTGCAATCCCTCCAAAGCCAGATTCGTCACGCCGCTCTTTTCGCTGTAGATCCCTCCGATTGCCATTACGAACAGCGGGATCGCAAAGGATAAACCATCAATCAGGATTCGTTCCATCAGCTGATCCCCCTTTCTGTCTCTTCATTTAACTCTTGTTTCATTCGATTCACTTTGTAACGGATATATACACCGCAGGCGGAAAACAGCAGGATCAATCCGGTGATAACGGATGCGATCTCTGATTCCAGACCGGATGCTGAATTCATGTAGGTACTGCCCTTGCTGATCACTGTGATCAGAAGAGATGAAAATATGATGCCGATGGGATGGTTTCCTGCAAGAAGTGCCACTGCGATGGCATCAAAACCGGTGCTTGGAAGGACGCGGGGCTGAATCGAACCAAAATACCCCAGGTAGTACGTCACTCCTGCCAGGCCTCCTAATGCACCGGAGAACATCATCGCCATGATCATGCTTTTGCCAACATTGACACCTGCATACATGGCCGCTTTTCTTCCAAGTCCCACGCATTTGAGTTCATAGCCAAATACGGTGCGATCTAACACGAACTTCACCAGGACTGCAGTCAGAACTGCAAGAAGGATTCCTAAGGGAATATCCATTTTCAAGTTTCCGACGGGTGTGTCCATCAGAGTCAGGCGGGATGCTTTCGAGACGGCCTGGGACTGCCTGGAAACCGGATTGATATAGTACGTGTTGATGAAAAAGCTGATCACATACTGGGCCGTATAGTTTATCATGATCGAAGATACGACTTCATTGATATTAAATTTGTATTTTAACCAGCCAATAAGTGCACCGATGAGTGCACCAACGACTGCTCCGACAATCAGTACGCATGGCTTAGCCACCGCTGCCGGAAGGGAACTATATCCGATCACCAGAGTTGTGATAAAACCAGAGGTAAGCATCTGACCGGAGACACCGATATTAAAGAGTCCGGCACACATACCGACTGCTACTGCCAGAGACGCAAAAAGCATCGGAGTCCAGGCATTCATATAACTGGTGAAGTCGGTCAGCATATTCTTATATCCGGCATAACTCGGTTTCGGGAGGAATCCAGCCCCCTGAAGAAGGTTACCATAGGCCGACAGAGGATTCTTGCCAAGCAAAAGAATGATCACAGCTCCAGCCAGAAGGCTTAAGAAAATGGCCGACATGGTAATGGTGATACCCTGGTATTTTTCATTTCCCAGGAGTCTGACAAGCATCTTTTTCAATCTGTGTTTAATTTTCAGCATTTTGGTGCACCCCCATCATAAATTCTCCCACTTCATTTGATGTAAGCGTTTTTGCAGCTGCTATTTTCTGGATTTCTCCATTATATATTACTCCGATGGTATCTGCACAATTCATGATCTCATCCAGCTCTAACGAAATCAGCAGGATTGCCTTTCCTGCATCTCTCTGTCGGATAATCTGCTTATGGATATTTTCGATGGCTCCGATATCCAGACCTCTGGTTGGCTGCACAAAGATCATCAGAGGAGACTGAAGTTCAATCTCTCTTCCGATGATGGCCTTCTGCTGATTACCGCCGCTCATGGAGCGGACAATGGTCTTGTTTCCCTGACTGCTCCGGATGTCATACCGGTCAATCAGTTCATTTCCGTACTGGGAAAATTCTGCTTTATCCAGTACACCTTTATGGGAAAATGGTTCTCGGAAGTAGTTTTTCAGTCCCAGATTTTCCTCCAGGGTAAAATCCATGACCAGGCCGCAGCTCTGCCGATCCTCCGGAATATAAGAGATTCCTTCCAGGGTTCGTTTGCGGATGGAGTAATTGGTGATATCGACTCCATTCAGAAGAATACTACCTGAAGCTGCCTTCTCAACTCCTGCAATCGCATCTGCAATCTCAATTTGACCATTGCCGGATACTCCGGCAATGGCAAATACTTCTCCGCCGTGGACAGAAAAGGATACATTTTTTACTACTTCAAAATGATCCTGATTTTTTACAGTGAGATTCTTTACCTCTAACACAGTCTCCCGGTAATGAGGCTCTGATTTCTCTACTTCAAAAGAAACTTCCCGTCCAACCATCAAATTGGCCATCTGCTTTGTAGAGGTCGTGGCGACATCCAGAACATCGATGAGCTTTCCTCTGTTTAAAATCGCACATCTATCTGCAATTTTTTTGATTTCCTCCAGCTTATGGGTGATCAGGATGATGGTTTTTCCATCATCTCTGAGGTTGCGGATGATCGTCAGCAAGGATTCAATCTCCTGAGGCGTCAGCACTGCTGTCGGCTCATCAAAGATCAGAATTTCAGCTTCCCGGTACAGCATTTTCAGGATCTCGACACGCTGCTGTGTCGATACACTTGTATTTTCGATCACATCGGTCGGATTGACTTCCAGGCCGTACTTCTTAGAAAGCGCCTCGATCTCCTGATCTGCTTTTTTTAAATCAACATAGGGAAGGATTCCAAACAGTTTGTCTTTCTTCTTTAAACCCAGAATAATGTTTTCTGTAATCGTGTAATTCTGTACCAGCTTAAAATGCTGATGGACCATACCAATATTGAGTTTTGTTGCGTAGCTTGGCGAATGAATCTGTTCTTTCTTACCCCGGATGAAGATCTCACCTTCATCCGGTTCATACATACCAAATATCATGCTCATCAAAGTTGATTTTCCGGCACCGTTTTCGCCAAGCAGTGCGAAGATCTCACCTTTTTTAATTTGAAGCGTCACATCATCGTTTGCCACGATACCTGGGAAACGTTTTGTGATGTGCTTCATTTCAATGATATATTCCGACATTTAAGCCTCCTCATTTTCTGGTACAGAACGTATTATTTCAATCCCGGGAAATCTTCCGGCTCAATTCCGTTAAAGTTTGCTGCCGGAACGATAGTTCCATCTTTTACAAGTTCATATGCTTCGTCCATCTTCTTCACGGTATCCTCAGACATGCTCTGACGTCCTTCCTCTGTTACATAACCAACAGAATCAGAATCTGCACCTAACAGAGCGTTTGCTCCCTGGAAACTTCCGTCTGCGATAGCATTTAATTGTTTCTCTACGTTCATGCTCATAACTTTCAGTACAGAAGTCAGAATAATGTTATCAGAACCGTTAGCACCATCATCATACTGGTCTACGTCACAGCCTACTACCTTTACATTGCCAGCTTCTTTAGCAGCAGTAAATACACCGTTTCCAGAACCGCCTGCAGCTACGAACAGAATATCACAGCCCTCATCGATGAGAGCTTTTCCAACAACTTTACCGGTTGCTTCATCTGCAAAGCTTCCCACATAGTTTCCACCTACATTTTTATTGGTAACGTCAACGCCTGCGTAAGATGGGATCTCTACGATCTCAACACCGGTATCATATTTCTCATTTGCGTAATTGACACCACTCTCAAAACCGTACTGATAGTTTACATTGCTTGGGTATGCAATACCGGTTACTACAGCTACCTTTTTGCTTTCAGACTCCAGTGCAGCTGCCATTCCCGCGAAGAAACCTCCTTCCTGCTCCTTGAAAGTCATTGCATAAATATTATCACATTCGATGTCATTACCCTCAGAATCGGTCGGATTCGTATCTACAAGGATAAAATCTACATCTGGGTTATCGGTTGCGATGGTTCCGATTCCGGAGAATTGGAAGCCCGGGCATACGATCACATTGTAGTCTGCAACGATATCAGCAACTGCCTGAATAACTGCAGCCGGATCACCGGTTTCCTCGCGAACCGGAGTTACGGTTGCTCCCGGATGAGACTCGATAAATTTCAGGATACCGTTGTAGTTATCCTGGTTAAAGGAGCCGTCATCTACACCGGATGGACTGGTCACGATGGCGATCTTTAAATCTCCATCAGCGTTCTCAGCAGAAGCTGCTGCTGTTTCAGCCGTATTTTCCTTTGTCTCGGCTGTATTATTGTTTCCACCGCATCCTGTCATTAACGCTACGGATACTGCTACACCTGCTACAATACCAAATAATTTTTTCATCAATCTTTTCCTCCTATTTTTTGTTTTTGCCAAACATATTTGCAAGACTCTCCGTATACGGTGGTCTGCAGATTCCTTTTTCCGTTACAATTCCGGCGATCAGCGTGTGATCGGTTACATCAAATGCCGGATTATAACATTTGACACCCTCCGGTGCCATCGGTTTTTCATAAAATTTGCTTTTGATCTCTTCCGGACTTCGAAGTTCGATCTGGATATCATCGCCAGTTGCACAGTCAAGATCGATGGTTGAACTCGGTCCTAATACATAGAACGGAATTCCGTAATGTTTTGCAAGGATTGCAACACCACTGGTTCCAATCTTATTGGCCGCATCACCGTTGGCAGCGATACGATCACAGCCTACGAAGCAGGCCTGGATCCAGCCGTTTTTCATTACAATGCTGGCCATGTTATCACAAATCAATGTTACATCGATTCCTGCCTGATCTAACTCATATGAGGTAAGTCTTGCTCCCTGAAGAAGCGGCCTTGTCTCATCTGCAAATACATGGAAATTCATGCCCTGCTCTTTTCCAAGGAAGAGAGGTCCTAAGGCAGTTCCATAGCGGGAGGTGGCTAAGGGTCCGGCATTGCAATGTGTCAGAATTCCGTCTCCGTCCTTAATAAGGCTTAAACCATATTCAGAAATCGCTCTGCACATCTGGCTGTCCTCTTCCTGAATATCCATGCACTCTTTCTTCAGATATCCAAGAATCTCTGGTACAGAAGCATCGCTGTGGCTTGTCACTACCTGCTCCATGCGGTTTAATGCCCAGCTCAGGTTCACTGCCGTTGGACGGGAAGAGTTCAGATAATCCTTATACTCTCTGAATTTCTTTAAAAACTCATCGTAATCCCCGGTTTCAATCGTTCCGGCCAGAACATACATTCCAAATGCCGCACAAATTCCGATTGCCGGTGCTCCCCGGACTTTCAATTCAAAAATGGCATCATACAGATCCTTCGCCGTTCCAAGGGTCAGGTATTCGGTAACCGTTGGAAGCTTAGTCTGATCAATGATGGTCACAGCTTTGCCGTCTTCATGCAAGTACACATTTTTGATTGCTTCTGACTGATTGTCCACTTTATCATCTCCTTTGTTTTTTATTCATCACTCAGATCATTTTACCGATTCGAACTATGGATTCCGTAATCAGCTGTTTAAATAACGGTGCAACACGGTCAGCTGTTTCCTTCACTTCCTCCGCACTCAAAGGCTGATCAGTCATTCCGCATCCCAGATTGGAAATGCAGGAAATACCGCAGACCTTCATGCCCATATGATTGGCAGCTATGGCCTCGCATGCGGTGCTCATTCCTACTGCATCTCCTCCAAGTATCCGGCACATTTTTACTTCATGGGGAGTTTCAAAATTCGGACCGGACAGCTGGATATAGGTTCCCTCCTGAAGCGGAATCTGAAGGTCTGCAGCAGCACCCCGGATGATCTCACAAAGGTCCTTACGGTAAATCTCAGACATATCGCTGAAACGCTCTCCCAGCATCTCCTCATTGGGTCCGATGAGAGGAGACGGTACAAAATTACTGATCTGGTCGGTGATCATCATAAAATCACCGGCTTTGTAATCATAATTCACACTGCCGGAAGCATTGGTCAGAAACAAGACCCGGGCCCCCATCATCTTCATGAGACGGGTGGGAAGAACTACATCCTCCATGGAATATCCTTCATAGTAGTGGACACGTCCCTGCATGATTACGACCGGGACATCTCCTACGTATCCAAAGACAAATCTGCCCTTATGTCCGCTGACTGTGGACACAGGAAAACCCTCAATATCATGATAATCCAAAACAGCTTCTACCCGAATGGTATCTGCATAATCACCGAGTCCGGATCCCAGCACCAGTGCCACCTCTGGCTTAAAATTAATTTTGTCTTTAAAGCACTGATAGCATTTTAATAATCGTTCATACGCCTTTGTCATATCAGACCTCCTCGTATTCTTTGATCACAACCGGATGTCCTGAACAGAGTGCAAGATGATAGATCTTTGCAGCATCCTCCACATAAACACTGTTTGTATATGCTTCCGGTAATGTTCCGCCGATAGCCACGACACCGTGATTGGCCATCAGACAGGCATTTTTCCGTTCCAGGATTGGAACTGCATTCAGACCAACCTCTGCACTTCCCTGCTGTGCATAAGGACTTACCTCCAGTTTCCCTTTTAAGAAAGGAATCATTTCAATCAGTACAACTGGAATTTCCTGATGGTTTACCGCAAAACTGCTTGCATAAGGAGAATGTGTATGCACCACCGCATTAGCATGGGACAGGTGACGGTAAATCTCGGCATGCATTTTCCACTCGGAAGATGGCTTGTGTCTTCCTTCGACCAGATTGCCATCCAGATCAATCACTACGATATCCTCTTCCGCCATCAAACTGTAATCATAGGAGCTGGGAGTAATTACGATCCACTGCTTCTCACGAAAGTAAGCACTGATATTGCCGCTTGTTCCGGCCATCAGCTTTTCATCATAGGCCTTTTTCGCTGTCATCAGCACATTTTGTTTCAGTTCCTTCAAATCTGTCATAATCTTATCGCTCATCTCCTTTGGTTTTTGATTTTCTTTCCGCTTTCCCTTCCAGGACAGGGATCTGATGTGCCTGGAACCATTCCCATAGGTCCGGATTGGTTTTTCGGATGGAATGATCCACAACCACCTGACTGAGCTGCTCCAACTCTCCGATCACATACACCTCGTTGCGTCCGATCTTCGTATTGTCCACCACCAGGATCTTATGTTTCGCCTGCTTTAATACCTGACGACGGATATCTGCTTCTTCACGGGTGGAATCTGTAATACCTGCCTCCAGACTGCAGCCGGCACTGCTGACAAATGCATAATTGATAAAGCAGGTTTTCATCTGTTCCAGTACGGTCTGTCCTTCAAACGCTTCCCGATCGCGATTCAGCTCACCGCCAAATAAAATAAGACGAATCTGCGGATTCGCATCAATCTCCTTTGCCACTGCCAGAGAATTGGTCATGACGGTCAGCTTGCCGGGAAAATCCGCTAATTGCTTTGCAATATGAAGAGCCGTGGTACTGCAATCCAGAAAAATGGAACTCTTTTCGTGGATCCATTGCATGCAGAGAGATGCAAGAAGCTTTTTCTCTTCCTGCATCACCTTGCTGCGAACCGAGATGGGAGTTTCATTGCCAAAACCTTCGTTTAAGTAGGCACCTCCGTGAACACGGTTTAATTTCTCCTGTTTTTCCAGTTTTTCCAGATCCTTTCGAACCGTTTCTTCCGTAACTCCCATTTCACGGCTCAGATCCGTCACCATGACTACTTTATTCTTCTCCAGCATGGACAAGATGTATTCTGCACGTTCGATTGCATGCATGTTATTGATAGTCCTCACCTTCCAGGTAATTATAGAAAGCGGTATTGCAGAAGCGTTCAACCGGTACAACTTCCAGGCCGTCGGAGATTTCCGTCAGTTTTTCAACAACCTCATCTTTATCTTCCGGTAAGGTAAATGGATGAATGGAATACGTATCGTTCGTGATTACGCAATCATAGATCTGATGATAATCAGTCTCCGGCATATCTGTTCTGGTTGAAGAATAAAGCGGCTGCCACCAGGATGCATAGATCAGGCCCTTTGCTTCTTCATTTCCTTCATTTTTCTTTGCGTACGTCTTGATTACTTCGTCAAAACGATTCATATCCTCAAGATTGTCGAACTCAAGCTCAAGGTCATATTCTACTGCATATACCAGTGCAAGATCTTCATATTCTTTTACTTCGTAGGTTGGAGTAGCCTCCGGGATCGGACCCCACTCCGGCAGATACTGGTAAATACTAATCTTCGGCTCAAGCTGAACCTTTGCTGTGATATTCTCGCTGTTCAGAAGCCCCATCAGCTGATGTACATGTTTGATATCAGAATGACCGTACTGTAAGGTCAGTTACGGTAAAAAGCGGGCACTGTATGCAGCAGATTTTAATCCATATCCGGTGGTTACCTTGTTCTGTACAGCTTCTTTTCCGATCTCTGCCAGTTTGCTGTCATCAAATAAGATAAAGGAATTCCATGCCTGGTCCAGTTTCGCGTAAATGTCTGGATCATTTGACATGCCAAGGTAGTTTCTTGCGTCTCCATTTGCATTGGCAATTGCCATCAGAAGACTGATTTCATCCTCAGCTGTAAAGGCATCTTCTGCAACGACTTTTTTCGCAGTTTCGGAAGTGATGAGGCTGGTATCCAGAGCAGCAGCAACGTATCTGGCATATTCATTCGTCTCATCCATCTTTACCCCATATTGTTCAAGACGATCTTTAATCTTATCTTCCGGATAGCTAAGAGCAAGCTCTTCATAATCAGCAGCAGCCACAGCAGCTTTCACAGCAGAAAACCAGGTCATGTCCCCCTCGACAGCCGGTGCCTCATCTCCTGCTACCTTTTTCAGGTCAGCGGAAAAAGCAGCACTGTCCGGATCTTCTTTGATCTGTACATCGAAAAACTCTGCCAGGTATTCTGCCTCATGGGCATCAGCCTCTTTGGTTTCTTCCTGAGCTGCTTCTGTCTCCTGAGCAACAGAAGTCTCAGCCGGTTTGGTCTCTGCGCCGGTCGGTGCTGCATCCTTTGCACCACAGCCCCCTACCATCGCGGTTGCGGCCATAGCAGCCATCATTACTGCAAGTTTTTTTCTCATCTCTTCTTCTCCTCTTATATGTATTTATTAGTTTTGCTACTAACTAGCAGCTGATTTATTTACATACATTATAAGCACCTTTTATAGGAAAAGCAAGTACTAATCTTTCTTTTTCTTTGTTTTTCTGTTTTTTGTTTTGTTTTTTCACCATAGGATGAGGTTTTCTATGTCACAAAAAGATCCCCCGAAAAATCGAAGGGATCTTTCTAGGAGAGCTGAATTGGAATCCGAGCTTCCAGTTTGCAAGTTTAAGTTCTGATTTAGCTAATCACTTGCAAAAGTAAATTCTGGCAAATCAAAATATCATGATTTTTATGGAAGTTAGTTTTGCAAAGTTCTTCAAAACTGGAATTTACTATTAGAAACAAGCTGTTTTATGCTTCATATGCTGATATTCTTTTTTTGAGATCTTAATCCTCTGAAAAAAGAGTCACGTTAAGCGGAGGTCGAATTTTATTTCTTTTTTCGCAAGATTAAATTCCACCCCTCATTCGGTTCAGTATTTTTTCCGAATGGCGCTACGTTTCTTATTTTTTCAGTAATAGAGGTGTAAGGTTAATCTCATTAGCGGGAAT
>OODU01003184.1_pt1 | contig 12654 bp, 10 predicted proteins | sample 1671171 | NCBI WGS metagenome assembly OODU01 (sample SAMN06348129, study PRJEB24527) | human gut metagenome | biome: human gut; feature: ankylosing spondylitis patient; material: feces | host: Homo sapiens | place: China | collected 2015-10
TTTTTTTTTTTTTTAATGATACGGCGACCACCGAGATCTACACTCTTTCCCTACACGACGCTCTTCCGATCTATAAATATAGTAGATTTGAAGCGATAAAAAAAGAAAATGCGCTTGATTTTATAGATGTTACAAGGCTGGTTTACGAGTTATTAGGCAATATAGATAGTGATATGCTATATTTTAGACTTGATGATAGAATAAAACATATACTTATAGATGAATTCCAAGATACAAATATAATTCAGTATGATATACTTTTACCCCTTATTGAAGAGACTCTTAGCGGAAGTGGGCAAAATGATATAGGAAGCTTTTTTTATGTCGGAGATATTAAACAGAGTATTTATAGGTTTAGAGGAGGAAGGAAAGAGCTATTTTCTAGACTAAGAAACAGCTATAAACAAATAGAGACTTTAAGTCTTGAGAGTAACTATAGAAGCGCTAAAAATATAGTAAATTTTGTAAATCAAACATTTAGTAATAAAATAAAAGATTATAAAACTCAATTATCGTGCTTAGAAAATGAAGGTTACGTCGAAGTTTGTGAGTTTGTTAGCGATGAGTTTTATGATACTCTTTTTCAAAAGATAGAATTTTTTGTCAAAAACGGTGTTAGATATGACGATATAGCTATACTTTGCTGGAAAAATAGCGATATCATAAATATCAAAGATAAGTTAGAAAAGTCCGGCGTACCGGTGGCTACTGGAGGCTCAAATTTACTTATAAACTCAGCTAATGTTAGAGTCGTTTTGGATTTTATTAAATACTGTTTATTCGGTGATGAGATATATATTTATAGTGTTCACGAGTTTATAGGGGAGAAAAAATCCAAGCTGAGCTTAAATGCCACAGCAGAGCTTGCTAGTACGCTTAAATTTGTAGCAAGTTATCTGAATTTAGAGTGTTTTGATAAGAATTTACTTAAACTTTATGAGATTAGCTTGGGATATGCAGATATATTTGATTTTATATTTAATATACAAAACGATCAAACTCCAAGTGCCGACACTAGCCATTGCGGTATTACTTTGCTTACTGTGCATAAGAGTAAAGGGCTTGAGTTCGATCACGTTATAGTAGCCGATAGACTTAGTAGAGCCGGCTCAAACATAGACGTATTTATAACCGAATACAATAATTCAGAGCAAAAATGGGATATAAAGCTAAATGATAGTGCACTCCAAAATCTCGGAGATAGCGAGTTTATAAATTTAAAACAGAAGTGCAAAGATCTTGATTATGAAGAGGATATCAACAAACTTTATGTAGCGTTAACAAGAGCTAAAAATAGTTTGATTGTTATGTCGAAGTTGGATTCAAACGGCTTAAAACCGTCATATTTTAAAGCATTTACCAGCTCCAAAGAGCAAATTTGTTACCTTGATCTAAAGCCATTTAGCGTCGGCAAGATCGAGCCTAGTAAAACAAGTATGAGTTTTTATGGAGGACTTGAGCGCCTAGAAGAGTTTGAAACTATAAAAAAACAAGCTGTTAGCGATAAACAAAATGATGAATATGAGCTGAATTTAGAATCTATATACTTTGGAGAAGCGCTGCATTACTGTCTTGAAATGATTTTTGATTTTGAAGAAGAAAATTTAAAAAACGCAAAAATAGCTCTGATAAATCAATTTGGAGCCATTTTATCCAAAAATAGCATAGAAGATATTATAAATAGGGTTCTAAATTTGATAAATAGCGTTGAGTTTAAAAATATAATAAAAGATAAAAATATTTTAAAAGAGCAAGATATCGCATTTAACCAAGTTATCAAAAGACTTGATCTGCTTTGCATAGGAGATGATGAAATAGTAGTAATGGACTATAAAAGTTCAAAGAAATTCATAACTCAAAATGAAGATCAAGTTAGAGAATATATGAGCATCTTATCTCAAATTTATCCTCAAAAAAGAGTTGTCGGGAAAATTATTTATCTTCTAAACGATAAAGTAGAGTTTTTAAATGTAGATTTAATCTAAAATTATTCTTAAATTCAGTAAAATTTAAGTAAATCTTGATATAATTCCAACTCTAATTAAAGAATAAAAGGCAAGATTATGACAAATATAACTAAGCCAAGCGAAGTTAAACGCGATTGGATCGTTCTTGATGCTGCTGGAAAGAGATTTGGTAGATTACTAACAGAAGCTGCAACTTACCTCCGTGGCAAACATAAACCGGGATTTACGCCAAACGTTGATTGCGGTGATTATGTGATTATCATCAATGCAAGTAAAGCCGAGTTCACGGGTGCAAACAAAGCTGAAGCTAAACTGTATCACAGGCATTCGGGCTATTTCGGCAGTGTTAAAAGTGAAAAATTCGGTGATTTATTAGTAAATAAACCAGAAAAACTTTATAAATTAGCGGTTCGCGGTATGCTTCCAAAGACAAAACTCGGAAAAGAAATGCTTAAAAAACTTAAAGTTTATGCGGGCAATGAACACCCACATACTGCACAAATAGCTAAAGAAGGAAAATAACAATGGCAACAACATACGCAACAGGTAAAAGAAAAACAGCAGTTGCTAAAGTTTGGGTAAAACCAGGTAGTGGCAAAATCATAATAAATGGTATGGATCTAAATACTTGGCTTGGCGGACACGAAGCTATTAAGCTAAAAGTTGTTCAACCTCTTCTTGTTACTAAACAAGAGACGTCTATAGATATTACTGCTACAACTATTGGCGGAGGTTACTCTGCTCAAGCAGAAGCTTTAAGACACGGAATTTCAAGAGCTTTAGCTGCTATTGATGCTGATTTTAGAGCCGCACTTAAACCACAAGGTCTTCTTACTAGAGATAGTCGTGTTGTTGAGCGTAAAAAATGCGGACGTAGAAAAGCAAGACGTAGTCCACAATTCTCAAAAAGATAATTTTTATTTCGCAATATTCTCAAATTTGGAAGCTTTTTTGGCTTCCAAACCATCTTTTCAAATTTATTCATATATTTAGCAATAGTTTATAATAAATTATAATTAAGTTAAAAAGAACTAAGTATAATTCTTTTGTCCAACAGATAAAACCTCCTTTTTGTAATAATTTATAGAGTCGCTTGTCTGGCGGCTCTACTCCCGCTTATATTTCAAATAATTTTTTAAATTTTTAAAAATAAAATCTATTTTTTATGAAATTCGTGCTAAAATATCAAAAAAATTTTAAGAAGGAAATGAAAATGAAAAAGATTGCTTTAGCTATATGTGTCGCGTCAGCTCTTTTTGGTGCCAACGCTTATAACTATGAATTTACTCCAGTCGTTGGGTATGCTCATCCAGAAGGTACTCAGGGCATAGACGATCAAAATTTTGTAGGTCTTAGAATCGCAAGAAACCTTGATGAGTTTTTACTAAGTCAAATTGAGCTTGGTTTTGATTATGCAAAAAATGTTAGTTTTGAGCATAAAAATGGTGTGCCCGTAGGCTTTGAAACTGATGTTACAAGATATTATTTAAATTTAGTAAAAGATTTTGCTATTACCGATACTATCTCTGTTTATGGACTAATTGGTGTTGGTTATCAAGATTTTACTAGAGAAGCCAATGATGTAGAAGATGGTGGATTTGCTCAAGCTGGTTTGGGCCTAAAATACAAAATTACAGATAATTTTGCTTTAAAAGCAGAGGCCAGAGATGCACTTGATTGGAATAATGGATCAAATACGTTTTTATACACTTTAGGTTTTGCAGTTGGATTTGGCGAGTCTAGATCGGCAGCTCCGGCTCCTGTTTTGGTAGAAGAGCAACCAGCTCCAGCGCCTACTAAAATAGTTCCTGCCATAGGTGATGAAGACGGCGATGGCGTTTTAGATAACGTAGATAGATGTCCTGGAACTCCAAAAGGAGTTGTTGTAGATGAGTATGGATGTGAGAAAGTGATCCGTTTAAGTTTAAAAGCAAATTTTGCATTCGATAGTGCAAAAGTTACTCCTGAATATGAAGCAAAAATTAAAGAAGTTGCAGATGTTATGGTAGCAAATCCAGAATATAGAGTGATTTTAGAAGGTCACACAGATAGCACTGGACCTGAAGATTATAATAAAAAACTATCTGTCAAAAGAGCAGATGCAGTAGCGGCAACTTTAGAAAAAATGGGTGTTAGTAAAAATAAAATTACAACAGTTGGATTTGGCGAAGAACAACCTATAGCGTCAAACGCTACAAAAGAAGGACGTGCTGAAAATCGCCGCGTTGAAGCTAAATTTAGAAATAAATAGTTTCTATGGATTTTATACAAAACATTGACTATATGAGCGTACTTGCACTTAGTAGTAAGTACGCTATTAAATTTATAGTATCCATTCTTATCTTTTTTATCGGCAAGTGGATCATATCCAAACTTGCCATTGTTCTTGAAAAAATAATCAAACGAACAAAAATAGACCCTATGCTTGGTAATTTTGTAATAAATAGTGCTAGAACTATGTTGTTTATATTTGTTATCTTAGTGGCTCTTTCAAATTTAGGCATAGAAACTACGTCTTTTGTGGCTGTTTTGGGTGCTGTGGGTTTGGCTATAGGTATGGCGTTTAAAGATACATTTGGAAATGTAGGAGCAGGAGTTCTTATTATCTTTTTTAAGCCGTTCAAATTAGGCGACAACATCGAAATAGGCGGTTCGGTTGGAGTTGCTAGTGATCTAAATTTATTTAGCACATGCCTTAGAACCGGAGATAATAAGATAATAATTATCCCAAACTCGCAAGTTATATCTTCGCGCATTATAAATTATTCTTTGAGTCCTACTAGGAGAGTTGATCTTGTTTTTGGGATAGATTATAAAGACGATTTAAAGTTGGCAAGAGATATTATTTTAGATATAGCAGAAAAGAAAGATACTATTTTAAAAGATCCGGCACCATTTGTCGGCGTACTTAGTTTAGGCGATAATAGTGTAAATTTAACTGCAAAGTTTTGGACAAACAATGAGAATTACTGGAGCGTTTATCATCAGATGTTAGAAGAAGTTAAGCTTGCATTTGATGAAAATGGCATTTCTATACCTTTTCCTCAGGTTGTTACGCATCACGTTTATGAAAAACAATAGGATATAATTTGCCAAAAACCACTATATTGTTTGATTTAGACGGTACTTTGATAGACTCTACAAGTTCTATTTTAAATGGATTCCACTCTGCGTTTTCTAAATTTGGATTTGCTCAGCCAAATGATGAGCAAATTTGCTCTTTAATTGGTCATCCTCTTGATTATATGTTTTGCTCTCTTGGAGTTCCAAATAGCCTTGTTTTGAATTTTGTAGATACCTATAAAGAAGCATATAGAAAAACGTATTTAGAGCAAACAAAGCTTTTAGACGGTGCTAAAGAAGCCGTAGAATTAGCTAGCAATATAGCTGATATCGGCGTTGTAACTACTAAAACTTCAAAATACTCTATTTGTTTATTAGAGCATCTTGGTATAGGAAAATACTTTCAAACAGTAGTAGGCAAAGATGATGTTATAAATCCAAAACCTCATCCAGAACCTATATTAAAAGCTCTTTCAAATTTAAATAAATCAAATCAAAATGCTTATATGATAGGAGATACTTATATGGACGCTATGGCAGCTAAAGGCGCAAATATAATTAGTATAGGAGTTAGCTGCGGATACGAGAAGATCGATAATTTATTTAAAATTTGTGATTGGGTAGAAAAAAATCCAAAAGAAGCGGTCGAGCGCGTAAATATCATTTCAAATTTATAATATTATTTAAAGCCATTTTTATATTAATTTTTATTTCAGTATTTTTATATATAATTACAATAACTCTAACGATAAATAAGTAAGAATTAAATTTAAAAAGCAATTTAAATTGTAATAGGAGCCAAACTTTAAGTTATATATATGTAGAATTATAAAATCAAGTTACACGATTGAAAGGAAGGTAACCTAATGGATAAAGTTATGAAGACAATGGACGGTAATGAGGCTGCTGCATACGCGGCTTATGCTTTCACTGAAGTAGCAGGTATTTATCCTATAACGCCTAGTTCCCCTATGGCTGATTATACTGATATTTGGGCTTCTCAAGGTAAAAAAAATATTTTTGGTATGCCTGTTAAAGTTGTGGAGATGCAAAGTGAAGCAGGAGCTGCTGGAACTGTGCATGGAAGCTTGCAAGTCGGTGCCCTTACTACTACTTATACTGCTGCTCAAGGTTTATTATTAAAAATTCCAAATATGTATAAAATAGCAGGACAGATGCTTCCGGGCGTTATTCATGTGGCTGCACGTTCTATAGCTGCTCAAGCTCTTTCTATATTTGGCGATCATCAAGATGTGTATGCCTGTAGACAAACAGGTTTTGCCATGCTTGCAACAGGTTCGGTTCAAGAGGTGATGGATCTAGCAGGAGTTGCCCACTTGGCTGCTATTAAAGGTCGCGTACCGTTTTTACATTTCTTTGATGGATTTAGAACAAGCCATGAAATTCAGAAAGTTGAAGTTATTGATTACTCTGTTTTTGATAAGTTAGTAGATAAAGAAGCTATTCAAAAATTTCGCGACGAAAGTATGAATCCAGAGAGTCCAAAAACAAGAGGAACTGCTCAAAATGATGATATATACTTTCAAACAAGAGAGTTGGTAAATAAATTTTATGATGATCTTCCAAATGTGGTAGCTCACTATATGGATGAAATTTCAAAAGAGACAAAACGAGAGTATAAACCATTTGTATATTATGGAGATAAAAAGCCTGATCGTGTTGTTATAGCTATGGGTTCGGTTACGCAAACTTTAGAAGAAGTTGTTGATTATTTAAGAAGCAAAGGCGAGAAAGTAGGTATAGTAAAAGTACATCTATATAGACCTTTTAGTTTGAAATATTTCTTTGATGTGATTCCAAAATCTGTTAAAAAAATAGCTGTTTTAGATAGAACAAAAGAGCCAGGAAGTCTTGGAGAGCCGCTATATCTTGATATAAAAGCAGCGTATTATGGAAGTAAAAAATCCCCAACTATAGTCGGAGGTAGATATGGACTTAGCTCAAAAGACGTAGATCCTGCTCAGATGGTGGCAGTATTTGAAAATTTAAAACAAGATGAGCCAAAAAACAACTTCACAGTAGGTATAAATGATGATGTAACAAATTTATCTTTAGAAGTTGGAGATAAAATATCACTTAGCGACGATGACTGTATAGAGTGCTTATTTTATGGACTTGGCGCAGATGGAACTGTCGGAGCAAATAAAAACTCAATCAAAATTATAGGCGATAAAACCGATCTTTATGCACAAGCTTACTTTGCATATGATAGTAAAAAATCAGGCGGCTATACAAGAAGTCACTTAAGATTCGGTAAAAAACCTATCCGCTCAACTTATCTAGTATCAAATCCTCATTTTGTAGCGTGCTCCGTTGCTGCATATCTTGATATTTATGATGTTGTAGATGGATTAAGAGATGGAGGAACGTTTTTACTTAACTCAATCTGGGATGCCGATGAAACAGTAAAAAGAATTCCAAATAAAGTAAAACGTTTATTAGCTCAGAAAAAAGCAAATTTCTATATACTTAATGCTACAAAATTGGCTTATGATATAGGTCTTGGTAATCGTACAAATACAATTATGCAATCGGCGTTTTTTAAACTTGCAAATATTATCGACTTTAAAGATGCTCAAAACTATATGAAAGAGTATGCTAAAAAAACATATGCTAAAAAAGGCGATAAGATAGTTGAGATGAACTATGCAGCCATAGATCAAGGCGCTGATAAATTAGTTGAAATTAAAGTAGATCCAAAATGGGCAAAATTAAAAGATGAAGTTATAAGTGAAAATAAATATATAGGTGACGATTTTATAGAAAAAGTAGTAAAACCTATGAACGCAGCACGCGGAGACGATCTTCCTGTTTCGGTATTTTTGGGTTATGAAGACGGTGGATTCGAAGCTGGTACGACAGAATATGAAAAGCGCGGCGTAGGTGTTATGGTTCCAAAATGGATAGAGGAAAATTGTATCCAGTGTAATCAATGCGCTTTTGTGTGTCCTCACGCAGTTATTAGACCTTTTCTTATAGATGAAAAAGAGCTAAGCGCTGCTCCTAAAGGTGTAAAATCTCATGTTTTAGATGCAAAAGGGAAAGAGATAAAAGAGTTCAAGTATAAAATTCAAGTAAGTCCTCTTGATTGTACAGGTTGCGAACTTTGTGCTCAAAACTGCCCTAGCAAAGAGAAATCTCTTGTTATGGTTCCACTTGGTGAAGAGATGGATAAAGGTGAGCAAGAAAATGCCGATTATCTATTTAAAAATGTAAAATATAAAGATGACTTGATGAGTAAAGACAGCGTGAAAGGAGCTACATTTGCTCAGCCGTTGTTTGAATTTCACGGTGCATGCCCTGGATGTGGAGAGACTCCTTATATAACTTTGGTCACAAGATTATTCGGAGAGCATATGATGGTAGCAAACGCTACTGGATGCAGCTCGATTTACGGAGGTTCTGCACCATCTATGCCTTATCGTAAGTCAAATAAAAACGGTCATGGCGTAGCTTGGGCAAATTCGCTTTTTGAAGATAATGCTGAGTTCGGTATGGGCATGGAAGTAGCAACTGAAACTATACGCCACCGCATAGAAAATATTATGCGAGATACCATGGATAAAGTGCCAAATGCACTTGCAGCTCTTTATAAAGATTGGATTGAGTTTAAAGGAGATATTACAAAAACAGCTCAAATAAGAGATATGTTAGTGCCGCTTCTTGAAGCGAATAAAAAAGTTGATGGAGTAAAAGATCTTCTTAGCTTGAAAAAATATATATCTCGCAAATCTCAATGGATAATAGGCGGCGATGGTTGGGCTTATGATATAGGATATGGCGGACTTGATCATGTTTTAGCAAGCGGTGAGAATGTCAATGTTTTAGTTCTTGATACTGAAGTTTATTCAAACACTGGAGGACAAAGCTCAAAATCTAGCCGTAGTGGTTCTGTCGCACAATTTACATCTAGCGGTAAAGCGGTTCAAAAGAAAGATTTAGGACAAATCGCTATGACATACGGAAATATTTTCGTAGCACAAATCAATTCAAACGCAAGTCAAGCAAATGTAGTAAAAGCTATAGCTGCGGCAGAAGCTTATAATGGGCCAAGCCTTGTTATAGCGTATTCCCCTTGTATAGCTCACGGTATTAAAGGCGGCTTATCTTTATCTGGAGATCAAGCAGAACTTGCTACAAAATGCGGTTATTGGCCTACATTTATCTATGATCCGCGTTTAGTAAAAGAAGGAAAAAATCCTCTTAAGATCACTTCTAAAGAACCAGAGTGGGATAGATATGAAGAGTTTTTACTAAATGAAGTTCGCTATAATTCGCTTAAAAAGCTAAATCCAGAACATGCAGCTGAATTATTTAGTCAAAATAAAGCAGATTCGCAAAGAAGATATCGTCAGTTAAGACGTCTTGCAAATGCTGATTTCAGCGATGAATTAGCATAATATTTAGTAGCTTCCTTATCTTGGAAGCTACTCCTTTCAAATTTAAAAAAATCCAAATTTTACCGATATACAAAATGCTTAAGTTAAACTAATCTATGAAAAGAGATAAATATGGACAAAGCATTTATCATAGAAGAAATTTTAGATGATAGCGCAACAGACGCTACAACTGCCGCTTATAGCGGAAATTTTAATGAGTATAAAATCACCGCTTCAAAGCATATGCAAGGGTTTTATATCATTTCAGATATTGTTAAAAATAGAGATGAGACAAATATTTTTGATAATTCTATAAAAATGTTTGTTTTCAAAGATTGTGTGAAAAGTTTTGATGAGTTGATTTTAAATTTAGAATCAAATCCTAAAAACAAAGTACGATTTTCCAATAGTTTGACTATAGATAATGGTAATATTTTAGATATCAAAGTCTATATTTTTGGTTTTGATGAGACCAAAGATAGCTTTTTATTTGATCCAAATAAATTTCCACGCAATGCTGTTTATAAGTATAGGATCTCAAAAGATGAGTTTCATGCTCATATGAGTCTGAATTTAGATCAAAGATTGGCTAAAAACTTTATAGAATCTTTTGCTTTTAGTAGCGATTATGGATTTGAAAATAAGAAAATAGCTGTTATAATAAATGAAATTTATAGATATGAGATATTATAATATTTTAAATATAAAAAGGAGAGAATATGCAAATAGGTGATTTTAATTCCAATAGTATGTTCGGTTTTTTAAACATAAAACCGGATTCACCGGAAAATATAGAGAAAATTAAAGAAAGTGCTTCAAAAATAGATGCAAAAAATATTACCCAAAATTATTTTTTACAGTTTCAGAATAACACTTTCAGTAATACTTCAGGGAATATAAATGTTCAAGTTGGGCTTATGTCATTTAGCCTTCCAGAGCCATTTATGCCGGGCAATAGCAATAATTCTAGCGGGCTTAGCAGCGGTTTAAGTGATTTAATATCTAAAAATATATCACAAACAGGCTATACCGGAAAACCTATATCTAGTTTAAGTCAAGGTGAAGCTAAAGCTTTGATATCAGAAAATGGGTATTTTGGAGTTACAAATACTGCTGATAGAATAGCAGGTTTTGTTATAAGCGGTGCTGGAGATAATCTTGAAAAGCTTCAAAGTGGATTAGAAGGAGTTAAAAGAGGTTTTACCGAAGCCGAGAAACTATGGGGCTCAAAACTTCCTGATATATCGCAAGAAACTATGTCTAAGGCAATTTCTCAGATAAATCAACGCATATCCGAATTAGGAGGTAACACCTTAAATGTCACTGCGTAATATGCTTGTAATTTCAGTTTTAAGTATGTTTGCTTTTTCTGGGTGCGGAGTTACTTCCGCACCAAAACCAAAACCAACGCCAAAACCTCCGGTCGCAAAAGTAATTCCGAAATATATAAAAGGAACTATCGCTAAAATTGAACAAGCCGAAGGAGGTTGGAAGTATGATATACGCGGTATTGAAACATCAAATTCAAAGCTTAAATTTGCAAGTGCTATTTCTAGTGAAAACGGGTTTAAAGTAGGTGATTTGGTGTATGCTCAGATAGAAGGCAGCAAGATTACCTACATAAGTCTTATCATACAAAATTATGCAAATCCTGAAAAATCAAAACAAATTTTAAAAGTACATAAAAGAGATAAAAGCAAACAGTCTAAAATCGCAGCTCCTGTGGCGGAAAAACTAAATTTCTGATTTATCTATATAATTACCGAGCATTTACTAAATTTATTTATAATTTCAGAAGCAATCCGAATTTTAACTCCTTTCTAAAATTTCTAGGTGAGATTAGTAACAAATCTCACCTAAATATATATTTTGGTAGATATTATCAATAAAATGTATGAAATTTATCTTTTTTTAAGCAAATTACAATTAAAATTACCCATAACACATTTTAGAAGGAGAAAAAATGAAATTAGTTAAAATGAGCTTAGCCGCTATAGTAGCTGCCGGTGCTCTTACAAGTGTTGCGTCTGCAACTCCACTTGAAGAAGCTATAAAAAATGTTGATGTATCTGGTTTTGCTAGATATAGATTTGATAGCACAAAAGTTGATGCAAATGGTAATCAAGGCAGTGATACAAAAGCTAGCCATAGATTTACATCTTACGTAGATTTCAAAACTGCTTTAGATGACAATTTTTTCGCTGTTTTAGGTCTTAGATATGATAGCAAAGATGTTTCAGGTGATCATATAACAGGCGGACAAACACAAGTTGGTGTTAATGACGCAGGTGCTGAGGATTTTGGTCAAACTTTCAATGTTAGACAATTCTTATTAGGATACAAAGCCGGTAATACAACTATCCAAGCTGGTCGCCAAGTTCTTGGAACATTCTTTACTGATGATATGGTAGGAACAGGTATTAAAGTACTTAATACAGATATCACAGGTTTAACTCTTGCTGCTATTGCTTTTGATGATTTACAAAATGATCCAGATATCGGAAGTAGAGGTCTAGTAGTAAATGGCTCACATACTTACCAAAATAACCTTTATGGCGTAGCTGCTATCGGTTCTTATGATCCAGTTAGCTTCCAACTATGGTATGCTATGCTTGAAAATGTTACTGATCTATACGCTATAGACGTTGCAGTAAATTTTGATGCAACTGCTGATTTAAATCTTGGATTGCACGGACAATTCGCTGGCTCAAGCATAGATAGCGATTTCAAAATAGGTACAAACAACGCAGCAGATGATGCTAATTTATGGGCTATCGAAGCAACTGCCGAAGGATTTGGTATAGACTTTAGCGCTGGTTATATAGACTTCTCAGCTGATAAAGATAAAGTTTCTGTTGTATCTTATGAGGATGCTGGTTCATTTATAAAACCAGGCGAGGATCTATTAGACTATACATTATTCAATGGTGAGAACAAATACTGGTTCATTACTGCAGGATATACTTTCTTAGAGAAATATAGAGTAGGTGTTGATTACATCGATGGTGAAAATAAAACAAATATTCTTAAAACAGACAAAACAGAGTTAGTCGGTAGAGTTAGCTATGCATATAGCAAAAAACTTAATTTTAAAGCTTGGTGGTCACATATAACTGAAGAGCCAGACAATGCTGGTAAAGATAAAACTGATCAAGATCGGAAGAGCGTCGTGTAGGGAAAGAGTGTAGATCTCGGTGGTCGCCGTATCATTAAAAAAAAAAAAA
>OODU01003188.1_pt1 | contig 12645 bp, 17 predicted proteins | sample 1671171 | NCBI WGS metagenome assembly OODU01 (sample SAMN06348129, study PRJEB24527) | human gut metagenome | biome: human gut; feature: ankylosing spondylitis patient; material: feces | host: Homo sapiens | place: China | collected 2015-10
TGGGATTCCTGGGTATCGGTAACAACCCGATGGTAGGATGTACTGTGGCTTGTGCTGTAGACGTAGCTACTGCTTTGAGCAAGTAATATAATACATTGCTAATATATAAATCCCTGTAACTGATAAAGTTATGGGGATTTTTTTTTATTTTATCTATATGGCATAAATAGATGATACTTCTTCCCTATTCTACTGCTTTGTTTTCTTCTCTACTCTCTTTATAAATCATGGTGATTAGGTGATTGAATTGTGGCAAATTGACCTTGAATTTATCTGTTTAAAGATGGATGATGGTGTGGCTGATTATCCTCTAAATTGGGTAAAAACGAGGTTATATTGTGACCAATTTGCGACCATTTTCTTGTTTTCTGACAAGTGGTCACAAAATCATAGATAATCATCTAATAAATAGAAAGATACATCACATTTAAAGGACTTCCAAATGTCTAATTTTAAATGATTAAACAATGGTAAGAAGTTCATTTTCTATTCTCTTTTTTATAAGAGAAAGTAAAGCAAGAAGAAATGGTAGTGTTACTATTGAAGCTATGATTACTGTAAATGGTGAAAGATGCTCTTTCTCCACAGGTAAACAAGTGGCTATTGAAAAATGGGATAAGAACAAACAACAGGTAAGAGGCAAAGATGAAGAAACTGTAAGCCTCAACAATTACCTAAAGGCAGTCAAAGCTAAACTGTATGGGAAAGAAGCCGAATTATTAGACAGAGGATTCGTTATTACAGCTCAACTTTTATATGATGCTTACTTTGATAAAGTAGCGTGCTTAAAAGAAAGAAGCCTATTAAGTGTATTAGAAGAACACAATGCAGAGCGTAAAGCAATGATTAAAAATGAAAACATTTAGATTAATTGGAATGGCTTTATTTGCCATAATGATGTGCGTAAACTTTACAGCTTGCAGTAGTGATGATGATGAAGAGAATTTTGAAAGTTCATTGATAGGAACTTGGTTTTGAAGTTGACAGTGAAGAAGAACAGAGATGCTATACATTCAATTCTGACCATACTGTGATTTGTTGGGCAAATAATTATGGTGCGGAAGGCGAGAAATTCAATCTTACTTGGAGCGCAACTAAAACTCATGAATCAAATGTTTCATAGCTATAAAATTTTAATGTTTAACATATATAAGGATAACCATTAGCAAAGATAATACAAAGCAAAAGAAACAGAATATTAACAGGTGTAATTCCGCACAAAAATTGCTTTATATACCTACTCTGAATTTTAGCACCGCTATAAAATATCAGAATAGAAATATAGCTTATGCTTGAATATTGAACAAACGGAAAACTATACTATATCAGTATATACAATATCATTACATAGATAAAAAAGTGATTGAAACAAGTTCAACTTATCCTCAAACAGTATTGTTAATACAAATAGAATCACTACATTTGCTATATTAAAAAGCAGAACATATGAAACTGATAGAGAACAATATTCATAAAATTATAGACCTATGCAAAAAGCATAAGGTTCACAAACTGTTTGTGTTCGGTTCTATCCTTACCAACCGCTTTAATGATAAAAGCGATGTTGATTTAGTAGTGGATTTCAATAAAAAAGAAGTAGAAGATTACTTTGATAACTACTTTGATTTTAAATACTCTCTGGAGGAATTATTGGGCAGAGAAATAGACTTATTGGAAGAACAAACCATCAAAAATCCATATTTGAAAAAGAATGTGGATGCCACTAAAACTTTAATTTATGGATGATTTAACAAAGAAACACCTACAAGATATTCTGACTGCTATTGAAGAAATAGAAAGTTTCTTCGGCAGTGAGCCAAAATTATATGATGATTTTTACAGTAATCTTTGCCTTAGACGTGCGGTAGAAAGAAACATCGAAATTATAGGTGAAGCTATGAACAGGATATTGAAAGCTGATAAAGACATAGCTATTACTAATTCTCGCAAAATAGTAGATGCAAGAAATTACATTATACATGGATATGACAGTTTATCAGTAGATATACTTTGGAGTATGATTATTAATCATTTACCCAAACTGAAAAATGAAGTAACTACATTACTAAATTCATAAGGTTTGTGACTTATTCACGACTACTTAACAATATAACAGTAACTAATAACTGGAGAGTTCTTTTAAATACTTGAATATCTAACTGTAACACAATAATTTATGAGAGATTAGAAAGAGGTTACAGGGATGCTGTATCGCCACTTCTTATGGTATGACCGACACTATGGGTCGTATGCACTCTGACGCTTAGTTCGCCGATTCTTCATCAGTTCCTGCTCACGTGGAAATGATGGGATTCCTGGGTATCGGTAACAACCCGATGGTAGGATGTACTGTGGCTTGTGCTGTAGACGTAGCTACTGCTTTGGTCCGTGCAGCAAGGCTGTCAGCGTGTACTGAAAGACGGCGGCTTTGCCCCCTTTGCTCTGCTATCATATTCCGATTGAGAGAACGGAGCATCGTAATGGTCACCGTAGGTTTCACTTCCTCCTTTTTGCCGAAGATTCCCAAGAATCCTTTTCGTTTCGGTTTCTTGGGCTGTTCCTGTACGCTTTTCTGCACGATTGCAGGTACTTGGTGGGCAATTTTCTCATTAAGGGCTTGCTGTTCATCAAGTAGCTTAACTATACCGCGCATCTGCTGTTCCTTGTCTTCGAGAAGATGGCGTACACTGTCAATATGCTCCGCCGGATAGATAGCCTTGAAACGGCAGAGCATACTGTCCATTGCCATACGTCTAACGCGGTAATATTCCAAATCTTCATCATCCCATCCCAACACCGTTTCACCCAATAGAGAAAACTCTATTAGCCGAATGTAGATATTATTTATATCCTTCCAGAATGCATCAGTTTACAGGTTATAGAATTCTAACGTTTCCATCTCCTGCCATTCATTATACCAAATATAAACGATACAGCTAATTAATAACGTAATTAATAGATAACCGGAAGCTATTATTCTTCGAATTAATATCATTTATTTTGTTGATTTACAAGTATGACTCATTTTTTTATAATTACAAAATACTCTAAACATTATAACAATTACAAAAAGAAAATCATCGAATTGCCCCTAAATACTATTGGGAAGATTACGTATGTAACCATTGAAGATTTTTTATAAAATCCACAAAACACTTCAAACCTTCTGTCAGTGTATTACGCGGGCAGGCGATATTCCAGCGCATGAACCCTTCACCCTCCGCGCCGTACATCGTTCCGGCATTGAGCCACAATCCGGCTTCGGCAACCAATCGCCGTTCGAGTTCCTCCGAGGACATACAAAGTTTGCGACAGTCCATCCAGACGAGGTAGGTTCCCTCCAATACCGTAACAGGAAATTCCGGCAGATGCTCACGGCAAAACTCCCGCATATAGAGATAATTGGCGTGCAGATATTCAATAAGTTGGTCCAACCATTCTTCCCCTTCATTATAAGCTGCTTGTGTAGCGATTACCCCGAACGGATTGACATCGCATACCTCATTGTCGTTGATGGCCCGGTCGATTTTCGCCCGACAGCCGGCATCGGCGCAGACGATGTTTGCAATTTGTAATCCGGCGATATTGAACGCCTTGCTGGGAGATATGCAGGTGACGGAATGCCGCAGGAAATCTTCTGAGACAGAAGCAAACGGCGTGTAACGGTGTTCCGGAAAAACCAGTTCGCAATGGATCTCATCCGAAACGACCGTAACGCCATGACGGATACAGATTTCTCCGATACGTACCAGTTCTTCGTGCCTCCACACCCTTCCGGCAGGGTTATGGGGATTGCACAGCAGCATCACCTTCACTTTCGGATCAGCGGCCTTACGCTCCAGGTCTTCGTACTCAATCGTGTAAGTATTGTCGGCAAAGCGCAAAGGGGATGACACCATTTCACACCCGTTGTTGCGGATGGACGAAAAGAAACAGTTATAGACGGGTGTCTGCACCAGCACCTTGTCGCCCGGCACAGTCAACGCCTTGATGATTGCCGATACCGCAGGCACTACGCCCGATGTGTAAATTATCCATTCACGGTCAATCTTCCAACCGTGACGTTGCGCGAACCAGCCCGTAACAGCCTCATGGTAGCTGTCGGGCACACGGGTATAACCGAAAATGCCGTGTTCCACCCGTCGGCGCAAAGCATCGACGATGGCGGGGGCTGTACGGAAATCCATATCAGCCACCCACATCGGCAATACATGTTCGCTCTCGGCACTGTCCCATTTGTAGGAACCGGTTCCCCGTCGCGAAATCTGTTTATCGAAGTCGTATTTCATATCTTCGCCTTAATCCGTAAAACAGGTCCGTTCGTTCCGGAGTCGGATTTCACAATCGGCGGGAGCCTTGATGTTCTCGTCTATGGTTATTGAACCGAACTCGTCGGCCACGATGCGTCCCGACATCGGGTTCTTGATATTCGTGATGGCTCCGCGAATATCGGCTTGCAAGGTGCTGTACTCGAATGCCCGGTCACAATCCGGTCCGAAGGTGCAGTTCTCCAATATGAGGTCGTGAGCGTAGCAGAGCGGCTGTTCACCGGTGATATGACAGTTGACCAGACGCAGGTTCTTCGAATGCCAGCCGAGGTACTCTCCGTTGAGTTCGGAATCATAGATAGTCACATTCTCCACTTCCCAGAACGCATCCTTCGTCGTAATCTTGGCGTTATGAATTTCCACGTTCTTCACGTACTGGAATACATATTTGCTGTCACTTTCCAGTCCGTCCACATAAATGTCGTTGCTGAACATGAAAGGATAAGTGCCGCCATGCAGTTTGAGGTTCTTGATGCGGATGCCGTTGCAACGCCAGAACACCTCATCGGCATCGTTCATCGTTACGTTCTCGATGTCTATTTCGTTCATCTCGCGGAACATCTTCGGCGCGTCGATAACCGTATCGGTCATTTTCAGGTGGTCGCAATACCACAGGGCCGAGCGGCCTCCGACATCGAAATAACAACGGTCGATTTTGAAGCCGTGTACATGCCAGAAAGGATAATTACCCTCGAAACGGCATTCGAACGCTTCGATGTTGCTGCACTCTTTGATGGCCGATTCTCCGGCACGGATAACCACATTCTCCAGACGGAGGTCATGGGACTCGAACAAGGGACGTTCGCCCCCGAACTCAGTATCTTTAATAAGTTTCATTTGAGATATTGTTTTAGTTATTACTGGTTTCAAAAGTTACGGTCACATTGCCTCGTCCAAGAGCCGAAGCCAGCCCTGACGGATTATCAAGCCGTCCTAAACGGGTGTAGCTGTAAGACGAAGAGAACGTTTCATAGAAAAGAACGAGACAATTGGAACCGTAGAGCATCAAATCCCCGTTCCGGATTGTCCCCGGCCGGTTACTGTCTGTGGACAGATTCTCTGACAGGTAATGGTATTTCTCGTTACCGTTCATCTCGTTCATCGTTACCGTCATCGGCAGCAGAGCGGTAAAGGCACGTGCCGTGGCATTGTCTTCAAGTGTTACGGCGAAGCTGCGACCGCCTACACGGACTGTAATGTTTCTGTTCATTTCGTTTTCTCCTTCATTATTTTCATGATTTCCATTGCTATTCCCGCTATCGTTATTTCCGTTTCCGGAATTGTCGTTGTTGCCCGGTTCTTCGAGATTAGGAACGGGAGTCACCGGATTTTCTGTTATAGGTTCATCGTCAGGACTGCAAGCAGTCAGTACGGATGTGGCTGTCACAAGTAGCAAGACCATAACAATAATACATCTGTTCATATCTTATTCTATTTTAAGATTTATAATTCCGATCCCCTTTTATAGGCTTTTTCAAGATGCTCAGGTACTATTTGACGGGCTATATTCTCACACCCCGTACAACCGCCCGCCAGATAAGTTCCGACCTCTTTTCCTCCCAACACGCCGCTGATGATATGGAAATAACTCAAAGCCTGGTCGAAAATATGCTCGTTATTGTCTCCTGCGGTCATAAGCAGCACGGTTTCGTTTACCTTATCGCTCTTCGGAAACGTCTTGTCCCATTCCTGTGTCAAATTCAGTTCTTCCATATTTCTGCTACTTTGATTGTTCTGTTCCGTGCTTTCCGTCAGACCGAAAAGGCAGAGGAAAGCGGCAGTTAAAGTTGTTATGCGTTTCATAATCGCTGTGGTTTTGATGTTCATTGTTTTTTGTTCTCTTTTTTCTTTGCAAAGTTACAGGAGATTACAGAGCGGCTTGGTAGATGGATTACAGATGTTATAACCCCAATTACAGAAGCTGGTCGTTTCATACCTTTTTCATCCACCGTTCCCGTTTCAAGCGGACAAGGAAAATCATGCCCCGGAAACACAACTCGACGCACATGGCAATCCATACGCCTTTCAGTTCCAACGTAGGAGCAAGCAATGCGGCCAATGACAGACGCACCGCCCAGATGCTGAAAAAATTCATCAAGCATGGAACAAGCGTGTCAGCCGCCCCGACAAAGACCCCGTAAGCGACAATCGAAGCTGCAAACATCGGCTCGGCGAACGCCTCGATGCGCAAGGCCATCACGCCCAATTCCCGGATTTCCCCAACGGGTGTCATCAATCCGATAATCTGGGGCGCGAACAGATACATGAGTACACCCATCAATCCCATGATACCCATTCCCATCAATACGGTGATGCGGGCGAAACTGCGTGTCAGCTTCCGGCGGCCGGCACCGATACTTTGCCCGACCAGTGTCGTGGCGGCATCCGCAATCCCGTAACCGGGCATATAGCAAAGGCTCTCGGCGGTGATGGCAAACGAGTTGGCAGCGATGGCGAAGACACCTAACGGTGCCACGATAACCGTCGTCATGATTTGTGCACCGCAAATGACGATATGCTCTATACCCATCGGAAGACCGATATGTATAGCCTTTTTCAAGGTCGCTGTTCTCGGCCGGAAACTCCCTTGCTCTCCCGTCAGTTTCAATTCATCGGAACGCATCCAAAGATACCGCAGCAATATCCCGGCAACCACCGCTTCGGCAGCAGCCGTACCCAACGCCGCACCTTCCACTCCCAATCCGGCACCCGGCATCGTGAAAGAGACTCCTGCCACGTGCCATTCGCGTGAAGGGAAAATCAAAAAAAAATTGAAAACGACATCCAGTATGCACATCGCCACACCTAACAAACTCGGCATGTGCATATTGCCACTACAACGCAACATACCGCCTGCAAGGAAATTCATCTGTAAGGCAGGAAGGAAGAGCGAAAAGATAAAGAAGTAGAGCGACGCATCCCGGTGGATGGAAACATCACCTCCTAACCAACCGGGAAGCATACCGCTGATTGCCGCACCAAGTACGGCTAATAACAGGCTGAAAACAAGTGTGGCGGTCAATGATTGCCGCAACACGGCACGCGCCCCCTGCATATCGCCCGCTCCGATTCTGTGCGCCACCTGTACGGAGAATCCGGTGGCAGCCGCCACACACAGCCCCCAAAAGAGCCATGTGGTCGTCGATACCAGCCCGATGGAAGCCGAAGCCTCGGCTCCGAGGTGTCCCACCATCGCCGCATCGATATACTGCATGACAATGGAGGAAAGTTGTGCGATGACAGCAGGAACGCTGAGCAGCACGGTCAGGCGTAGCTGTTGCCGCAGCGTCATCGGTTTACCGTCACGGATTGACGCAAGCAGGGCGTTTGTTTTGTCAACCTGTGTCTTCACCCGTTCTCTTCTTTGATGAGTTTGAACACCTTTCCGTAAGTGAGCATCCGCCAAATCCATTCCAACGGACCGAATTGGCAGAAGTACAACCAGACACTACTGAACAGTGCCTGTACAATCCATACTCCAGCAGCAATCAGAACTACATAAACCAATCCCACACCGGCACCAAAACCGAACCCGATGCCGTAGAAAAGCAACATACCGAATACCGACTGCCCGATATAATTGGTAAGGGCCATGCGTCCCGGCATGGCGGAGAAACGGAAACCTTTCCATTGCGGACGCCGAAGGTAACAAAGGCATATACCGGCCACGTAGGCGAAACCCAGCGGAAAAACGCTGGTGAAATAGAGTACGGCGTGCGTGCCCAATCCCCACGGACGACCATTCATCGCACTCCACGCATAGATGAACGACAGCGGCACCCCGACGATAAATCCGTAACAGGCGATGCGTTTCAGTTGCGGCATGAGGCCGGTCAAATCGGCATAAAGGCGGTTACGCCCAATACAAAAGCCCAACAGGAACAGTCCCGTCACTTTGAAGCAACGGTTCCCGTCGATAAAGATGTATTGCAGATAACGCACGATACGGTCGATTCCGGCCGTAGGCATGACATCCGCAGCTTCAACCGAAAGAAAGGAATACAACGAAAACTCAGGGAAGTTGGCCAGCGCGATACCCAACAGGGCCAATCCGCGCAGCACGTCCAATATGACATATCGCTCGGATGACCTGACAGGGATGGCTGTATGGTTGGTTACTGATTCCGGTTCCATAGGCTATTGCTTTTCGTTCCTGTCAATGTTTCGGATATGCCTTGCCGGTACGCCTCCTACAACCGTGTTGGCCGCCACGTCTTTCGTCACCACCGATCCGGCGGCGATAATGGCATTATCACCCACGGTCACACCCCGCAGGATGGTAGAGTTGGAGCCGACCCACACGTTTTTGCCTAACCGGATAGGGGCCGGATACATCGCCCCCCGGTCTTCGGGAGCCGTGCCGTGGTTGAGCGTAGCGAACACCACATTATGCCCGATGAGACAACCGTCGCCCAATGTCACGCCGCCATGATCCTGAAAATGGCAACAGGCGTTGATGAAGACGTTGCGCCCGATGGTGATATTCTTGCCGAAATCGGTGTAGAACGGAGGAAACATTTTGAAGGCCTCGTCCACGGGTTTGCCGAGCAGACGCGACATCAACACACGCAACTCCTCCTGTGAATGGTACGAGTTGTTTATATCGCAGGTGATGCGCCGGGCTTCGTCGCTCATTTCGTCCATCAGCCGGTAAATTTCCGGCGTATTGAGCGCACCGCCGGCCTCGATATGATTCAGAAAATCGTCCAGTGTCATAATCTTCTCCTTTCCTTATACCAGTTTCCCCATTTCGTATGCCTCCTGCAATTTCGGGTTTCCTTTGATTTCTCCCACATGCCATACTCCGCCGCAAAACAGGGTCCCCTTCACAGTCGGATTTTCCAGACAGTCAAGGAATCCCATGAAATTGGCAACAACGCGATCCATAATCGTTTCATCCTCTTCGGCGGCTGTGGCTATAAAATAGAATTTCTTGTTACTCATCTCGGTATAAGGTCCGCAGCAACGGTCTATCATCATTTTCATCTGTGCGCTCATGGCATAGAAATAGACCGGTGTGCCCATTACGATGACATCCGCCGCAAGCATCTTTCCGATGATTTCCGCAGCATCATCTTTCTGCGGACATGGCTTTTTATCCCGGCTGCATACGCCGCACCCCGTGCAGGGATGTATGTTACTGTCGCGCAGGAAAATCTTCTCTACCCGGTTTCCGCTCTCTATGGCTCCGCGCATGAATTCATCGCAGAGCGTGTCCGAATTGCCGCCACGACGGGGACTGGACGATAAAATCAAAATATTCTTCGACATGGTTTATCTGTTCATTTGTTTTTCAAGTGCAAAAATAGCGGGAACCATAAGACAGGACGGTAGATGAATTACAGATATTATAACCCCAATTACATAATTTCCGGGGAGAATGTGCGAAATCTGTATCTGAGGTTATATTATCAGTAATTGAGGTTATGGCAAAATCCGTATAATCCTCTAATTTTGTGTGATGAAAGAAAAGAGAAAATGAAAATACAGAGATATGGATAAAATACTCAATTTAGACAATGTGGACCAGTACAATCAACTGTACGGTATCGAAACCCTGCACCCGTTGGTCAGCGTGGTCAACCTCAATGAAGCGACATGCGGGGTGGATTTTATACGCCTGAACTATGGTCTATATGCCCTGTTCCTGAAATTGGAAAAGTCCTGCGACATCAGGTACGGCCGCCAGAAGTACGACTACGAAGAAGGAACCATTGTCTGTTTCGCCCCGGGACAAACGGCCGAAACGACTTCCACGGTCACAAACATTCAGACAAATGCCTACGGAATCCTGTTCCACCCCGACCTGCTTCGCGGCACATCATTGAGTAAAACGATAAAGAGCTACACGTTTTTCTCGTATGAGGTCAATGAAGCGTTGCACGTATCCGAAGAGGAGCAGACAATCATATTGGACTGCCTGAACATCATCCGGAAAGAGCTGGAGCATGGCATAGACAAACACAGCAAAAAACTGATTGCCACTTATATCGAATTGCTGCTCGGTTACTGCATGCGTTTCTACGAACGCCAGTTTATCACGCGCAGCAAAAGCAACCGGGATGTACTGACCCGTTTCGAATATCTGCTGGATGAATATTTCGAGGGAGCTGCCGCCGAGCGTGACGGGCTTCCCTCAGTGAAATATTTCGCCGACAAATTATGTCTCTCGCCCAACTATTTCGGAGACATGCTAAAGAAAGAGACCGGTAAGACGCCGCAGGAATATATTCAGGAGAAAGTAATCGAAATAGCGAAAGACCGTATTGTCGGCACCCAAGATACTGTAAGCCAAATAGCATATTCATTGGGATTCCAATATCCGCAGCACCTGTGCCGTCTGTTCAAGAAACGGGAAGGATGCACACCGAATGAATACCGCGCAAGGATGATTAGCTGAAAGGGCAGATGAAAGAGGAGATGAAAGATACGTTGGACATAAAGAGCGTGTGCGAATGCAACCGCCGTTTGGGATGCAAGACACTGAAGCATCATCAATCTGGAACATCCGGATTTGGAACAGGAGGCCGTGAAATTCGAGTTTTACGCCGTGCTGCTTATCGAGGAATGTACGGACGGCTGTTATTGCTGTGGCCGCAAATATTACGACTACTCCAATGCCACGATGGTATTTCTCATTGCAAACGGTTTACGTTTTATCTTTACCTGTTCGCTTTCCCTTGCGTAGCCTATCACTTTTCATAATGCTACACATACGTATCCTTATACATACGTATGTGTAAAAACCGGCTTCCTCTCACACGGTTCCGTATTGTTCTGAAAATCTTTATTCTCTGCGAAAAAGACAAGTATGTTTTAAAAAAGGAACAAGTCATCTCACTCAAAAGATGCAGGGCGTGACACCAAAACTTGGTACAAGATTTTGTGGAACTTGATACAAGATCCAACAGAACTTGCATCAGGATTCCGAACACTTCGGGCGAGGAAAAGCGTAGCATTCTCATACCCTCACCTTTATCACCACTTCCTTGATAAATACACCGTTTCAAGGGTGAGAAATGAAGTGAGAGATACCTCAAAAGGTGAGAGCAACTGCTCTCACAAGACCCCAAAATGTCCTGTTCCGCATCCGGGAAAAATATTATTCACGGGTAAAGATAATAATTTTAATCTAAAACCATGAATTATAATCAAACTACTTTATATTCTATAACCGGTAAAGTGTTAATGCTTCCAGGTTGGCATGGATATTTCTATTGGAACTATGGTACTAAAGAGTTGAACTTTAGAGATGGAGATTATCATTTAGATGATAAGTTATTGACAACATATTCCGCTAAAGTAGAAGAAACAGCATTTGAGGAAACTCTTATGCTGCTTTCTTTTATCTCTTCATTAATTTAATATCAAAATATCGCAGCTAAGCTATTACATTTTAACAAGAATGATTACCTTTGTCTTAAACTCATAATCAAGCAAATTATGGAATATATCAACGATTTTCACAAAGAATGGATAGAACGTACCCGCCAATCAATAACCTCTTGGAGCAAACAGCCTGCATCACCAGAAGAAGTAAGGAAGCAGCAGGAGAAACTGAACCAACAGAGGGCTATAAGAGAGGGCAAACAGAAGAACTGATAAAGTTTGCCAATGACAACAGTCTATGGATTGACTTATCACGCCTCAACATTACTTATATGGATAGAGGTGGTGAGAATGAAGTGTTCCATGATGGTAATGTGTCTGTTGTAAAATTAAATAACTTTGAGTACGCAGGGGATGATTTAGAGAACTTCTTCATCCGCATTGCTGCACATAACAAGTTCTTTGGCAATGTGCCTTATCAAATGATAGGCTTCGCTTATAACAGTCAGCAAGAATTTTGCGCAGTTCTCGTACAACCTTATATATTAGCTGAACGAGAAGCTACGGAAGACGAGATAGCTGCTTATATGCAAGCATTAGGCTTTGAAATGGACTATTACGACGAATACCATAATTCGGATTATGAAGTGTTTGATGCAGTTCCCAATAATGTGCTTTATGGCATAGACGGAGATTTATACTTCATTGACACGCAGATTAGATTACGGTCTTAACTCCATTAGGAGTACTCTCATCTAAAGGGTAACGCATAGGCATTTGCCCATGAGCAGCCCTTTTTGATAATTCGTTCTTTTATTTACTAACAAGGAGTTTACCCATTGCTATTATAGCATTGATTAATAACAGATTGCAAAGACTTACAGTGATGCTGTGTCGCTGCTTCTTACGGCATGACCGACACTATGGGTCGTATGCACTCAGACGCTCAGTTCGCCGGTTCTTCATCAGTTCCTGCTCACGTGGAAAT
>OODU01003189.1_pt1 | contig 12644 bp, 10 predicted proteins | sample 1671171 | NCBI WGS metagenome assembly OODU01 (sample SAMN06348129, study PRJEB24527) | human gut metagenome | biome: human gut; feature: ankylosing spondylitis patient; material: feces | host: Homo sapiens | place: China | collected 2015-10
TATGCTTCCTCGAGCTTCTTTACAGTCTTCTGGAGGTCAATGATGTAGATACCATTGCGCTCGGTGAAGATGTAGGTAGCCATTTTCGGGTTCCAACGACGGGTCTGATGGCCGAAGTGTACGCCGGCCTCCAGCAGCTGCTTCATAGAAATTACTGCCATTTTGTTTTTCCTCCTTGGTTTTTCCTCCATCCCTGATCATCTGACAGCGGCAACAGAACGAGCGTCCCATCACCGACCGCTTTCATCACGGGATGTGTGAATTCATGCTATGATAGTTTACACCAATGGGGGAGGGATGTCAAGAGGAAAGTTGAAAATTGAGGATGGAAAATGGAGAATGAAGAATGAACGATACGGTTTACGGCGTTTCCCCGGGGTTGGCAGCGCATGAAATGCATACCGCAGGGTGCTGAAATCTTTTTTCGCTGCATAAATTATGACAGGAGGGGATTTCTTTGCGATTGGGTTTTCGTCACACCGCGTTTCAGGCGGTATGCACGGTTTTGGTTTTATGCTTTGCGATTGGACTGCTTGAGCGTGCCGACACGGTGCAGCCGGTATTCGGGGAGGACAGCGTGCGCGTACCGATTCTAATGTACCACAGCATTCTGAGGGACAGCGCACGGCAGGGCAAATATGTTATCTCGCCGGCGGTTTTGGCGGCCGATTTGGACGCCTTGCAGGTGAAGGGATATACCGCCATAACGGTAAGTGATCTGCTGGCGTATGTGCAGGACGGCGCAGACCTGCCGGAGAAGCCGGTGATGATCACTTTCGATGACGGCTACTACAACAACTACATTTATGCCTATCCGCTGCTCAAACAGCGCGGAATGAAGGCGGTTGTGTCCATCATCGGCAGCCAGACCGCGCTTTTCACCGACAACGGAGAGGAAAACGCCTACTGGTCGCATTTGCGGCTTGATCGCCTGCGCGAAATGCAGGATGTGTTTGAGGTGCAGAATCATTCGTGGAACCTGCACGAGTACGGCGAACGCCGCGGCTGTCTGCGCCGCAGAGGCGAGGACGAAACGCGCTATGAGACGCTGCTCCGCGAGGACACCGAGCAGACGCAGACGCTCATCACGGACGCTGGACTGCCCGCGCCGACCTGCTATACCTATCCGTTCGGTGCGTGCTCCAAAGAGAGCGAAACGCTGCTCAAAAGCATGGGCTTCCGGTGTACGCTCGGGTGCGAGGAGCGCGTCAATACCGTTACACGCAATCCGGACTGCCTGTTTGAGCTGGGGCGGTTCAACCGTCCGGCAGGGCAGAGCACGGAAAGTTTCCTGCACCGCGCGTTAGGAGAGGATTAAATGCAGAATACCATGCGATTTTCCGAACTGCACTGCCGTGAGGTGATTAATCTGTGCGACGGAGCACGAATGGGCGAGGTGAGCGATCTGCTGTTCGATCCGGTCTGCGGACAGATTACCGCACTTGTCGTGCCCGCGCAAAGCGGCATTGTCGGGCTGTTCTCCAAAAATGACTGCGTTATTCCGTGGGGATGCATTGAAACCCTTGGGGAAGACTATATTCTGGTGAGATACAGGGAGAAATAATGCAGGATTAAATCTATACCGCAGGGCGGAGCACTCTGGAGTGCTCCGCCCTGCGGAGAAGGCAAAACCACATCAAATGCAAAAAGAAAAAGGCGGACAACTGTCCGCCTCAGCTTGTCGAAAAAGCAATATTCGATTTTTATGCTTCGTGCGGCAGCACGCATTCAATCGAATTTGCTTTGCAAATTCATAAATTCCGGGAGCATGGCCCAGGCCACCCTCTCTTGCCGCTATGCGGCAATTCACCTTGTGTATCTCGGAATTTATACAAGGGAAGAAAAAATGTGTCCGCAGGACGCGGTTTTTCTTCGAGATTCGCTCGAAAGCGTGGTTTCGAGCGAGAGGCTGTTCGGAAAACGAAGTTTTTCGACAGCCTCAGGCGGACAACCGTCCGCCTTTTGGCTCAATCCTTCTTATACTTTGCAACGCCCTCGGTGTAGAGGTTGCCGCCGACCGAATCCTGCGAGACGATGGCGGAGAAATTCTCCACGGTGAGACGCTTGACCGACTCACAGCCCAGCTCGTCATACGCGATGACCTCGACATTCTTAATGGATGCCGCCTTCGCCGCGCCTGCGCCGCCGATGGCTACCATATAAACCGCGCCGTTGCGCGCCATTGCGTCCTGCACGCCCTGACCCCGCACGCCCTTGCCGATCATGCAGGCGAGACCTGCATCGAGCAGACGCGGTGCGAACGGGTCCATACGGCCGGAGGTGGTCGGGCCGACCGAGCCGATGACCTGACCCGGCTTTGCGGGGGTCGGTCCGGCGTAGTAGATCGCCGCGCCGTCGAGGTCGAACGGCAGCTTGTCGCCTGCGTCCATCGCGGCAACGATCTTCTTGTGTGCGGCGTCGCGCGCGGTGTAGACCGTGCCGGTCAGCGTTACGGTGTCGCCCGCACGCAGCTTCGGCGCCATTTCCTTGAGCTGTTCGGTTTTCAAATCGTAGTGTGCCATGCTTATTCCTCCGTTTTCGGGCGCAGATTGTTCAGAACCTCACGCAGTCCGTTTTTTGTCTTGTCCGGCTCGGGATGGGGCGCCTCGCCGTCCTTTTTGCCGAGCGACGCGCTGATCTTGTCGATTTCGCCGAGCACTTCACCGGCCTTGCGGGCCATCTCGGCGGATTCCTGCTGGTTGCGTGCCAGCACGGTGCGGTAGTTTTCCTTGGTGGCATCCAGCTGGCGGCGCACCTGCTCGATGGTCTCCATCGACTTGCGGCGCAGCTTCTGCAGTTCAACCTTGGCATCCTCCTCGATCTGCTTGGCGCGCCGGTACGCGGAAAGCTCCATCTCGGCGATCTTCTCTCTGGTCGCATCGTATTCGCCGCATTTGGCCGACAGCTTGGCGTTCTCCGAGGTCAGCCGGTCGTTTTCCGCCGCAAGCTGCGCCGCACGGGCGTTCTGCGCCTCGATCTCGGTCGCCTGAAGGGAAAAACCGCTTTCGATCTGGTCCAGCTGTGCGCGGATTTTATCGGTATCCAGCGTCATTTCGCCCAGCCGCTCGAGCAGCTCGGCGTTCTTCGCGGTAAGCGCCTCGTTCTGCGTGCGCAGCTCGTTCATCGCGGACTGAGCCTCGGTCAGCTGAGAGCGCAGCTCGGCGGTCTCGGTGTAGTATTTCGTGTCGGTTTCTTCTATGTAATGCATTACGTCCTCGCGGTTAAAGCCGCCGAAGATGGCACTGCGGAATCCACGGGTTTGCTCGTCCATTGCAGTTCCTCCCACAATAATCTTATATTAGTATAGCAAATTCATGCGATAAAGGCAAATAATAATTAGTAATTACTAATTCCTAACTGCTAATTACTGACTTATATATATAATATGTGTCTTGCAATCAAAAAAAGAACGTGCTATTATTATCTTAACTTGCAAAAACGAGGAAGATGCTCAATGTTAGAATTAAAAGATTTCGAGGCAGCTGCGGACCGACTGAAAAACGTCATCCACAACATTCCGCTGTCTACGTCCTGCACCTTCTCCGCCATGACCGGCGCAGAGGTTTATCTGAAGTACGAAAATCAGCAGAAGACCGGCTCCTTTAAGGTGCGCGGTGCTTACAATAAGATTATGAAGCGCTTCGCTGAGGGCGACCTGCACGCTGTTGTTGCGTCCTCTGCGGGCAACCATGCACAGGGCGTTGCCTTTGCGGCAACCGCTGCCGGTGTAAAATCCACCATCGTTATGCCGCGTTCCGCGCCGATCGCAAAGGTTTCCGCAACCCAGGGCTACGGTGCCGAGGTTGTTCTGGCGGGCAATATTTATGATGAGGCTTATGCCAAGGCATGCGAGATCTGCGAGGAGACCGGCGCAGAGTTCATCCACCCGTTTGACGATGAGGATGTTATGGCGGGTCAGGGCACCATCGCGCTGGAAATCCTGCGCGACCTGCCGGGTGTTGATATGATCTTCGTTCCGGCCGGCGGCGGCGGACTGATTTCCGGCGTGGCTGCCTGCGCAAAGCAGATCAACCCGCGCATCCAGATCATCGGCGTACAGGCTGAGGGCGCACCGGCGATCGCAAATTCGTTCCGCACCGGTGAGCGCACTCCGTCCGATACCGTGCACACCATCGCTGACGGTATCGCCGTAAAGACCCCGGGCGAAAAGACCTTTGAGTATATCAAGCAGTATGTGGACCGCGTTGTCACGGTTTCCGATGACGAGATCGCTTCCGCTGTTCTGCTGCTGCTCGAGCGCTGCAAGCAGGTCGTTGAGACCTCGGGTGCGGCTCCGCTCGCGGCTGTACTCAACAACAAGGTGGATGTAAAGGGCAAAAAGGTCGTATGCGTGCTGTCCGGCGGCAATATCGACGTATCCTTTATTCACAAGATTGTGGAAAAGGGCCTGATTACCCGTTGCCGTCAGCTGAAGTTCTCTGTGCTCATGCCGGATGCTCCGGGCGCACTCGAGCATTTCTCGCACATCGTTGCACAGCAGAATGCCAATATCATCCTGTTCCAGCATGACCGCGTACAGACGGACCTCGAGATCGGCGAGGCGATTATCCATGTCGTCTGTGAGGTTGGCGGCGTTGACCACGCCAAGCGCCTCATCGACACCCTCACCGATGATGGCTATAAGGTGTTTACTTCGCAGATTTGATAAAAATGCAATGAAATTACAGCGTTCCGCTTGGATAGAGCGGGACGCTGTTCTTTTTTCGGAATAATGGAGGATGGAAAATGGAGGATGGAAAATGGAGAATGGAGAATGAACGCTGTGGTTTAACCTTCTTCGCATTGCGATATCACCGTATGAAATGTATACCGTAGGGTGCGCCAAGGTGAATTGCGGCGCAGCCGCAAGAGAAGGTGCCCTGGGGTATGACCTCGGCGCACCATTTGTAAATTCATCGGCAAACGCATACCCGTAGGGGAGCACAGTGTGCTCCCGCGTTATGGTTAACCGGGTGCGTGGCCGTTCCCTGCACAGGCTCCGGTCGTGCTGCGGGCGAACAATGTTCGCCCCTACGGTTACGCACGTTACAATCGTTAGAGACGGTGCGCCGAGGTCGGCGCACCCTACGGTATACATTTCATGTAATACCAAACCCGGAGAAACGCCGTAAACCGTATCGTTCATTTTCCATTCTCCATTCTCCATTTTCAATTATGCCTGCCTCCTCACTCCTGCCTGAATCAATGACAAATGTAATATTGACAAATAAATAACGATGTGCTATTATCTCAGCGTGATAAGGAATGAAAAAACAGGTGGACGTTTTATCGCATTATTTGCCTTAAAACGGATAGAATAATAAAACCACGCATACAGTCAACCGCAGAAAGGAAGCATTACGCTATGGCAGCACACATCAACGACGAAATGCTGAACAAAATGGACGCATACTGGCGGGCGGCAAATTATCTTGCAGCCGGTCAGCTTTACCTGCTCGATAACCCGCTGCTCAAGGAGCCGCTGAAGCCCGAGCACATCAAGAAGAAGATCGTCGGCCACTGGGGCACGGTGCCCGGTCAGAACCTGATTTACGTTCACCTGAACCGCATCATCAAGCAGTATAATCTGGATATGATCCTGCTGTCCGGTCCGGGTCACGGCGGCAACTTCTTTGTGGCGAACACCTACCTTGAGGGCACTTACAGCGAGGTTTACCCGAACATCAGCGAGGACACCGAGGGCATGAAGCGCCTGTTCAAGCAGTTCTCGTTCCCGGGCGGCATTGCCAGCCACGTTGCCCCGGAGACCCCGGGCTCCATCCACGAGGGCGGTGAGCTGGGGTATTCTCTGGCGCACGGCTTTGGCGCGGTGCTGGATAACCCCGATCTGATCGCAACCGTAGTTGTCGGTGACGGCGAGGCGGAGACCGGCCCGCTGGCAACCTCGTGGCACGGCAACAAGTTCCTCAATCCGGTGACGGACGGCGTTGTTCTGCCGATCCTGCATCTGAACGGCTACAAGATCTCCAACCCGACCCTGCTGTCGCGTATTCCCGAAGAGGAGCTGCGCAAAATGCTCGAGGGCTGCGGCTGGAAGCCGTATTTCGTTGAGGGCGATGAGCCGATGAAGGTACACCGCGCACTGGCGGACACGCTCGACACTGTAACCGAGGAAATCCTCGCCATTCGCAAGCACGCCCGCGAGACCGGCGACACGACCCGTCCCATCTACCCGATGATCGTGCTGCGCACCCCGAAGGGCTGGACCGGTCCGAAGAACGTGGACGGCAAGCAGATCGAGGGCAGCTTCCGCGCGCATCAGGTGCCGCTGATGATGGACAGCCCGGAGCACCTGCCCATGCTCGAGCAATGGCTGCGCAGCTACCATCCGGAGGAGCTGTTCGACGAAAACGGCAAGCTGATTCCCGAACTCAAGGCGCTGGCGCCGACCGGCGAGCACCGCATCGGCGCAAACCCGCACGCCAACGGCGGTCTGCTCATGCACCAGCTGCGCCTGCCGGATTTCTGCGATTACGGACTGAATGTTCCGGCTCCGGGCAGTGTTGAGGGTCAGGATATGATCGAGCTTGGCGCTTATGTCCGCGATGTCATCAAGCTGAACATGGACAGCCGCAACTTCCGCGTATTCGGCCCGGACGAGACCATGTCCAACCGCCTGAGCCACATTTTCGAGGTCACCGACCGCGAGTGGAACGCCGAGCGTCTGGACACCGACGAATTCCTGTCCGCAAGCGGCCGCGTGATGGACGGCATGCTGTCCGAGCACATGTGCGAGGGTTGGCTTGAGGGCTATCTGCTGACCGGCCGTCACGGCTTTTTCGCAAGCTATGAGGCGTTCATCCGCATTATCGACTCGATGGCGGCACAGCACGCCAAGTGGCTCAAGGTCTGCAACGGCCTGCCGTGGCGTCAGCCGATCGCGTCGCTCAACCTGATTCTGGCTTCCAACGTATGGCAGCAGGACCACAACGGCTTTACCCATCAGGACCCGGGCTTCCTTGACCACATCGCCAACAAAAAGGCGGACGTTGTCCGTCTGTACCTGCCGCCCGATGCAAACTGCCTGCTCAGCTGCTTCGATCACTGCATCAAGAGCCGCAACTATGTCAACGTCATCGTGGCTTCCAAGCATCCGCGTCCGCAGTGGCTGACCATGGAGCAGGCTGTGCAGCACTGCACCCAGGGCATCGGCATCTGGGAGTGGGCGTCCAACGATCAGGGCGCAGAACCGGACGTTGTTATGGCGTGCTGCGGCGAGACGCCGACGCTCGAAACGCTGGCTGCCGTATCCATCCTGCGGGAAGAACTGCCCGAACTCAAGGTTCGCGTTGTCAACGTGGTTGACCTGATGAAGCTGCAGCCCGAGCGGGAGCATCCGCACGGCCTGTCCGATGCCGAGTACGACATGCTGTTCACCAAGGATAAGCCGATCATCTTCGCCTTCCACGGCTACCCGACGCTCGTTCATGAGCTGACCTACCGCCGTCATAACCGCAACCTGCACGTTCGCGGCTACAGGGAGGAGGGCACCATCACCACGCCGTTCGATATGCGCGTGCAGAATGATATCGACCGCTTCCACCTCGTCAAGGACGTTCTGCTGCGCCTGCCGCAGCTTGGCAACCGCGGCGCGTACCTCTACCAGAAGATGAGCGATAAGCTGGTGCAGCATCAGCAGTATATCACCGAGTACGGTGAGGATATGCCGGAAGTCCGTGAGTGGAAATGGAAATAATGGAGAATTGAAAATGGAAAATGGAGAATGACCGTGAAGGGATGGTTCTCCGCAGGGCGCACATTGTGCGCCCTTTTCCTTTACATAGGCATAAAAATGCTGGAAAGATGATAGAATGGCAGAGATGCAGCCGCAGGGTGCGTCAAGGTGGAATGCGGCGCAGCCGCAAGAGAAGGTGCCCTGCGGTATTCGTTCAATCTATACATGTGCAGCGCGGACGGAACTCGCGCAAGGATAGCGCAATTTTCCATTCTCCATTTTCAATTCTCAATTCTCAATTTACACCTTGACACTTCGTCAACTGTATGCTATTATCTAACTGTACTAAAACACACAGTACAGTTGATACACTCTCAAATCAACAAAAGGAAGGGAGGCGCGTCAGGTGATTAAAATCGACTATCGGGATGCCCGACCCATCTATGAACAGGTGGTGGACGGCATTGAGGGACTGGCTCTGCGTGGGGCACTGCCAGCGGACACCCAGCTGCCCAGTGTACGGCAGCTTGCGATGGAACTGTCGATCAACCCGAACACAATACAGCGCGCTTACGGAGAGCTGGAACGCCGCGGTGTGATCTACGCCGCAAAAGGACGGGGAAATTTTATATCGGACAATGCAGCGGCGCTGCGTTCCCAGAGGCTTAACGAACTGGGTGAGCAGATTACCGCACTGGCCGGTCAGGCGCGCTCGCTCGGGGCGACCGAGGAGCAGCTGCGCGGCTGGGTAGAGAGGAAAGGAGAGAGCGAAACATGATTACGGCAACCAACGCGACCAAGCGGTTTGAGGACATCACGGCGGTCGATCACATCTGTGCGGAAGTCAAGGACGGTTCGGTCTACGGCCTGATCGGCTCGAACGGCGCGGGCAAGTCCACGTTCCTGCGCATGCTGGCCGGCATTTTGCAGCCGGATGAGGGCACGGTGCAGATCGACGGAGCGGACATTTTCGAGAACATTGCGATGAAGGAACGGTTTTTCTTCATCTCGGATGAGCAGTTCTTTTTCCCGAACAGCACGCCGAAGGAAATGAAAAACTACTACAAGCGCTTTTACAGCAAATTCGATGAAGCGCGCTACCGCAAGCTGATGAACGGCTTCGGTCTGGACGAAAACCGCAAGCTGCGGACGTTCTCCAAGGGCATGAAAAAGCAGGTTTCGGTCATCTGCGGCGTATGCAGCGGCACGGACTACTTATTCTGCGATGAGACGTTCGATGGTCTCGACCCGGTCGTTCGCCAGACGGTAAAGAGCCTGTTTGCCGAGGATGTAGCGGACAGAGGTCTGACGCCCATCATCGCCTCGCACAACCTGCGTGAGCTGGAGGACATCTGCGACCATGTCGGTCTGCTGCATCGCGGCGGCATCCTGTTCTCGCGCGATCTGGACGACATGAAGCTCGGCATGTACAAAATGCAGTGCATTTTCCAGAATCCGCTGCCGGATTCCGCGTGGGAAGGCTTTGACATTCTGCACAAGGAGCAGCGCGGCTCGCTGTACACCATCACGGCGCGCGGCAGCCGGGAAGAGCTGCTCGCCAGGGTGAACGCGCTGAACCCGACCTTCTGCGAAATGCTCCCGCTGACGCTGGAGGAAATCTTTATCAATGAAACGGAGGTGGCAGGCTATGATGTCAAGAAACTCCTGTTCTAAGGGTCTCGTGCGGGATTGCATGAAACGCAATCTGTGGGCCATCGTGCTGTCCACGGTGGGATTCTTTATGGCACAGCTGCTGCCGGTGATTATGACGGCGCAGCACAGCCTGTCGGCACATAAGCAGGATCTGGCCAATCTGAGTGCGGCAGATGCTGCGGCAAGCTGGCAAGGCTATGTGGAGAGCGTCGGTGAGATGCTCGGCGGACAGAATGTGTTTGTCAAGCTGGCCGTCATCATTCTGGCGGTCACCTGCGGTGTGAGCATGTTCGCGTACCTGCACAATCGCCGCAAGGTGGATTTCTATCACAGCCTGCCGATTTCGCGCAGCCGCCTGTTCGCGGTGGACTATGCGACCGGTGCGCTGTGCGCGCTGGTGCCGTACCTCGTGCTGCATGCGCTGAGCATTGTCAGTGCATGTGCGATGGGCTTCGGTGAGGTGGTCAACGCATCGCTCATCGGCGTGATCGCGTCCAACGTCATTTTCTTCTTCCTGCTGTACGCGATGGCGGCTGTTATGACCATCCTGTGCGGCAACACGGTCATCACGCTGCTGCTCGGTCTGTGGGTGTACTTTGGACCGACACTCGTAACCGCACTGTGGCAGGGTCTCAAGAACATGTTCTTCCAGACCTATGTGATGGATGCTTCCATGGCTTCGCTGCTGTTCTGCAACAAGTTTGCACCGCTGATTCAGTATTTCGGCGTAAACGGCACGAAAATGCATAGCTGGGCAGGGGCAGTGGAGCCTGTCTATACGATGGATTACTCCGCCGGGCTGCAGGAGCCGAGTGCTATCGGTCTGCTGATCGGCTATGCGGTTGCGGCGATCGTTGTCACCGCACTGGCACTGTTCCTGTTCCGCATCCGCAAGAGCGAGCGGGCGGGCACGGCACTGGCATTCAACCCGATCAAGCTGCCCGTCAAGATTATTATCTGCGTGGTTATGGGTACGGCGTTCGCTGAGATTTTCAAAATGCTGGTCTACGAATCCGAGCTGTGGTTCTGGGTCGGTCTGGTGCTCGGCACGGTCATTTTCCACTGCGTGGTGGAGATCATTTACGCGTTCGACTTCCGCGCCATCTTCCGCAAGCCGCTGCAGCTGGTTATCATCCTTGCGGTGCTGTGTGCGGGTCTGCTGACCATGCAGTCCGACGTGTTCGGCTACGACAAGTGGTTGCCGGATGAGGGCAGCATTGCAGCGGCAGCGCCGATGGGTTACGTCGGTGAATCGGCACTGCTCAGTGAGCCGGAAAACATCGCGGCAGCGCGGCAGCTGGCGGCGCTCGGCGTGGAAAGCCTGAATAATACGGATGAAAATGCACAGAAGGAGTGCATCACCGTCACCTTCAAGCTGAAGAACGGCAAGGTGAAGAGCCGTTCGTATGAGCTGCCGGGCACAGACGAAGTGTTCACGCTCAAAAAGCAGATTTACCAGTCCGCAGAGTACAAGCAGAAGGCGTGGTCGCTGTTTGCGCTCGGCGAGGTCAACGAGGGTTATCACCGCAACATTGTTTTCTACACCAACGGTGACGGCTACAACGGCGTCGGCACACTCAGCGACTCGCAGAAGGCGCAGGAGATCATTGACACGCTCAAGGCAGAGACGCTGACCCACACCGGAGACGCAATGCCGGTGCTGCGCATGGAATTCTCGCAGCAGAACAACGACGATTATAACAGCGAGGGTGCCGTATGCGTGACCGACAAGGACGTAAAGACGCTTGCACTCATCAAAAAGTACGCCAATATCGTTCCCAAGGCTGTCAGCGCGAAAAACGTAAAGCTGATTACACTGAGCATCTATCTGCCGGATAAAGACTTCTGGCAGGGCGTGCAGGTGACCGACAGAGCAGACATTGACGCGCTGCTCAAGAACGCGGTCAACATTGACGCAATGAATCTGTACGGCAGCGATGCGATGGCGTATGGCATTATGCAGCAGTTTGCCCGCAGCAACGTATCCGTGACCTACACGGACGAAAAGGGCGATGAGTGGAACGCAAGCGCAGGTTACACCGAAGAGGATTATCCGAAGGATATCATCGAGAAATACCGTGCACAGGCCGAGAAGGACGCGGAAAACGGCGTCGAGTCTGCACAGAGCGGTGATGTTGCCTATACGACGGAAGTGCCCCTTGGATGAGAAAGCGCGGTATCATCGGCACGCTGCTTCTGCTGGTGTACCTTGCAGGCGTGGGACTGTTCACCGGTCCCTCGCTGGCGCAGATATTCCTCGGCAGGCTGCCGCAGCCAAGGCTGGAGCTCGTTCCGTTCGCGGATATGATTTCCGTGGTAAAATCTCCGGAGGCGCCCGGTCTGGGTCCGTTCGTGAACATTGCCGGAAATATCGCGCTGCTGTTTCCGCTCGGACTGTTCCTGCCGCTGTTCTGGCGGTGGTTCGAGCGGGCAGGCCGCACCATCTGGTGGTGCTTCGGCACGTCGCTCAGCATTGAGCTGATACAGCTGGCCGCGGGCGGCGTTACCTCGGTGGATGATCTGCTGCTGAATACCCTGGGCGGCGCGCTCGGCTTCGCGGCGGCAAGGCTTCTGATGAGAGCGTGTCCCAAGCTCGCGCCGACAGGCGAGGGAAGGGCAGAGTGGGCAGCACCGCTTGTCTGCTGGATCGTCATTATCGCGGCAAGTACAATATCCGATCTGCTGATTCTGTGGTAGGAGACAGCGGGTCGCAGGATAGAGAGTAATATACGGAAAACAGGCACACCGAGAGGTGTGCCTGTTTTGGGGTTAACGGGTGAAAATGCTCGTAAAAATGAAAAAACGCCGTGTTGGCGTTGAATTGACGGGGTTCGACAGAATATGATATAATGCAGATGGACGCTGTTGCATAGTAGCGGTCAGACCCATATTCCTTCCCGTGGTCAGCGGCAGGAAGGAGGTGGCGCGCGTGCAGAAAAAGGCTTGGAAACTCCTTGTGTGTGCAGTAATCGTGCTGTACATTTTCTGTATAAAAGCGCATTGACCGCTCGGATTAGGCCCCGGAGCGGTCAATGACTTTTAGTTGTTGATCAGTTAAGGGTCTGACTGCTGTGACAGCGTCCCTTGGGTTTATTATAACATGTGCTTGGGTTTTGTCAAGTGATGAAACCGGAGCGCTTGTTTGGCTTTCGGATTGGGCGTGTGCCTGCCGGGATTGGCTATTGCCGCCCATGGTCGTACTGCCACATGCCTGCCTGCCCGTCCGGTGGTGGATTCGCTTTGCTGCGGCAAAGCCACGGTGGTTGAAACAGCCCACTGGGCTGTTTCTAAGAGC
>OODU01003195.1_pt1 | contig 12628 bp, 11 predicted proteins | sample 1671171 | NCBI WGS metagenome assembly OODU01 (sample SAMN06348129, study PRJEB24527) | human gut metagenome | biome: human gut; feature: ankylosing spondylitis patient; material: feces | host: Homo sapiens | place: China | collected 2015-10
TTTTTTTTTTTTTAATGATACGGCGACCACCGAGATCTACACTCTTTCCCTACACGACGCTCTTCCGATCTTTTTAGTAGCTGTTATTGCAACAGTTATATCAACTGTGGTAGGAACGATTAGTGCGATAGGTTTATCAAAATCTAAAAAAGTCGTTCATGATTTGATTATGCAAATCAACGATTTTCCTTTGATGAATCCAGAAATCGTTACAGCGATTGGCTTAATGTTATTCTTTATTACCTTTAATATTGAAAAAGGTTTTGCAACATTATTATTGGCACATATCGCATTTTGCATTCCTTATGTTATATTATCTGTTATGCCTAAAATTCGCTCTCTAGATCCAAATTTAGCGGATGCTGCAATGGATTTAGGGTGTACACCTTGGATGGCTTTAATTAAAGTTATCGTACCACAAATCATGCCTGGTATTGTTTCAGGGGCTTTGATTGCTTTTACAATGTCTTTTGATGATTTTATTATTTCTTATTTTGTTACAGGAAAAGGAATTAAAAACTTGAGTATTATGGTTTATACAATGTCAAAACGTGTAAATCCTAGTATTAATGCTATTTCAACTTTAATTGTAATTTTTATTACGATTGTTTTAATTCTTGTCAATGTTGTTCCGGTGATTAGAGAAAAAAGAAAAGTTCAAACGACAGAACTTAAAGAAAAAAATAAAGCACCAAGAATTATTGCTGGAATTGTTGCAGCATGCGTATGTATGGGACTAGTTTTTGTTCAAAAAACAACTTCTTCGACTAAAAAATATGCAGGACAAACTTTACATGTCTATAATGCCGGGGAGTATACGGGTGAAAATTTGCTTTCTAATTTTGAAAAACAAACGGGATGCAAAGTAGTTATGGATTTATTCGATTCGAATGAACAAATGTATATTAAAGTAGCTAATGGTGAAGCTTATGATGTTTTAATTCCAAGTGATTATATGATTGAAAGATTAAAACAAGAAAAGCTTATTCAACCATTAGATCAAGATAAAATCACTTGCTTAGAAGATATTAATGATTCTGTTAAAAATTTATCTTATGATCCGAATAATGAATATTCTGTTCCTTATTTTTGGGGAAGTGTAGGAATCGTTTATGATAAAACAAAAGTAAGTGAAAAAGATTTAAAAGAACAAGGTTTTAATATTTTCTTGAATCAAAAATATAAAGGAGACATTTATTTATACGATTCGGAACGAGATTCATTTATGATGGCTTTAAAAGCACTTGGCTATTCTATGAATACTGATAATGAAAAAGAGCTTGCAGAAGCTTATAATTGGCTTTTAGAGTGTGTTAATACGATGTCACCAGAAATTGTAACGGATGAAATTATTGATAATATGGCTCAAGCTAGAAAAGCTTTAGGATTAATATATTCAGGGGATGCGACATATGTCATGTCAGAAAATGAAAATATTGGTTATTACATGCCAAATAAAGGGACAAATATATGGTGTGATGCTATGGTTATTCCACAAAGTTCAAAACATGTAGATTTAGCACATGAATTCATTAATTATGTTTCAAGTTATGAAGCAGCTTATGGTAATTCATCTTATGTAGGGTATACTTCACCAAACACGGAAGTTATGAACGATTTAGCGCAAAATGACTTTAAAGGAATTAATGCTTATAATCCAATTAGAACAAATAAATATGATGAAGTCTTTAACTATAATGCTGAAACAAGAAAGATAATGGCTAATTATTGGGCTAAAGTAAAAATCGCAGCCTCTAATGCTAAAAGTGAATAATAAAAGTTCTATGAGAGTTTTCTCATAGAATTTTTTTTAAAAAATAAAATCAAAAAAACGATGAATATACGTATAAAATTTTAAATCCATAAAAAATAGATTGTAAAAAATTATAAAAAACTATTGCAAAAAAATTTTTTATAGCATATAATAATGGGGCAGCGTGATAAGAGACGCGAAGCAAAATAAAGAAGTGGTTCCTTGGCCAAGTTGGTAAGGCAACAGACTGCAACTCTGTCATCATCGGTTCGAGTCCGGTAGGAACCTCCATTTGTGAAAATGCGCTAGTAGCTCAACTGGATAGAGTGCTTGACTACGGATCAAGAGGTTGTGGGTTCGATTCCTGCCTAGCGCGCCATTTTTTTCGGGAAGTAGCACAGCTTGGTAGTGCACCTGGTTTGGGACCAGGGGGTCGCAGGTTCAAATCCTGTCTTCCCGACCATTTATAAAAATTGGGGCCATAGCTCAGCTGGGAGAGCACCTGCCTTGCACGCAGGGGGTCAGCGGTTCGATCCCGCTTGGCTCCACCAATTTATTTATTACGGAGATTTACCCAAGTCTGGCTGAAGGGACTGGTCTTGAAAACCAGCAGAGGATTAACGTCCTGCGGGGGTTCGAATCCCTCAATCTCCGCCATTTATTAAAAAAACTTAATATCGCGGGATGGAGCAGTCTGGTAGCTCGTCGGGCTCATAACCCGAAGGTCGTTGGTTCAAATCCTTCTCCCGCAACCAAAATGGTCTGGTAGTTCAGCTGGTTAGAATGCCGCCCTGTCACGGCGGAGGTCGCGGGTTCGAGTCCCGTCCAGACCGCCAGTAATTGTAATTAAGAGAGTCATTCATGACTCTTTTTTTGTTTATTAAGAATTTGAATGCGTGGGGAATAGCATATAAAAATTCATACTAAAATCCCATGACATATTTGTGTGATCTGGTATAAATTTTTTTGTCCTGTAATCATACAGTGGTTATTTGATTCTTCTCCTAGGACCATTGCATACAGGACATTCTATTTCAACTTCACCATGTTTACTGGATATTCTGTCTTCTTCTGCCAATTCACCAATGATCCAGTTAGGAATATTGGCAATATGGCCACAAGCAGTATGTTTCATTTTGATAAGTGTATTTTCTGAAATCATTGATGCATTTTTCACTGTAGAGTCTGTCATTAGGGGTACCTATGTATATTCACATTTCATAAGATTGCCATATGAACATAAAAGAGTATTTTTTTGAAATGATTCTATCACATGTGTGCGGTATTTTAGATGGTCAAGTTTGTTTTTTTAATCTTTTTTCTTTCTTTCAAATTTTTGATACGTCTTTTCTTTTTTATACCATAAAGTTCATATACTTTTTATTCCTGTTTGAATAGAAGCCATAGTATCTGACCATTTAAAAGTTTTCAACACTTTCATATACTTCGATATATTTTTCATACTCATGATGGTTGTACCACCATCTGATCATCTTTTTGTCATCTTCATATTTGATGCAGTTTTCAGCCATGGGAGGTCTGGAAGTGTATCTGGTAATGTAGTTGACGCAATCATCAACGTTATTGTCATCATTGTCTTTTTCTTTCTTTTTGGCGTAGACATAAAAGCCGCTTACAAGTTCTTTATAGAAACGTTGTTTGAGATAATTGAAACTCTCAAGTTCTTGTTTTGTGAGAAGATCAAGGATTTGATACATTCAAGTCTTTCTGAGTTTTTCACAGGAAATAAAAGAAAAGTTTTTCATTTTATTTTTTTTTTTATTCAAAGCTTCTTTACAAACAAGGCAGTGAGTATTGGGATTCCATTTCAAATCTCTGCCAAAAGTATGTAAAGTCAAAACAGAACCGAAAACGATTTTGTTTCTGTTATTTTTATAAGATGATATTTCCATTTGCTTTTTTAATAAAGAGCTTTTTCTTTTTGATTTTTCTGTACTTTGCATCATTAAAAACACAGGCAAGAATGTTTCTGGCAGCGATAAAAAGAAGATTCAAAAGGGATCTGTCTTTAATAAAATAACCTCTTAGATGTTTTGGAATGGTAAAGACGATATGACGGTGCTTGGCATCGAGAGCGATAGAGAAAATATGAACAGCACGCAATTTAGCCTCTTTAGAGCCACAAGAAGTACAGAGTTTGGAGTGTGACATTTGTGAGGAACAATAGATTCGTTACCGCAATGAGGGCAGACAAAAAGATTATAGCCAAGATTAGATAGAACCACAAAGAACAGTTTTCTGGATGGTATCATAGGTAACGTTTCTGATCTTACCTCTATTATAAAGAGAGCGGATATAGTTGATATTGTCATTAAAGATATAGGAAAAAGATTCCTTGCCTTTGATCTTATCGACATGATCAAAATTATATAAAGCAAGACAATCAGCATAGTTAGTATCATCAATCATAAAATCACCAACTAACATTTTAAAGAAAAAGGTAATAATCTTCAAAGATTATTACCATGTGGACAAAATTTATTTTATCCCTTTTTTATTCTATGATATCATTAACAGGGCTATGTAAAGGATGACGGACATCGTTTTCTTTATCATAGCTTATTTTATTTTGGATGTTTGTTTGATAATCTTTTTTGAATAAACAAGAAAAGATCACATTTAAAATATATTCAATTGATGTTTGTGATGCAAAAGGGGCTATTTTTGTAAAGATCTTTTCTCTAGAACCAATATTTAAAATATAGTTAGCATAATGGGAAAGTCGATTATCACCAATTGAAGTTAAAACAATGATAGGTGTTTTCTTTTCTTTTAATATTTTTGCTATTTTAATAAGTTCATTGGTTTCCCCTGAATAAGAAATAATCATTGCTATTTTGTTTTCATTGGAATTATAAGACATAAAGACTTGTTCTCCAGCGAGCATTTTGAGATTAACGTTTCTTTGTATTCGCATCATTTTATGTTGGAAAGACATAGCTGCAAGTAATGAATTTCCTGTTCCATAGATATCGATATCTTTGTTTTGATCAAGTAGTTCAACTATTTGATGAAGTTGTTCAAAATCAATCAATTGGATGGTTTCCGCGATGACTTCTTGATTTAAACTAGCTAGTTTATAAGCAACCATGGAATCATTATCTTCTTCATTAAAGGGAAAATTAACATCTATACGATCTGTATGAGCTAAATCAAATTGTAATTCAGCAGAATATTTGATTTTAAAATCACCATAACCTTCCAAACCTAATTTATGACAAAGTCTTACAATAGTAGCTGGAGAAGTATAGGTTTTTTTAGCAAGTTCTTTAATTGATAGGCTTAATACTTTTTCTCCCTTGTTTAATATATAATGGGCGATTTCTTTTTCTGAATGAAACCAGCTAACACAGACAGGGTAATAATAGGCGATTCCCATCGTAGCAATATAAATAACCAGCTCCAGTAAAACACTGAAAAACATCAGCCAGCCTTCTAACATAAAAACAGTAAATAAAACTCCGAAAATATAAAAGGACGGCATTCCTCCTTTATATCCCCCACTCTTAAAAAACATAAACGGAAATAAAATCATAAAAATTACAATAGGAGAATAATTCACAGTAAACCGGGATTTGCTGTGAATTATTCACGTTTATAAATGAAACCGTGTGGATAATCCAGAAAAGAAAGAAATAGACAATGCATCAATATTTAAAAGCGATAGGATTTAATAATATTCATACAAGAAAAGATTTAAAAAAATTATTATCTGAAACAGAAGAAAATTTTACGCATCAGACAGTAGTATCTTACAGGCAGGGGGAAGATTTCTGCGAATTTCAAAAAGAATACGGACAAGGAATCGGCATCTCAGTCTGTGGGGAACTGACGGAAGATGAGAAGTTTGAAAGAGCGTACTATTTTCCATATTTCACAGGAAGTGGTATTACCACCTATGCTGATATTACAGTAGAACGTAAGATTGAAAAAGAACAGTATGTTGGCTTATGCGAAGATGCAAAAGTAGGTATCAGCCTGATCTTCACAATTCAAAACGGAATTGAATACATGAGGGAAAGAAAAGCCGGATTTGTGGAAGGAGTGCAGACTTCTGTTACATTCTCAGGGCTGGCATTATCGGGAATGATTTTACTTCCGGTCGTAAAAAATGAACAGCAGATACAATGGGAAAAGGCGGCATCTGATAATCGTCGGGAATTGATGAATGCAGCACGGAACGGAGATCAGACGGCAATCGAGACTCTGACTCTGAATGATATGGATATGTATTCAAAAATGTCAAAAAGGTTGAAAAATGAAGATGTTTTTACAATCGTAGATACTTATTTTATGCCTTATGGGGCCGAATGTGATATTTATTCCATTATGGGTGAGATACTTGCCGTCAGAGAGCGTATAAACGGTGCTACAGGTGTCCGACTGTATCAGATGAAGCTGAGTGTGAATGAACTGCAATTTGACGTTTGTGTGCCGGCTGACGAGGTCATGGGACAACCTGAGATCGGAAGAAGGTTTAAGGGCGTGATCTGGCTGCAGGGATATATTAATTTTTAGATACCAGGGTCAAAAGGTCTGACACCACGTGTGCTCGCACACTGGTGGTAGAATGACCTTGTGACCCTGGTATCTTAAAATAATTTGCTTTTTCTTTTATGAAACTACAGGGGATAAAAATTCTTTCACATAATAGAGCGCAGCTCCAATTGCCGGAGTGTATTGTCCGTGATTACCAACCAGAAGCTGATCCTCTTCCATGTGGAAAAGAGATTGTTCATTAATTTTTTCTAACAGATATTGCATATCGGTATTACGAAAATAAGGTGCAAGGTATCCGCTTATGATTACCGGACTGTCGATCACAAGGTTCAGATTACGGATTGCAAAAGCAAGGTGATCCAAATAATCTCTCCAAATTCGAAGAAGCGTAGGAGTCTGCGTAGTGTGCAGAATCTTGAAAAAGTCTTTAATTGGCATCCCGGCAGCCGCTTTCAAAGCGTTAGCTGAGCAGTAAGTCTCAAGACATCCGCGATGACCACAGTAACAATCAGGTCCATTCGGGTCAATACAAATATGCTCAAAAAGCCCACTGTGCATATGTTTTCCCTGATGAACCTTATGGTTGGTGATAATTGCACCGCCAAGGTTGGGATTCAGAAGAAAAATTAATGCACTGTCGAACTGGGGATGATTCCAAAGCTCTAAATCTGCAGCTGATTTGGAATCATGTTCCAGGTGACAGGAGTATGGCAGTCTGGAAGAAAAATCAGAAAGCTTCATCTGCGTGTTCCCCATGATGTCTCCATAGATTACGGCTGTTCCATCCGGGGAAATAATTCCCTGGGTAGCGATGGAGATACCTTCAATTTTTTCGGGTTCATATTGACGATTCAGAATAAATGTCTCTACATTTTCTGCGAGTGATGTATAATAAGTATCACTATTCACATAAGGAAGTTCAATGGTTTCTGTCGCCATGACTTCGCCATATAAATTTACTGCTACAATATGAAACATATCTTTCAAAATTCCAAGTCCAAGTGATATGCGGAAATCTTCAACAATTCTTATAATCTGGGCCTTTCGTCCCCCAGTAGATTCAAAATATCCGTTTCGGCAGATCAGGCCATCCTGTTCTAATTCATTCAAATTCTGACTGACAGTAGAAAGTCCCATTTGCAGATCCCGGACAATCTGCAGCTTGGAAGTTTCTTTTTGCTGATAAATATATTGGTAAACTTTATTACGGTTAAATTTTTTTAAATTAATCGTGGTCATCCCTTTTTCTTTCATTTTTCCTCCTTCACTTATGTATGAATCATACGCATAAGAATTAAGCTTATTTTAATATAGATAGATTTGTAAAACAAGAATCTGGATCATTGTTTGTTGAAAATAGACAAAAATAATAAAATAAAATTGTGTTTTTTGTCAATAGAAAATTGATAGCAACAGATATATACTTAACTTACAACTTAGAGATAAACGTAAGTCAAAAGTATAATTAAAAGTAGAACAAGGAGGAAAAGAAATGAAGTTAACATTGGAAGGAATTAAGGATTGTGAATTATGGAATAAAGCGGGAATTACACTTCCGGGATATGATGTGGAAAAGGTTTCACAAAAAGCAAAAGAAGAACCAAAGTGGGTACATTTTGGAATAGGAAATATTTTCCGTATTTTTATTGGTGGCATTGCAGATGGTCTTTTGGAAGAAGGGGTTCTTGACAGAGCAATCACATGTGTAGAGACCTTTGACTATGATGTAGTTGATAAGATTTACGATCCATATGATAATTTGGGACTTAGTGTGATCCTTCATGGAGACGGAACACGCGAGTATAAAGTTCTTGGTTCACTGGCAGAGGCTGTAAAGGCACAGTCAGCAGATCCAAAGCAGTGGAACCGGTTAAAAAAGATTTTTGCAAGTAAATCCTTGCAGTTAGTTTCCTTTACAATTACAGAAAAAGGATATGCACTTCAGAAAGCAGACGGAAGCTGGTTCCCGTTTGTAGAGAACGACATCAAGAACGGACCAGAGCAGGTAACAGGAGCGATGGCAGTGCTTGTAGCGATGCTTCTTGAAAGATATAAAGCAGGAAAATACCCACTGGCACTGGTATCGATGGATAACTGTTCGCAGAATGGTGCAAAGCTTCGGGAGTCTGTACTGATGATGGCAGAAGAATGGAGAAAGGCTGGTTTTGTAGATACAGATTTTATTGATTATATCAGCGATGAGAATGTTATAGCATTCCCGTGGACAATGATCGACAAGATTACTCCACGACCGAGTGAGCAGATTGCAGCTGACCTGGAAGCACTTGGAGTAGAGGACATGCAGCCGGTGATCACAAGCAAGCAGACTTATATTGCACCGTTTGTTAATGCAGAGAAACCACAGTATCTTGTAATTGAAGACAGTTTCCCGAATGGCCGTCCGGCTTTGGAAAAGGGATTTGGAGTTTATTTGGCAGACAGAAATACCGTTAATCTTTCAGAGAGAATGAAAGTAACAGTATGTCTCAATCCGGTTCACTCAGCAACAGGTCCTTTGGGCGTTGTGCTTGAATATGATCTGTTCGCACATATGCTCAATACAAATGAAGATATGATGAAGATGGCTCGTATGGTTGCTTATGATGAAGGCCTTCCGGTAGTTGCAGATCCTGGAATCCTTTCACCGCAGGAATTTGTAGATGAGTTGTTTCATGATCGTTTCCCGAATGAGTATCTTGGAGATACAAACCTTCGTCTTGCAGTTGATGTATCACAGATGGTTGGTATCCGTTTTGGAGAGACAGTAAAAGCATATGTTGCAAAATATGGAGATGCGTCAAAGCTTACTGCCATCCCACTCGGAATTGCAGGATGGCTTAGATATATGCTGGCGGTAGATGATGAAGGAAAGAAATATGAACTTGCTCCAGATCCAATGAATGAGGAACTTCAGGAGCAGCTTGGTGATATTGTTGTAGGAAAACCGGAAACATTTACAGATCAGTTAAAACCAATCTTATCCAATGAGCGTATTTTCTTTACAGATCTTTATAAGGATGGAATTGGTGAGAAAATTGAAGAAATGTTCCGTGAGATGATTGCGGGATCAGGAGCTGTAAAAACAACGATCCATAAGTACGTTTGCTAATTAAGAGGATAGCGGGATGCTGGTAAGCCGGAATACTCGAAATACCAGCATTCCGGGCAGGAGGAAAATAAAAATGACAGAAGCAGTATTTGCAGCAGATCCGACAAGACTGCTGGTTGCGGCGGCAGCGGGGATTGTCTTATTATTGCTGTTAATTATTAAATTTAAATTTCATCCAGTATTGTCCCTGCTGATCTCTGCATTAGTAATCGGGCTCGGAGCTGGAATGCCGGTTCCGACTTTAGTTAATACAGTAGAAAAAGGAGCTGGAGAGACCCTTCAAGGAATTGTATTATTAATCGGTCTGGGATCTTTATTTGGAGGAATATTAGAGGTATCGGGAGGTGCACAGTGTGTAGCTCAGACACTGGTAAATAAATGTGGAGAGAAGAAAGCCGGAATTGCACTTGGAATCACGGGACTTGTTGTCGGAACGACAGTTTTTTTTGAAGCAGGAGTTGTCATTCTTATCCCACTGGCATTCGGTCTGGCAAAAAAAACAAGAAAATCGACACTGTACTATGTGATTCCTCTTTTGGCAGGACTTGCGACCGGATTTGCATTTATTCCGCCGTCAGCCGGTTCCGTATTGGTTGCAAATATGCTGGGGGTAGATCTTGGAATTATGATTGCAGTTGGTGTACCAACAGGTATCCTTTCTTTGATCTTTGCAGGGATCCTGTGGTCAAAGGTTATCGGAAATAAGATACATACCGGCCTTCCATCGGCAGTTTCAGAGGTAAGGGAAGAAGAGGAGGCAAATCTTCCGAAATTTTCAACTGTGATCGCCATTATTCTTGTTCCACTGGTTTTGATTCTGTTTAGTACACTTTCTGAGTATATTTTGGCATTAAATGGAATCCGTCCGGTACTTGAGTTTGTGGGTACTCCTTTTGTAGCATTAATTATAGCAGTTCTTTGTGCAATGTATTTTCTTGGAAAAAAGCAGGGATATAATGGGGAGCAGTTAAAGAAAATTTTGGATCGCTCTCTGCGTCCTACCGGACAGATATTATTGGTAATCACAGGTGGAGGTATTATCCGTTGGGTACTTCAGGATTGCGGAATGGGTGATATCATCGGGCCAGCACTTGAAAAAAGTGGTCTTCCATTAATTTTGGTAGCATTTCTAATTGCAGCCTTGGTCAGAGCATCTGTAGGAGCTGCTGTGGTTGCGATGACAATGGCAGCCGGAATTATGGCATCTATGCCAGCAGTTGCCGGTCTTTCACCTCTTTATCTGGCTGCGATGGTTTGTGCCATCACCGGAGGGGCAACTGCATTCAGTCATGTGAATGATTCAGGATTCTGGCTGGTAAGTTCACTGCTTGAAATTGATGAAAAAACGACTTTAAAATCATGGACAATGATGGAGACAATCATAGGATTTACAGGTCTGATCTGTGCGATGGTTATTAGCATATTTGCTTAGGAGGGTAAAAGATGATCGCAAAAGTAATATTGGGCACAATGAATAATGCCAGAAAACTGGTAAGCATAGTAGAAAAAATACCATATGATGCAGAACTTTGCAGCGGCAGGTATGTAGTGAATGCAAAGTCAATGCTGGGAGTTTTGAGTATGCCGGAATTTGAAGTCGGGGAGCTGCATATTCATACGGATGAAGAGATAGAGTGCAGTAATATTTTGGAAAAACTATTAGAAAATGGTCTTTTGGCAGATACTTATGATGCAGCAAAAAGATCTCTATATGATATTACGACTTTCGGTGAGATATTGATTGACTTTACGTGGCAGGGAGTCAGCGATACGGGACAGACATTGTTTGCTCAGAATCCAGGAGGAGCTCCGGCAAATGTTGCAGTTGCTGCAGAAAAACTTGGTGCACATACAGCCTTTATAGGAAAGGCCGGAAAAGATATGCACGGAGAATTTCTGAAATCTGTATTAGAAAAAGAAAAAGTTGATACAAAAGGAATGCTTTTGGACGAAAATTATTTCACCACACTTGCTTTTGTAAGCGTGGCAGAAAATGGAGAGCGTTCTTTCTCTTTTGCGAGAAAACCGGGAGCAGATACCAAAATTGAGAAAGAAGAGATAAATGTTGATATTTTAGACAAGACAACCCTATTCCATGTAGGCTCTCTTTCCCTGACGGAGCAGCCGGCAAGAAATACGACTCATTATGCAATCCGACGGGCAAAGGAAAAAGGAAGTATTATATCCTATGACCCAAACTACAGAGCTTCTTTATGGAAAGATAAAAAAACAGCAAAGGAACAAATGCGGAGTCTGATTCCATATGTGGATCTGATGAAAATTTCAGATGAGGAGACAGAACTTCTTACAGGAAAGGAAAAGCCAGAAGAGGCGGCAAAGCTTTTATTTGAAAAAGGAGTTAAGATCGTTGTGGTAACTCTGGGAAGTAAAGGAGCTTACCTCTATTGTAAAGAGGGAGGCCTACAGATTCCAGGATTTGTAAGCAAAGTGGCAGATACGAACGGGGCCGGAGATTCTTTTTGGGGAGGATTTTTGTACCGTATCAGTAAATCAGGAAAAAAACCGGAAGAATTTACATTGAATGAATTGAAAGAATATGTACGGTTTGGAAATGCGGTTGCAAGCCTGTGTGTGGAAAAGAAAGGTGCGATACCGGCAATGCCGACACTGATGGAAGTCAGGGAAAGGATGGGACAATAAAATGAATTTAAAAACATATACAACCGGAATACAGCATATTGGAATTCCAACGAATGATATTGAGAAGACAATTGAATTTTATCAAAAGCTTGGATTTGAAATTGCACTTCGGACCGTCAATGAAGAGGCGAATGAAAAAGTGGCATTTTTAAAACAGGAGACACTTGTGATCGAGACTTATGAAAACAAAGCTGCCCGCATGGAAAGTGGGGCAATCGATCATGTAGCAATTAATGTAAAAGATATAAAAGAGATTTATCAGTATATTGAAAAAATGCAGATGAATACGACCAATGATGAGATCCATTTTCTTCCATTTTGGGAGAATGGTGTAAAGTTTTTTACAATTGAGGGACCCAATAAAGAAAAAATAGAGTTCAGTCAGTACTTATAAGATAGCTTTTCCTGCAAAATAAAAGTACCGCATAATCGTCAGATCCGATAATTATGCGGTACCTTTTTTAGCGTTCCTCCGGGGAATGCCTTGATATTACCATTGGCAACAGTATTATTATTTTCCTGCTGTACATGCATCTGTGGATCCAGATTCTTTTTCTCATAAAATGCTTCTTCAAAAAGCTCTG
>OODU01003203.1_pt1 | contig 12603 bp, 13 predicted proteins | sample 1671171 | NCBI WGS metagenome assembly OODU01 (sample SAMN06348129, study PRJEB24527) | human gut metagenome | biome: human gut; feature: ankylosing spondylitis patient; material: feces | host: Homo sapiens | place: China | collected 2015-10
TAATATTCATTTGTATGATAATTAAATAAATCCAGACTTATATAAGCAAAGTTTTGTGTTTTGCTGGATTGTCAAATTTGGTTGTTCTTCAGTTCTAATGTTTATGCCTCGCAGTGACAAATTTTTTTGTCACTGCGAACGCTCCTAAAACAGATGGTAGAATTTATTCTTAAATTTTAACCCGCACTCTTCGGAAAAATTATAAAGAGAAGTTTTGAGAGATTTTTTAATTACTACCAAAAGATAAGATTGATAAATTTGGATAATCGACTATGATTGAACTAGTGTTCGTTATTGTTATATTAGGAATATTAGCAGGTATCGCTATACCTAGACTAGCAGCAACTAGAGACGATGCAAGTGCTACAAAGGCGGCTATGGAGATAAAAGACGTGATAACTCAAGTAGCGGCTTATACTATAAACGGTAAATGGGCAAAGGCAGAAGTTACTGGAACAGGAGCTGATGCGATAATAAAAACAGACGGTGTAGATATAACCGGCGCTACTTATTCTGCAACAGATAAAGGTTTATCTAATTTATCTAGTACTTTAAATGCGGTTTTAAGAAGAACCGGAAATGCACCTGATAAATGGGTTGCTTGTATATCTATAACTCCAAATAATACTAACGGAAATATCGTTATAGCAGCTAAAGCTGACGCGACATCTTATTGTAATACCGTTAGATTAGTTCCTGCGGTTAAGGATTGGATAGAGTTAGGTAAAACAACAGGTATAATTATAGGTGGTTCGGGAATTTATAAATAGCTATAGAAATCTGTTTGCGGCGTATGAAGTGAAATTTATAGCGAAGCAAAAAGGTTTATCTTGTAAAATTAGATTATTTCGCTTCGCTAACAGCGTTGTAACGCGGATCTAGGCTTATCCTACGACGTTTGGAAAGTCAAATACGACTTTGCCTGATTTGATAGTCACTACGCTAGCGCCTTTTAGCTTTTTGCCAAGCAGTGGAGAGTTTTTCGACTTTGATTTGTTTAAATTCTCGTCATAAATATACTCTAAATCAGGATCTATGATAGCGATATCAGCTAAAAATCCCTCTTTAACCTCGCCTTTGTTTTTTAAATTTAGTATTTTTGCAGGGTTGAAGCTCGTGAGTTTTACCATTTGTTCGTAATCTATGACGCCCTCACGAACTAAATTTAAAGTAAGCGGAACAAGCGTTTGAAGTCCTAAAATTCCAAATGGAGCTTTGTCGAATTCCAAAAATTTCTCATCGGTGTGATGCGGGGCGTGGTCTGTGCAGATAACGTCTATAAGCCCGTTTTTAAGCCCGTTTCTCATGGCTTCTACGTCGTTATTCGTACGAAGCGGCGGAGACATTTTGAAATTCGTATCGTAATTTATAAGCTCATCTTCGCTAAAGGTAAAATGGTGCGGTGTGACTTCGCAAGTGATATTTACCCCTTCATTTTTGGCTTGTTCTATGAGCTTTAGGGAGTATGCGCTACTTACGTGTGCGACGTGTATATGACCGCCTGTGAGTTTTGCTAAAAGCATATCTCGTGAGATCATTATCTCTTCTTGCTCTCTTGGCATACCTTTTATACCTAAAAGCATAGACATTTTTCCTTCATTCATATGACCGCCGCGACAAAGCGAGCAGTCTTGAGAGTGATTTATGATGAAACTTTTGTGAAATGCAGAGTAAAGAAGAGCGGCTCTCATAACATCGCTTGAGCTAACAGGAAGTCCGTCATCGCTAAATGCGACGCAACCAGCTTCGCTCATATCTCCCATCTCGGTTATACCTTTACCTTCCATGCCTTTTGTGATGGCTCCGATAGGAAGTAGGTCTATAAGCCCTCGTTTTTTAGCTTTTGCTATCATATCGCGGGTTACGACGGCGTTGTCATTTACCGGATTTGTATTTGCCATAGGACAAGCTGTGGTTACGCCCCCGGCGACTGCGCTCATACTTCCTGTTATGATATCGTCTTTGTACTCAAGTCCCGGATCTCTAAAATGTACGTGCATATCGATGAGTCCTGGCATTACTAGTTTATTTGTGGCGTCTATGACAAGATCGGCTTTTGGCTCTTCTGCGGTTATGGATTTGATCATCTCGCCGTCTATCAAAACGTTTGCTTTTAGTGTGCCGTTTTGATTTATGATAGTTCCGTTTTTTATAAGTGTTGTCATAGTTTAAGCCTTAAATTTATTTTGATAAATGGTTTTTAAAACCGCCATTCTTATAGCCACGCCGTTTTCTACTTGGTCAAGTATGCTTGAAAATCTAGCGTCGTCAGCCACGTCCGAGTTTATCTCAACGCCTCTGTTTATAGGTCCCGGGTGTAAAATTATGACATCGTCTTTAGCTTTTTGCATACGAGTTTTAGTAAGTCCGAAATACTTACTGTACTCTCTAATGCTTGGAAACGCTACTTCGCCATCACTCCTTTCGAGCTGAATTCTAAGCATGATGATAGCGTCGCTTCCCATAACCGCTTCGTCCATATCTTTGCATATATGACAGCCGAAAACTTCAGCGTTTTGCATAAACATAGGAGGTCCAAAAAGTTTTACTTTTATACCTAAGGTTTGCATAGCGTATATGTTTGATCTAGCAACTCTTGAGTGAAATATATCGCCTATTATAGTGACGCTAAGACCTGAAAAACTACCTTTTGCGTCGTATATCGTAAGAAGATCAAGAAGTGCTTGAGTCGGATGTTCATTGCAGCCATCCCCCGCATTTACCACGCACGATGGAGTATTTTTTGTTACAAATTTAGCCGCTCCTGAACTATAGTGGCGAACTATGAAAATATCTGTTTTCATAGCTTCTATGTTGTGTATTGTGTCGATGAGAGTTTCACCTTTGTTCGTGCTAGAAGTGCTTGAACTAAAGTTTATCGCGTCGGCTCCTAATCTTTTTGCCGCTATTTCAAAACTAGTTCTTGTGCGAGTCGAGTTTTCAAAAAACGCATTTACGACCGTGACGCCTTTTAAAATAGGGTCTTTTTTTACAGGTTCTAAATTTAGAGCTTTGTAATCTTTGGCTAAACTTAAAATGGAAAAAATATCATCTTTGGATAGGTCTTTTGTGGAGATCAGATCTTTTTTTACGTAGGACATTAGAGACTCCTTGAGGCTTTAAATTTGCAATTTTACAAAAAAGTAGCTTAATTTCTAAATTTAAGCAACAATAAGTTAAAATTGTAGCTAAATTTTTTGCGAAGGTATGTGATGCGAGGTTATAAAATTTTTTCTGGTACGGCAAATGTCGAGTTTTCCAAAATGGTGGCTAAATACTTAGGAATTCCTCTAAGCGAAGCTAGTATAAAGCGTTTTAGCGACGGTGAAATAAGCGTACAAATCGGCGAAAGCGTGCGCGGTAAAGACGTATTTGTTATCCAGCCAACTTGTGCTCCGGCAAATATAAATTTGATGGAGCTTCTTATATTAACTGATGCTTTAAAAAGAAGTAGTGCAAGTTCGATAACTGCCGTTGTGCCGTATTTTGGATATGCAAGGCAAGATAGAAAAGCAGCTCCGAGAGTTCCGATAACGGCAAAACTTGTGGCAAATATGATGCAAACCGCAGGAATCGACAGAGTCGTAACTATGGATCTTCATGCAGGACAAATTCAAGGATTTTTTGACATTCCGGTTGATAATTTATATGGCACGATAGTGTTTATGGACTATGTTAAGAGTAAAAATTTAAAAAATCCTATAGTCGCAAGTCCGGATGTCGGCGGTGTAGCGCGTGCTAGAGCTTTAGCAAAAACTATGAATTTGGATATGGTTATAGTGGATAAACGTCGTGAAAAAGCAAATGAAAGCGAAGTTATGAACGTTATCGGCGATGTGAGCGGTAAAGATGTCATTTTGATAGATGATATGATAGATACCGCAGGAACTATCGTAAAAGCCGCAGAGATATTTAAGAAAAAAGGCGCTACTAGCGTTATGGCTTTTTGCACCCATCCGGTTTTATCTGGTCCTGCATATGAGAGATTAGTAAACGGATCTTTAGATGAGCTTGTAGTAACCGATACGATACCTTTAAAAGAGCATCCAAGCTGTATAAAAGTGCTCAGCGTAGCACCGCTTTTTGGAGAAGTGATAAGGCGTGTTTATCATGATGAGAGCGTCAATAGCTTATTTTCTTAGTATAATTTTTGCGATAAATCGATGAGTTTTGATTTATCGCTTGGCGGACTTTTTGTCTAGCCTTTGCTCTAAAATCTACAATAACATCGATTTTTCATCAAAAATATTTTAGTTTTTTATATCGCTTATTTATATAGGGCGTTTTTAAATTTAATCAAAAATCCAGCTAAAATTTGATAATATCTCTCTACAAAATTTACTCAGGAATTTTATGAATAACATACGAAATTTTAGCATTATAGCGCATATCGACCACGGTAAAAGCACATTAGCAGATCGCATTATCGGTGAATGCGGAGCGGTAGATAGTCGCGTGATGAGCGCTCAAGTTATGGATACTATGGATATAGAAAAAGAGCGCGGTATCACTATAAAAGCTCAAAGCGTAAGGCTAACTTATAAGCTTGAGGGGCAAATTTATATATTAAATTTGATAGATACTCCAGGACACGTCGATTTCAGCTATGAAGTTTCACGCTCTTTAGCAAGCTGCGAGGGCGCTTTGTTGGTTGTAGATGCAAGCCAGGGCGTCGAAGCTCAGACTATAGCAAACGTTTATATCGCGCTTGAAAACAACCTTGAGATAATTCCGGTTATAAATAAAATCGATCTCCCAGCAGCTGAACCGCAGAGAGTTAAAAATGAGATAGAGCATATCATCGGGCTTGATTGCAGTGAAGCTATAGAAGTGAGCGCAAAAACAGGAGTCGGCATAAAAGAGCTGATAGAAACTATAATTCGTAAAATCCCACCGCCAAAACCGGGTGAAAACAATCCGTTTAAATCTCTCATTTACGATAGCTGGTTTGATAATTATTTAGGAGCTTTGGCTCTTGTGAGAGTTTACGATGGTGCCGTAAAAAAAGGCGATGAAGTTTATGTTATGGGAACGGATAAAAAACATACTGTTCTTGATCTGATGTATCCAAATCCGATAGCTCCGATAAAAACAAACGAACTAAAAACCGGTGAAGTCGGTATCATAGTTTTAGGTCTTAAAAACGTAAGCGACGTAAGCGTCGGCGATACGATAACCTTAGCTAAAAATAGAGCTTTGGAAGCGATCGGAGGATTTGAGAAAGCAAAACCGTTTGTATTTGCCGGACTTTATCCTATAGATACGGATAAATTTGAAGATCTAAGAGACGCTTTAGACAAGCTTAAGTTAAACGATAGTTCTATAAGCTATGAGCCTGAGACTTCGGCGGCTTTGGGCTTTGGTTTTCGCGTGGGATTTTTAGGTTTGCTCCATATGGAAGTCGTAAAAGAGAGACTTGAGCGTGAGTTTGGATTAGATCTGATAGCTACTGCTCCGACCGTGACTTACGAAGTCGTGCAGACTGATGGCGTGAGCGTAGAAATTCAAAATCCTAGCGAACTACCTCCGGTAAATAAAATAGAGTTCATAAAAGAGCCTTACGTAAAGGCTACTATCATCACGCCGAGCGAGTTTTTAGGAAACATTATCACACTGCTTAATAACCGCCGAGCCGTTCAAACTAAGATGGATTATATCACTACTACAAGAGTTTTGCTTGAGTATGATATACCGATGAACGAGATAGTTATGGATTTTTACGATAAATTAAAAAGCGCGACAAAAGGTTACGCTAGTTTTGATTATGAACCAAGTGATTATAGGGTTGGAGATTTGGTTAAACTCGATATAAAAGTAGCAGGTGAAGCAGTCGATGCTCTTTCTATCATCGTGCCTGAAGAAAAAGCAATGAGCAAGGGCAGGGATTTTGTAAAAACCATGAAAGAGTTGGTTCCAAGACAGCTTTTTGAAGTTGCTATACAAGCAAGCATCGGAAATAAGGTTATAGCTAGAGAAACGGTAAAATCTATGGGTAAGAACGTAACGGCAAAGTGTTACGGCGGCGATATAACCCGTAAAAGAAAACTGCTTGAAAAACAAAAAGAGGGTAAAAAACGTATGAAAGCCATAGGTAAGGTAACGCTTCCGCAAGAGGCGTTTTTAAGTGTTTTAAAAATAGATTAAAATAGAACGAAATTTGCTTTAAGGAAAAATATGCCATACGTAAATATAAAAGTGACAAAAGAAAACGGTGAGCCGACAGTAGCTCAAAAAGAGGAGCTCATAAAAGGCGTGACCGAGCTATTGCACACTGTTTTAGGTAGAAATAGAGCAAGTACGGTCGTGATCATCGATGAGATAGAAACTGAAAATTACGGTCTTGGCGGTGAAAGTATAAAAATAAAAAGAAAGAGAGAGGAAAAGAGATGAAAGGATTTTTGTTTGCGCTATTTGCCGCGCTATTTTTTATAGGTTGTTCTAACAAAGCCGTTTTGGATCCGTATACAGATACGAGTGCGGCGAAGTCGTATGAGACTATTATGAAGATAACTCTTAATTGTGAGCCGTGCGCAGATACAAACTATGAAACAACAATCAACGGATATACTTATAGAAGCGACGTAGCGATAAATTGCTGCACAAATTTGCGTAAGATCGATGCCGGAGCCGGCCTTAAAAAAGTGTACTTGCATAATATTTCAGATTTAAGAGAAAATAGTAAGGTCATTAAAGCAAACGGAAAAGCGTATAGTTTAAATAAAAGACTCGATACGTTGTTTTATCTAGCTATGAAAGAGGAGCTTACAAATAGAGGAATTTTAGTAGTAGATACGGAAACTTCGCCATATACTCTTAGGGTGGATTTTGGTTTTACCGATTTTAAAGGTGTTTATAGTCCAGGCGCTAGTCAGCTAAACTCAAGACTTCAAGGTATTTTGCGCATCAAAAATATAAATTACGACAAACGCATACAGATAAATACAAGGCAGAGCGTAAGCGGCTTAAATGCAAATGATGTGAGTGATTTTGGTTTATATATGGATTTGCTTGTAAAACAAGCCGTAAATAAAGCAGCTGAGCAGATTAGTAAATTTTAAGGATATAATATGATAAAATGGGCTTTTATTTTTAGTTGTTTGATTTTATTTGTCGGTTGTTCCAACACAACTTCGGTTTTAACACTATCTCCTTATGAAGCAAAAGGAGTAAATGTCCGTTCAAATTCAAATATTATTATAAATAGTATCCTTGATAAAAGGAAAAATCAGAGTGTAGTGGCTACTATTACCGATAAAAAAGGCACGGTAAGCGAGTATATCACACTAGGAAATAATCTAACTAATTGGTTTAGCGATGCTTTGATAAAAGAGCTTAAGAAAAACGGAGCCGTATTTGGCGGTGATGATGCAAAAGTCGTAGATATCACTATTACTGAACTTAAAGCAAATTTAAGCGGATATTCAAAAGACAATATGCAAGGTACAAGTGAAATTTACATTAAAATTTATAAAGACGGCGTTACGACGACAAAGCGCATAGCTCAACCTCAGACCGAATTTGTTCCTATAGCAACTGGCGGTGCTTTTGAACCGTTTATTAAAACTCTTTTAGACGATATGATAGCTAGAACGGCTAAAGCTATCTTGGCAAATTAATGCGATGTCTCAAATGCGGCTCATTTACGTTTAAATTTATATGTAAAAACTGCAAGAGAGTTTTAAGTGAATTTGAGAGTGGATGTAGAGATATTGACGGATTTAAAGTGTATAGTTTTTACAAATATGACGATATAAAGTCTCTTATCCACTCTAAACACCGCATGCACGGGCATTTTGTATTTCGCGAGTTAGCAAAGCTTAGTTTTTCTAAATTCGCAGATACTTTTAAATTTGATAGTAATGTAAATGTCGTTTCAATAGACGATCAAATCAGTAGCGGATACTCTCACACCGCAGTTCTTGCTCACGCTATGAAAAGGGAATTTTTAAAGCCGATATATGGTGCATTAAGAGCTACAAACAAAGTAAAATATTCGGGAAAAACTCTTGAGTTTAGAAAAAACAATCCGCGAAATTTCAAACTTTTAAAAGAAGTTAACAATCCAGTAATTTTAGTAGACGACATCATAACGACCGGATCTAGTATGAAAGAAGCTAAAAATTTACTTCTTAGTTGTGGTAAATTGCCGCTTTTCGGATTAGTTTTGGCTGACGCTAGAGAATAAAGGATAAAAATGTACGAACTTGCAAAAAAGCTATTTAATATCCCAAGAAGTATAACCGGAGACGGTTTTAGGCGTAGTTTGGATATCTTAAATTTAGCTGCTGGGGGGGGGTATAACGAAATTTAGTATCCCAAGTGGTACTAAATGTTTTGATTGGATAGTTCCTGCTGAATGGATAGTAAGGGACGCCTATATCGTCGCTCCTAGCGGCGAAAAGATCTGCGAATTTAAAAAACATAATCTTCATTTACTAAACTACAGCGCGCCGGTGCATAAAACACTGAGTCTAAAGGAGCTCCAGTCTCACTTGTATTCTCTCCCGCATTTGCCATATGCCATCCCTTATGTTACTAGTTATTATGAAAAAAGATGGGGATTTTGTATCGGTCATAATCAAAGGACATCCCTAAAAGACGGGATTTATGAAGTTTTTATAGATACCGAGTTTAATTCAAAGGGAGAACTAAATTACGGTGAAATTTTAGTGCCAGCCTCATCTTGCTCAAAAGATGAAATTCTAATCTCTACTTATCTTTGTCATCCGCAAATGGCAAACAACGAGCTAAGCGGACCCGTAGTTTTAACTGAGCTGATAAAATGGGTAAAAACTCTAAAAAATAGAGAGTTTAATTACCGTTTTATCATAGTTCCTGAGACTATCGGATCGATTTGTTATATCAGTAAACATTATGAAGCTTTAAAACAAAATGTAAAAGCTGGATTTGTGCTTAGTTGCATAGGAGACGAGAGAGCTTACAGCGTGGTTTTAAGTCCTGATGAGGATAGTTTAAGCGATAAAGCCGCACTTCATACGGTTAAATTTCTTAGTAAAAATCCACAAATTTACTCATTTTTATATCGTGGAAGTGATGAGAGACAGTTTAATACTCCTGATTTAAATTTAGGTATCGTAACACTTTGTAGGAGTAAATTCGGTGAATACAAAGAGTATCATACGAGCTTAGATGATCTTAGTCTTATAACTAAAAAAGGGCTTGAGGAAGGCCTTCTTTATGCTAAAAATATGATTTTAAATTTAGAAATAAACAAAACCTACCGACTAAATACGACTTGTGAACCAAATTTAGGTTCGCGCGGACTGATATCTACTATAAATAAAGGTGCGTATCCAAGCGATATGACGTTAATACGTGATTTTTTAGCGTATTGTAACGGTAAAAGAAGCGTTATAGACATAGCTGATAAACTCGGCGTAGAAGCTAAAAGCTTAAAAGATTCGGTAGAAAATTTGCTTAAATTTGAGCTTATAAAGGAAGTAAGATGATAAGAAATGTTTGTGATTTTTTAGATATTTCAGTAGCAAAAAATCCTTTCAAAAAAGCATTTGTGTTTGGAGATGAGAGTATAACTTACGCTAAATTTGATGAGATCGCGGATAGATTAGCCAGTGAAATTTTAAAGTTAAATTTAAAAAATGAAGCGGTTTTAATAATTTTGCCAAAGTGTATTTGGACTTTGGTTTCGTTTTTTGCAGTGGCAAAAAGCGGGAATTTCTATACTTTACTAGATATCTCAACGCCGCTTGAGCGCATAGATCAAGTTATAAAAATCCTAAAGCCAAAAGTTATCATCACGCAAAAGGATTTTAAATTCGATTTTGTGAATACAGTAAAGATATTTTGCGAGGATTTTAGTAAGTTTAGCGTGAATAAAAGTGCGCTAAAAGAGTCTAGAAACGCCCATATAGATACAAATTTACTCTATGTATTTTTTACTAGTGGAAGCACTGGAGTACCAAAAGGAGTAAGTATAAGCCATAAAAGTGTGATTGATTATACTTTTTGGGTTTGCGAGACTTTTGAGCTGAACTCAAGAGAAACCATAGCAAATCAAGCACCGTTTTACTTTGATAACTCTATTTTGGATATTTTTTCTTGCGTTAAAAGCGGTGCTACTTTGCACATTTTGCCGATTTCTATTTTTGCTTTTCCAAATAAAGTATTAAGCTATTTAGAAGAGCATAGTGTTAGTATGATTTTTTGGGTGCCTTCGGTGCTTACGTATTTTGCAAACGTGAATGCGCTCCAAAATTTCAAACTTGAGCATCTTAAAAAAGTACTGTTTTGCGGAGAGATAATGCCAAATAAACAGTTAAATATCTGGCGCAAAGCTCTTCCTCACACTCTTTTTGCAAATCTTTACGGACCGACTGAGATAACAGATGTTTGTGCTTTTTATGTTTGCGATAGAAGTTTTGGCGACGATGAACCGCTTCCTATAGGAAAAGCTTGTCAAAATACCGAGCTTTTGGTTTTTGATGATGAACTGAATTTGATAAAAGAGCCGTTTATTAAGGGCGAACTCTATGTTAGAGGGACGAGTCTTAGCCTAGGATACTTTGCAAATAAACAAAAGACAAAAGAAGCTTTTATCCAAAATCCTCTACATGATAATTATCAAGATATCCTTTATAAAACAGGCGATATAGTGGCTTTTAACGAGCGCGGCGAACTGATTTGTTATGGTAGGAGAGATAATCAGATAAAATTTATGGGGCACAGAATAGAGCTTGGAGAGATCGAGATCGCGGCTAACTCTCACTTGCAGGTTTTAAACTCCGTTTGTATATTTAAACAAGGCGAGATAGCCCTTTTTTACGAGGCGAAAGAGAAGTTAAATTTGAAAAGTTATCTTTTAGAAAAATTACCGAATTATATGGTGCCAAAAAGATTCATTTTAGTGGATAAATTTGTGCTAAATCCAAACGGTAAAATCGATAGAAAAGTGCTTTATGAGCTTATTTAACGAGTTTTTAAATTCGTATAACAATGGATTTAAGTTTAGCAATAGCGCGCTTAGCATAGATAGTATCAAAAATAAATTAGAGCAAAATATTGCTTGTTTAAAGCGGAGTGAAGATAACTTTTTTCTAATGCAAAACGGTTTTATCACGTATTTTATAAACGATATAACAAGTTTTGATATGCAAGGAACTTATATAAAACTTATACGTAAAACGCCTATTTGTGAGCTTGAAAATAGATTTTTGAGTATCAATAAATTTAGCGTTTTTGATAAATATATTGGTATGAGCTTAAAAAATAGCGGTTTTAGTTTTCAAAGTTATGATGAGGTTAAAAAAGCTTTGCTTGATGATATCGATGAGATTTATGGCTTTTTTATAAATTATTTTGATAAAGAGTATCTTTTTATAAGCAAAACCGAACTTAGAAATAGAATACAAGAGGGTCAAGTACTTCTCATAAAACAAAATAATAAAATAATAGGCGGTTTGATATATTTTTTAAATTTGAACTCGGCTCATTTGGATTTTATAGCAGTTAGTAAGGAATTTAGGCTAAGCGGTACTGGACGTAAATTGATGAGTTGTTTTTTGGGATTAAACGCTGGGTATTTCAAACTGTTCGTAAGAGATACGAATATAAAAGCCATAGAGTTGTATAAAAATTTCGGTTTTGAGTTTAATGCTATAAAAATTTCGTTTTATAGGAGGAAAAATGGGATTTAAAAACGTATTTGTCGTAGGTAAAAATCGCCTCTGTTTTTAGATGATTTTATAGATATTTTGTATTATGAGATAGGGGACGGATTTATAAATTTGAGTTTGGGAAACGATCAAAAATTAAATATTATAAAGGAGCAAAAATGAATGAGATCAAAGAACTTTTTAATCAAATAGGCAGAGATGACGTAAATGAGAGTATGGAGGGGCTTTTAAGCGGTGGAATTATCGATAGCATGGACATAATGGCTCTTGTCGCGGCGATCGAAAAAACGTACAAAAAACCATTACGCGCAGAGTTTATAACAAATGAGAGTTTTGAGAGCTTTGCTAGTTTAAAAGATATGATAAATAAAGCGATGAGATGAAAGCTATCTTAGAAGCAAACGGAAAGCTTGTTTATGAAAGAGATTTTTTAGGGGCTTTGAAGCAAATCGGTATAAAAAGTGGCGACTCTGTTTGCGTTCATACCGAGCTTTTTACTCTTGGGAAACCGCTTTTACCAAAAGATGAGTTTTTGAGAGTTTTATTACACTGTTTTTATGAAGTTATCTGTAAAAATGGAACTCTTATTATGCCTACATTTACATATAGTTTTTGTAAAAATCAAATTTATGATAAGCTAAACTCAAGGAGCACTATGGGCGTTTTGACTGAATTTTTTAGGCAACAAAACGGTGTTGTTCGTACAAATGATCCGATTTTTTCTTTTGCAATTAGTGGAGATAATCAAGACGCTTTTTTAAACGATACGAAAAGTTGTTTCGGCAAAAATTCAGTCTATGACGTGCTTAAAAGGATGGATGGAAAAATAGTGCTTTTTGGTACTCAAAAACTCGGCTATACATTTACTCATTACATAGAAGAGCAAGCAGAGGTGAGCTATAGATATTTCAAAGAGTTTAGCGGTATTTTAAAAGATGAAAATAAGAAT
>OODU01003209.1_pt1 | contig 12592 bp, 10 predicted proteins | sample 1671171 | NCBI WGS metagenome assembly OODU01 (sample SAMN06348129, study PRJEB24527) | human gut metagenome | biome: human gut; feature: ankylosing spondylitis patient; material: feces | host: Homo sapiens | place: China | collected 2015-10
GGGGGAAAAGATTCATCAGGCAGGAGTTCCGGGGTATGTGGGAATTGGGCTGTCCGTCAGTATAGGCGGGGTAATGACAAGAAACCAGCCGTTTGAAGATGCATTAAGGCGTGCGGATAAGCTTATGTATCAGGCGAAGAACCATAAAAATATGGTAGTAACGGAGAAAGATCTTCTGGAAAACGGAGCAGAAAGTGGGCAAAAAGAAATGAACCAGCAGATTCTGATTATCGATGATTCAGAAATTAACAGAGATCTGCTTACGGAAATTCTTCAGGATGATTTCAGGATATTAGAAGCGGAAAACGGGGAAGAAGGATTGCAAATAATCCGGCAGCAGGGAAAGGGTATTTCTCTGATATTGCTGGATATCATTATGCCGGTTATGGACGGATTTGATCTTCTGATAGAGATGAACCGGGAACACTGGCTGGAAGATATTCCTGTTATTATGATTTCCAGTGAATATTCGGAATCTTATATCAGACGTGCTTATGAACTGGGGGCATCCGATTATATCAGCAGACCGTTTGATGCAAAGATTGTATATCAGAGGGTATATAATATGATCAAACTGTATGCAAGACAGCACAGGCTCGCGGAACTTGTAGCAAGCCAGTTATATGAGCGTGAGAAGAACAGCCGGATGATGGTGGAAATGTTAAGCCAGATTATAGAATTTCGTACCGGTGACAGCGATTGTCATACCAGGAATATCAGTATTTTTACCGGTCTGATGATTGACAGCCTGTTGCAAAAAACAGATCGGTACAGTTTTTCCCTAATGGAACGCGAATTAATTGTGACAGCTTCAGCATTACATGACATAGGAAAAATAGGAATTGATGAGTGTATCCTGAATAAACCGGGAAAACTGACAACAGAAGAGTTTGACATCATTAAGACGCACACAATGACTGGTGCAGATATTCTGGAGAGAATGATGCCATATCAGGATGAACCACTGATAAAGACTGCATATGAAATCTGTAGATGGCATCATGAACGGTATGATGGCAATGGATATCCGGACGGAATTTCCGGGGAAGAGATTCCGATTTCTGCACAGATTGTATCCCTGGCAGATGTATATGTCGCACTGACCAGTGACCGTGTTTATCAGACCAAAGTGTCACATGAAAGAGCAGTGGAGATGATTCGGAATAGAGAGTGCGGGGTATTTAATCCGCTTCTGCTGGAGTGCTTTGTAGATATTGAGAAAAAAATAAAAGAAAGTCTGACCTTTTAAGGCTGGGATGAATGGGAAAAGGAATACAGATGAGTAAGAAAGTTTTTGTGATATGGCTGTGTATCGGTTTCTTGTGCTGTGGATGCAGCGAAATGGGAGAAACAGGGAAAAGACAGCTGGAGGAATCAGGAAACAGCCAGCCACAGTTAATTATAGGAAGTGATATATACCGCCCTTTTTTCTTTCAGGATGATAATGGCAGATATGTGGGGATTGATGTGGAACTTGCCAGAGAAGCCTGCCGCCGGCTGGGATATTCCCCTATATTTAAGTGGATCGACTGGGATAATAAGGAAGAGCTACTTGAGAGCGGGGTGGTTGACTGTCTCTGGGGCAGTTTTACCATGACCGGACGGGAAGAGCAGTACCTGTGGGCAGGGCCATATCTATATACCCGGCAGGTTGTTATGGTGAAAAATACAGGTGCAATTTTAAATCTCGGTGATCTGGAAAGGAAAAAAGTGGCAGTGCAGATAGGAAGCAAGCCGGAAGGCTATTTTCTGAACCCGGCAGCAGCATGTAAAGTGAGCCGGGTAATTACATTTTCCACACTGGACGAAGTAGTGACTGCATTAAAGCATAATTATGCCGATGCGGCGGCAGGACATGAAAGTGCTTTGGCGGAATATATGCAGGAAGAGCCTGGAATGTACCGGATTTTGGAAGAAAGTCTGATGTCAGTACAGCTCGGAGTGGCTTTTGCAAAAGATGGAGATCAGGAGCTGGCAGATGTACTGACAGAAGCACTGGATGAGATGCGCGAAGACGGAACGACAGAAAAGATAGTAGAAAAATATGGACTGAATCCGCAGACACTTGTATGGGGAGGAGAAGCGAAAGGACATGATTAAAAAAGGGCATAGATATATGAAGAAAATTTTGAACTGGATTCCAATTATCATAGCGGTTCTGGCAATATTTCTGGTATATCTTATATTTACACAGAAGGACAGGAAGAGTGCAATAAATGTGGCAGAAGAGACGCTGCAATATTTAAAAAATGGCTGTATCATGTATGATAATTACAGTCTGGGACGGGAGAGCAAAGATTTGATGACAATCCGCAGTGCAGCCGGGGTTTTGACAGACTATTTTGGGAAAACGGAACTGACGGATGAAGCATGGCTGACCGGCTATGCAGAGAATCAGAATCTGACCGGAATTATACTAACGGATCAGAACGGGGAACTGCTGGCTGAGTCCGAGGCTGCGGAGTATGGGATCTGGACAGATATTTTAAAAAAGAAAAACATACTGGATATTGCACAAAATGCAAGAAAGACTTATGCAGAACATATCAAACTGGAAGATTCCTCTTATGATTATGCGATTGCCTCGGCACCACAGATATCAGGACTGATACTTGTTTACCGTGATACGGTAAGCTCCGGAGAAGATGATAACGATATTACTTTAAATATGCTGGTATCCGGATATAATTTTGATATGGATGCAGCTGTCATTATTACGGATGAGGATATAATACGAAGTTCCAATATTCCGGAACTGCCGGAAGGACTTGCATTAACAGAATGTCCGGTAAAGGAGTTCGATACATCTTCCTGGGGTCAGGAGCACCTGATTCAGTTGGAATATAATGGAAATTTATGGTATGGGGGCTGCTGCTCCTATAAGAACTACCAGTTGTACGCGTTTTTTCCACAGAACAGGCTATTTAATGAACGGACAGCTATGATGGGATATACGGCCACATTTGTTATTTTCTTCTGGTTTCTTCTGGTCATGATACGTTTTCGGATGGCAAGGGCAGATATGAATAAGATACAGAGCCAGTTCAGGACCATTCGGGCAATCAGCAGTATTTATACTTCTAATATTCTTATTCAGATAGACAAAAGAGAGTGGGAACCGATTAAATTGTCAGAGGATATGCAGATCTATCTGAAAGAATCCTATGATGCAGAGGAAATGTTACAAGCAGTGGTAAAAAACAGCATTGCACCGAAATTTTGGGAAAACTACAGGAAATTTGCAGATCTGACCACAATGAGGGAACGGCTGGGACAGAAAAACAGTCTGGAATATGATTTCATGCTAAAGGACGGAAAGTGGTATTCTTCCATGATTATTCCACAGACCAGGGATGAGAGCGGCAATGTGGTTACGATATTGCTGGTAAACCGGGATATCAGTGAAGAGAAGAAGAGAGAACTTGACGGCAGGCAGAGACTGCGTTATGCCATGGAGCAGGAACAGCGGGCCAATGCCGTAAAGACGGACTTCCTGAGAAGAATGAGCCATGATATCAGAACTCCGATCAATGGAATACGGGGTATGGTTTCCATCAGTAATCATCATCTTGGAAATATGCAGAAGCAGAGAGAATGTAATGAAAAGATACTTCGGGCTTCCGGATTTTTACTGGATCTGGTAAATGATGTGCTGGATATGAATAAACTGGAATCTGGCGAGATCAAACTGGAAAACAGACTGTTCAATATGACGGAACTGCTGCAGGAAACGGCGGATATCATTGATACGCAGGCGGTGGAAGCCGGTGTGGTATTTGTATTGAATCCATATCAGGGCATGCATGACTGGTTTGTAGGCAGTCCATTGCATTTCAGACAGATTATACAGAATATTATGAGCAATGCCGTAAAATATAACAGAGAAAAAGGTTTTGTAGAGGTGTCCTGTCAGGAGATTTCCAATGACGGCATATGGAGTGAGATAAAGTTTACCTGCGTCGATACCGGTATCGGAATGAGCCGTGAATTCCAGAAGCATGTATTTGATCCGTTTGCCCAGGAGCAGTCGGAGGCACGAACCAGATATGCCGGTACGGGGCTTGGACTTGCCATCGTAAAAGAGCTCGTGGAGCAGATGGGTGGAAAAATAGAATTTTCCAGTGAAAAAGGAATCGGCACCGTCTTTATCGTAACACTGAAGTTAAAAATATCCTCGACCATACCGGAACAAGAGAAAAAGGAAAAAACACCTGAAAAATCCATTGCCGGTACAAGAGTTCTCCTTGTCGAGGATAATGACCTGAATATGGAAATTGCGGAATTTATGCTGGCAAATGCAAATGTGCAGGTGGTATGTGCATGGAATGGACAGCAGGCAGTGGAACTGTTTGAACAATCCCAGCAGGGTGAATTTGATCTGATTCTTATGGATATTATGATGCCGGTGATGAACGGACTGACTGCGGCGAAAACCATCCGCGGCATGGAAAGAAAAGATGCGGCAGAGATACCGATTATTGCCATGACGGCAAATGCATTTTCAGATGATATCGAACAAAGCCGGGAAGCAGGAATGAATGAACATCTGTCAAAGCCGTTAGACGCCCAGAAACTGGTAGAAGTAATAAGAAAATACATTTTTTAATGATAAAGAAGAAAGAGGTAGGACAATGAATGTAAAAGAATGTTATGAGAAAATGGGTTCGGATTATACAGCTGTTCTGGGGAGACTTGGAAGTGATGTGATGATTCAGAAGTTTGCATTAAAGTTTCTGAATGATACAAGTTATCAGAAACTCGAAGATGCGATGGGGAGAAATGACGGACAGGAAGCTTTCAGGGCAGTACATACCTTAAAAGGGGTATGTCTGAATCTCGGTTTTGATGAACTCTGCGAGGTCAGTGTAGCACTTACGGAAGAGCTGCGAGGTCAGGAGCATACAGAAGGAAAAGAAGCACAGTTTGAAAAAGTAAAGGAGAAATACCATCTTACCATTGAGGCGATCAAAGGATTGGAATAGGATGTGATTTTCGTTGAAAACAGACAGGTAGTATGATATGATACAAGAGTTGAATTTATAACAGCAGGAGGTTGAAATGGCAAATATTATATCAGATGAAACGATAGAATATGTAGGTATTCTTGCAAAACTTGAATTAAGTGAAGAAGAGAAAGAAAAAGCAAAGAAGGATATGGGCAGTATGCTGGACTATATTGATAAATTAAATGAACTTGATACAACAGGTGTAGAGCCGATGTCGCATGTATTTCCAGTACAGAATGTATTTCGTGAGGATGTGGTTGTAAATGGCGATGACAGGGAGAATATCCTGAAGAATGCACCGGAAGAAAAAGACGGAAGCTTTGTAGTTCCGAAGACGGTAGACTAGAAAAGAGAGGTATGGCATGAATTTAATGAGTCTTACAGCGGTAGAGCTGGGAAAAGAAATTAAGGCAAAAAAAGTAACGGTAAGGGAAGCCGTGATGGCGGCACTGGATCAGATCGAGAGCCTGGACGGAACATATAACAGTTATGTAACTGTGGACAGGGAAGGTGCGTTAAAACGTGCGGATGAAGTACAGAAACTGATTGATGCAGGCGAACTGGACAGCCCGCTGGCAGGTGTGCCTGTGGCAATTAAGGATAATATGTGTACCAAAGATATGCTGACCACGTGCAGTTCAAAGATCCTTGGGAATTTTTATCCGGTTTATACGGCGGAAGCTGTTATAAATCTGGAAAAGGCAGGCGCAGTTATCATCGGAAAGACTAACATGGACGAATTCGCCATGGGAAGTACAACGGAGACTTCTGCCTATGGAGTGACCAGAAATCCATGGAATGAGAATCATGTTCCGGGAGGTTCTTCCGGTGGCTCCTGTGCAGCCGTGGCAGCAGAGGAATGCAGCTACGCACTGGGGTCTGATACCGGCGGTTCGATCCGTCAGCCGAGTTCTTTCTGCGGTGTAACCGGAATCAAACCGACTTACGGAACGGTCAGCAGATACGGCCTGATCGCCTATGGTTCATCCCTCGATCAGATCGGACCGGTTGCAAAAGATGTAACAGACTGTGCAACTATTCTGGAAACCATAGCATCTTACGATCCGAAGGATTCCACCTCCGTTAAGAGAGAAGATTATGATTTTACCTCTGCATTAAAAGATGATGTAAAGGGAATGAGAATTGGCATTCCAAAGACCTATCTGGGCGAAGGACTTGACCATGAAGTAAAGGAAGCAGTACTTGCGGCAGCAAAAGTGCTGGAAGAAAAAGGCGCACTCGTAGAGGAATTCGACCTGGGGCTGGTGGAGTATGCAATTCCGGCATATTACGTTATCGCGTCTGCGGAAGCCAGCTCAAATCTTGCCCGGTTCGACGGCGTAAAATACGGCTACAGAACATCGGATTATGATGGATTGCACAATATGTACAAAAAGACACGTTCCGAAGGCTTCGGGGCAGAAGTGAAAAGAAGAATTATGCTTGGTTCTTTCGTACTCAGCAGTGGATACTATGATGCATATTATTTGAAAGCACTCCGCACCAAAGCACTGATCAAGAAGGAATTTGACAAAGCATTTGAGAAATACGATGTTATCCTCGGACCGGCAGCACCGACAACAGCACCTGAGATAGGAAAGAGCCTTCAGGATCCGATCAAAATGTATCTGGGGGATATCTATACAATATCTGTGAATCTTGCAGGACTTCCGGGAATATCCGTACCATGCGGAACAGACCGTAAAGGACTTCCGATTGGACTGCAGTTAATCGGGGACTGCTTTAAAGAAAAGAATATTATTCGTGCAGCATATGCCTTTGAGCAGACCAGAACCTACGAAAGAAGTACGGCTGCAAAGGCAAGAGATTAATCAGCGAAGAAATGGAGATATAAGATGAAACAGTACGAAACAGTCATTGGACTTGAAGTTCATGTAGAACTTGCCACAAAAACTAAAATATTCTGCTCCTGCTCAACTGAATTTGGAGGAGCTCCGAATACACATACTTGTCCGGTCTGCACCGGTATGCCAGGTTCCCTTCCTGTCTTAAACAAACAGGTTGTGGAATATGCCATGGCAGTCGGACTCGCTACAAACTGTAAAATAACCCAGTATTGCAAATTTGACCGTAAGAATTATTTCTATCCGGATAACCCACAGAACTACCAGATTTCACAGTTATATCTGCCAATCTGCCGGGACGGAAAGGTAGAGATCGAGACAGAGAACGGAAAGAAAAGCATCGGTATCCATGAGATTCATATGGAAGAAGATGCCGGAAAACTCGTGCATGATGAATGGTCCGACTGTTCCTTGGTAGATTTCAACCGTTCCGGTGTACCTCTCATCGAGATCGTATCCGAGCCGGATATGCGTTCCGCAGAAGAAGTTATCGCATATCTTGAGAAATTAAGAATGATCATCCAGTATCTTGGCGCTTCCGACTGTAAGCTCAACGAAGGTTCAATGAGAGCCGATGTAAATCTTTCCGTAAGGGAAGTCGGAGCAGAGAAGTTCGGAACAAGAACAGAGATGAAGAACTTAAATTCATTCAAGGCGATTGCAAGAGCGATTGAAAACGAGAGAGAGCGTCAGATAGACCTTATCGAAGAAGGAAAAGAAGTCATCCAGGAAACCAGAAGATGGGATGATAACAAGGAATATTCCTATGCAATGCGTTCCAAAGAAGATGCACAGGATTACCGTTACTTCCCGGAACCGGATCTTGTACCGATTGTCATCAGCGATGAATGGCTTGAAGCCGTAAAGGAAAGACAGCCGGAATTCCGTGATGAAAAGAAGGCAAGATATATAGAAGAATACAAGCTTCCGGAATACGATGCCGATATCATCACCCAGTATAAAAAGATGGCAGATATTTTTGAAAAGGCAAGCGATATCTGTAAGAATCCAAAGAAGGTAAGTAATTACCTGATGGGAGAAACCATGCGTCTGTTAAAGGACAAGGGCATGGATCCGGATGAAATCAGCTTCTCTCCGGAAAATCTTGCCGGTGTCATCACATTGGTAGAAAAAGGCGTGATCAACGGAAATGTGGCAAAAGAAGTATTCGCCCATGTATTTGAAGAGGATGTAAATCCGGAGAAATATGTGGAGGAACACGGCTTAAAGATGGAAAGCAATGAAGATGAGATCCAGAAGATTGTAGAAGAAGTCGTGGCAGCAAACCCACAGTCCGTAGAAGATTATAAGAATGGTAAGGAAAAAGCAATCGGATTTCTGGTAGGCCAGACCATGAAGGCAGCAAAAGGAAAAGCAAATCCTGGAATTGTCAACCAGTTGTTAAAGGATATTTTATCAAGATAAAACATGAAAAAAAAATTATGTATTATTTTTATTCTCAGTGCAGTTACCGGCTCCATACTGCTGTTTCTCATTTTTTGTGCACAGACTATGCGTGGACCGGAACTGACACTGCACAGTGTCACGGTTGAACTGAATGAAGAAGTCAACGCATGGACGTTTGTCACGGAATGTTCGGCGCAGAATGCAAGTGTGCATTATTTAACCCCTCCTGATTTTTCCACACCCGGAGGACAGGAAGTAGAGATCGAGGCGGTCGATTCGCAGGGCAGAAAGACAGTCAAAAAGGCACTTCTGCGGGTAAGTATTATAAAAAACAACCTGAAGCTGGATGCGACAGGGCAGGAAATTCAGTTATCCCAGATTCTGGTCAATGGAATCGATGCTTCGCAGGTATCGTTCAAATACAAACCGATTGTATTAAACCATGTCGGGGAATATGACATCCGCCTTCTGTATCAGAATGTGGAATATGAGGGGACGATCACTGTGGTCGATGTACAGCCACCCGAGGTTGTGCTGAAAGACAATATAGTGGTATATCAGAAACATACCTTTGACCCGGCATCCGCCGCACAGACCATTATCGATACCACGGATGTAACGGCAGGCCTCAAGGGGATTCTTGATACCGGTACACTGGGTACTTATCCGGTGATACTGACCTTTACGGATGAGGGAGAGAATGTCACGGAGCTGACTGCACAGGTGCAGGTAATCGAAGATATCGATCCGCCGCAGATTTCAGGTGCATTGGATCGGGAATACTATATCGGCGAAAATATTTCCTATTTGGAAGGAGTTACCGCATGGGACGAAGTGGATGGTGACTGTGAAGTCTATGTTGACAATCATGCCGTCCAGACCGATGTGCCGGGAAGCTATGAAGTAACTTACAGTGCAAATGACCAGTCTGGAAACCAGGCCGTCCAGACCGTAGTATTTACCCTGAAGAAAATAAGTGCAACAGAGGAACGGCTGAATGAGAAAGCCGATGAAGTGCTTGCAGCGATTACGGATGACAGCATGAGTCTGTCCAGAAAGGCATATGCCGTATATAATTATGCCTACAGTAATATACAGTATACCGGAACTTCTGATAAATCAGACTGGGAAGCAGAGGCATACCGCGGACTTCAGGATTTAAAGGGCGACTGTTTTACCTATTTTTCCGTATGCAAGATACTGCTTAACCGGCTCGGAATCCAGACCATGGATGTACAAAGGCTTGGAGGCAGTGCGGAGCATTACTGGCTGATGGTCAATACCGGAAGCGGCTGGTATCATTTTGATGCTACAAGACGTAAAGTATATTTTGACGGATTTATGGCGAGGGATACCGATATCGAGGCATACACCGCACAGGTCGGGGACAGCTATTATACATTTGACCATACTGGATATCCTGCCACTCCACAGGAAAAATACATAATGCAATAGGAGTATTTTTATGACGAATTTACTCGGATATTTAGAGGAAACCATAAAGACACATGCCGATAAAACGGCATTTGCCGGGGAAAACGGCAGTATGACATTTGGCAGCATCTATGAACAGGCAAGAAGAATCGGATCTTTTCTGGCGGAAAAAGAAGTCAGGCGGAAACCGGTCATTGTATACATGCAGAAGAGTCCGGAAGAAATAACTGCTTTTCTTGGGGTTTTGTATGCCGGGGGATATTATGTTCCGGTGGACAAAGAGATGCCTGAGGAAAGAAGAAAGAATATCTTCCGGATGATGCCGGATGCCTGGTGTATCTGTGAGAAAGATACGGAAGAAACCGGGCACGTTCTGGAATATCACCGGATCTGCCGGGCAGAGGAAAAGCCGGGACTGCTTGCCGCAATCAGAGAACAACATGTGGATACTGATCCGGCATACACCGTGTTTACCTCCGGTTCTACAGGAGTTCCCAAAGGTGTTGTTGCAAATCACCGGTCGGTCATCGATTATATTGAACAGTTGTCAGAGATACTTCATATTTCCGGAGATACGGTATTTGGAAACCAGGCACCCTTTTATGTGGATGCGTGTCTGAAAGAAATCTATCCAACCTTAAAATATGGAGCAAAGACGGTGCTGATACCGAGGAAGAAGTTCCGCTTTCCGGTGGAACTGGTAAATTTCCTGAATGAGCAGAAGATCAATACCATATGCTGGGTGACACCGGCACTGACCATGATTTCCGCACTCAATACCTTTGAGGCTGTAAAACCAGGATATTTGCGGACTATTGCATTTGGAAGTGAAGTGTTTCAGACGGCACAGTTTCGGATCTGGGCGGAAAATGTACCGGCAGAGTACATTAATCTGTACGGACCGACGGAATGTACCGGAATGTCTGCGTATTATCGTGTCAGCCGGGAAATCAGGGAAGATGAAGTCATTCCCATCGGCAGGGCATTTCCGAATACCGGGATATTTCTGCTTGGAGAGAAGGAGAACGGCGAATACCTGATTTCTCCGGAGAACGAAGAGGAGCAGGGTGAAATCATTATCCACGGAACTTGTGTTACCATGGGGTATTATGCGGACCGGGAAAAAAGCAGCACTGTGTTTGTGCAGAATCCTCTGCAGAAGCACTATCCGGAGATGGTATACAGAACCGGAGATATCGGCAGATATCAGAATGGTGAACTGGTGTTTGTGTCGCGGAAAGACAATCAGATCAAACACATGGGACACCGGATTGAACTCGGCGAAATCGAAACAGTAACGGGAAGAATCGAAAATGTATTTAGCTGTGCCTGCATTTATAGCGAAAAAGACCAGAAAATTGTATTATATTACACAGGTCTGTTGCAGCCAGGGGAATTGAAGAAAAAATTAAAGGAAAAGCTTCCGTCCTATATGCTTCCGTCCGGGATTTACAGACTGGAAGAACTTCCGCTTACTTTAAATGGAAAGACGGACAGAAAGCGGTTAAAAGAGTTATACTAAGTTAAGAAAGTAAGGTAGAAAATATGGAAGAATTATTAGAAATTTTACAGGGCATGCATCCTGAAATTGACTTTGAAAGCTGTGAAACTCTGATAGACGATGATATACTCGATTCATTTGATATTGTTTCACTGATCAGTGATATCTCGGATACTTACGATATTACAATACCGGCGGACTGTATTACTCCGGAGAACTTTAATAGTGCATCCTCGCTTTATGCATTGGTTGAAAGACTGCAGAACGGGGAATAAGAAATGTTATTTACATCGTTTGAATTTCCTGTACTGTTGTTTTTTCTGGGATTGATATATTATCTGGTTCCGGGCAGGGTGCAGTGGATCGTTTTACTGGTATGTAATGTACTGTTTTTGAGTGGAAATGGAAAAGCAGCAGTTCTGCTGTTCTTTATGACAGGTATAACATGGATATTTTCAGCGGTAATAAACAGATGTCAGAATAAGAAGCAGAGGCGGCAGATTTTTCTGTTGTCTCTGTTTTTTCAGGTTGGAATTATGTTATATTTCAAGCTGTTCTGTGACAATATGCCGTTCGGACTGGCATATTATGGATTGATGACGATTTCTTACCAGACAGAAATATACCGGAAACATACAAAATGGATCGCTAATCCGCTGCAGCTGGTTACGGCGGTTTCATTCTTTCCCCTGCTGGTGCAGGGACCGGTTACCCTGTACGATAATATGGAGAAAATTCTGCAGACACATCGCTTTCAGATGAACCGGGCCTGTTTTGCCATCCAGAGAATCCTGTGGGGATATTTTAAGAAACTCGCCGTGGCAGACCGCATCGTTCCTGTGGTACAGGTAATTATCGGCAGTCCATCCGAATATACCGGACTGTGGGTGCTTCTTGGTATGTTGTTTTATGCCGTACAGCTCTATGCGGATTTTACCGGTGGAATTGATATAACACTGGGAATTGCACAGTTTCTCGGAATGGAATTTCCGGAAAATTTTAATGTTCCGTTTACCTCGAAAAATCTTGGTGAATACTGGAGAAGATGGCATATTTCCCTCGGAGAATGGATTAAAAACTATATCTTCTATCCGTTGTCCGTGAGCCGTCTGACCTGCAGACTGGCAAAAACAGTAAAAAAGAAATCACCATCAGCCGGAAAAAGAGTTCCCGTGTATCTGGCTTCTTTTGCCGCATGGTTTGTAACCGGACTGTGGCATGGCAGGCAGCTTCATTTTATTGTATGGGGGCTTGCAAACTGTGCGGTCATACTGGCTTCGAGGGAATTAAAAGAGGTCTATGATCATTTTCACAAAAGATATCCGGGATTGAAGGAAAATATGTTCTACGGATATTTTCAGTCGGTTCGCGTATTTTAG
>OODU01003216.1_pt1 | contig 12566 bp, 6 predicted proteins | sample 1671171 | NCBI WGS metagenome assembly OODU01 (sample SAMN06348129, study PRJEB24527) | human gut metagenome | biome: human gut; feature: ankylosing spondylitis patient; material: feces | host: Homo sapiens | place: China | collected 2015-10
TTCATAATAGTCTTCTCCTTTTTAATATGTAAATATTATACTTTCCCTTTTGTTTCGTATTATCCAAGGATGGATGGAAGCCATAAGCTCAGTCCCGGAACAAATACGATGAGTGCCAGACATACCAGGAACGCGATCAGGAACGGAACCGTTGCCTTAGCAAGATTCAATAACGGGATCTTGGTCATGCCAGAAGCAACGAACAGGTTGATGCCCATTGGCGGGGTAACCATGCCCATTGCCAGGTTACAGGTCATGAAGATACCAAGGTGAACCGGATTAATGCCCAGTGCATTTGCGATTGGGAGCATAATCGGGGTCAAGATCATGATGTTCGGGATGTTATCAATGATCATACCACAGACGATCATGATCAGGTTCATTAACAGAAGAATCAGAATCTTGTTGTCTGTTACGGACAGTACCATCTTTGAAATGGACTGCGGGTACTTCAGCAGAGTCATGGTTCTTGCAAATGCGGATGCTGCTGCAATTACGAACAGAATGTTAACATAGGTCTTGGAACCTGCCAGGAAGATCTTCGGGATTTCACGGATCTTGATGCTCTTGTAAACCAGAATGCATACCAAGAAACCGTAGATAACGGAGATAACAGCTGCTTCAGTCGGAGAGCAAATACCAGAGTAGATACATCCAAGGATGATAACCGGAGTCATCAGGGCGAAAAAGCTTTCCTTGAATAACTTCAGGAATCCTTTTTCGCGGATCTTGTTGTAGTTCTCCTGCAGCTTTTCTTTGTCCTCACCGTTCTTTTTGCAGTAGTACCAGCAGTATCCCATCAGGAAGAAACCAATCAGACATCCAGGAATGATACCTGCAATGAACAGAGCAGACGGTGAAGCGTTTGCCGCTGCAGAATATACAATATAGGAAATGGACGGCGGGATGATAACCCCCAGCGCTCCGGCTACCGTAACGATTGCTGTGGAGAATACCACATCATATCCCATGTTTACCAGGAATGGAATGGTCATGGAACCTACTGCAGATACAGTTGCCGGTGCGGAACCGGAAATTGCTGCGTAGAACATACAGGTTACAACCACTGCACACGGGAAACCTGCAGTCTTGTTGCCGATGAAATATCCGAAGAACTCAAAGAGCTGTTTGGAAATACCTCCCTCTGCCATGATCATGCCGGAAACCATAAACAGCGGCACTGCTAACAGAGTGAAGCTGTTCATACCGGAGAACATTGCTCTGGCTACATCGATTGCTCCGTAATTCAGTGTTCCCATCATCCCTGGAAGGATTGCCATCAGTCCGAATACGGCACCAACCGGAAGACTGATTACCAGGAAAATTGCAAGAAGAATAAAGAATAATCCGATTGTCATTGTTCTTTCTCCTTTCCAGTCACATCAAGAAATACTACCTGAACTGCTCTGAGTACAGCCAGTACAAAGCAGATGGTCATAATCCAGTAGAAGTTTGCTACCGGAATCTGTAAAGCCGGGCTGCGCTGTCCGGTCTTTGCGGTAACAGCAATCAGATCAAATCCGCCCTTTACCAGAAGTACAGTGAACGCACCCACGATTACCGTACATACAATGGTGATGATCTTCTGCACCGGTTTGCTGAGCATGGTGGTAAAAGTATCCACACGGATCATAGATCTGTTCCGGATTGTTGCCGGCAAGGAAAGAAATGCGCTGATCGCCAGGCAGTAACAGCAGATCTCATCCGACCAGCTTAACGCATTGTTGAAGCAATAACGCATCACAACATTTGTGAATGAAAGGACTGTCATAATTGCCAGTAACACAGACATACAGCAGATTTCAAAATTCTTGTCGAGCCATTTTAAAGCTACCATTTTTTCCCCTCCTTAAGTAGTATTAAAACTGCTTTTTCTCACTTGACTGTATTCTATCATGCGAGTTAAAATAAGTAAAACAGCTAATAACGATACAGTCCAGAAGTTTTTCTTCTTTTTTGTTCATCTTATGAAAATATATTGAGAATTTTTGTGCATCTTGTCTGAAAACAGATCATATTGTAGCATTTGCCAGAAACTTTCAGGAGGGAATTTATTATGAACTTTAAAATACTGGAATACATTGTCGCGATCGCAGAAACCGGAAATGTCACCAAAGCAGCTGAACGCCTGTTCATCTCACAGTCCGGCTTAAACCAGCAGCTTATCAAGCTCGAAACAGAGCTTGGCACCCCTCTCTTTCACCGCTCCAAAAAAGAAATGCGCCCAACCCACGCCGGGCTCATTTATATCGAAAACGCAAGAAGAATTTTAAAGATGGCCCAAAACTGTATCAGCCAGATCAATGATCTGTCCGACAATCCCCGCGGCACCATTTCCTTTGGACTTCCCTATGAGCACGGAGCTGACCTATTCATTAATATTGCAAAGGATTTCAGCCATGCTTTTCCCAACGTAGCCATCACTCTGACTGAGCAAAATGTACGGGAGATGGAGGAAAATGTCCAGACTGACCGGCTAGATCTGGCCTTTGTCATGATAAAAGACAAGCCTTCTTCCCGCCATTTTGACTATGTACACCTCTGCACGGAACGGCTGGTTCTCGGCATTCCGCGTAAACATCCCATGGCACAATATGCCGCCCCCACGGGAAAACCATTAAACACAATGGACTTAAAACACTTTAAAAATGATCCCTTTGCCTTCATGTTCTCCGGTTCCACTATGCGAAACGTCATTGATCCGCTGTTTGAGGATGCTGGATATCTCCCGAAGATCCGCTACGAAACCCATATGAACAATGTGCTGTACCGACTGGTCAGCAACGGACTGTGCTGCACCATTATGCCACAGTCCTATGTACAAAATGGCAGAGGCTCCGTCTGGTTTTATCCGGAACAGGAACCATCCTGGGACTGGTATATCATCTTCTCCAAAGACCGTATGCTAACTGCGGCAGACAGGTATCTCATCCAGCTTTCTCAGAACTACGCACAGAAAATAAAAGATTACTGGAATCATTATGGTGTCGGCTTTCCTCCTGCTATCCTGCCAGACACTGACTACAGATGAAAAATGCGGCCTGCCAGCTTCCCCATCGTGAAAGCTGGCAGGCCGCATTTACCATCTGTTTTTATTTTTCATTTGTCTTCACTAGCCGAAACTGCGAATAGCTTTTTCCCGGTATCATACCGCCCCGGTAGGATGACAGCTCGCTGACCGTCACCAGCTGGAACCCGCGCTTTACCAGTTCCGGGATGATCGTCTCGCTGGCATCTCCGGTGGCATCATACAAATCGTGCATCAAAATGATATCCCCGTCCTTTACCTTATCTAACACGATCTGGATCGTCTGCGATGCATCACGCGTTTTCCAGTCCAGCGTATCCACGCTCCACAAAATAGCCGGCATGGAAATCGCTCCGGCAATGTTCATACCCGCATCTGTCTTCGCTCCACCGCAGGGGCGCATCAGCACCGGCGAGATGCCGCAGGCATCGGAAACCACCTGGTTCGTAGCCACCAGCTGATTCGCCAGATCGGTCGGAGACACCTTCGTCATAAGAGTATGGTCAAAGGTATGGTTTGCCACCTCACAGCCCTGCGCTACCATCTGTTTTAAGACATCCGGACTCTTAATAACCTTCTGTCCTACCATAAAGAACGTCGCGCGGCCACCGTTTTCTTTCAGACAATTCAAAATACGCGGCGTCACAGTTGGGGACGGGCCATCATCGTAGGTCAGCGCCACCATAGGGCGGTTCGGGTCAATATTTCCCGCATAAACCGTATCGCCGGTCCGCTTTACCACGGAAATACGCACGCCATCGACCCGTAGTCCCGCACCAACCGTTCCGGCTTCGGCTCCATCGGAAACCCAGTCTGTCCATTTAGAATCCTGGAGCACGCTGTAAAGCACCTCATAATAAGTTCCCAAGTCTCCGGTCAGTTCCATGGCAATGCCCTCAAGCGGGGCCGTACCAGCCGAATCCCCGGCCTCAGCGCCGTCCTCCTGCCAGTCCAGCCAGCCCGTACCGCTCAAATTCACGCGGTAGCGGATCGTTCCGCTCATGCCCTCCGGCTGGCCATTTAACGTCGCACGGATCGCTGTCACATAGGAGGTTGTCGGTGCCATGCTGTAGGAATTATCCGCAAAGAAATGGCTCCATCCCACTTCACTGACCGCAATGCCGTAGATCGCGCCCACATCCGGCAGGGACTGGACATATGCTGCCCGTTCTTCGGCTTCCTTACTTTCTTCCTCGGCAACAGATGCGCTCATGCTCTCCTGCAGAGCCGCAGTCTCCACAGCCGCTTTCTCCGCCTTCCGTTTCCGCACTGCTCCCGAGATTGCAGCCACCAGCACCCCCGTCAGAATGCAGACAGCAAGTAATCCCAGAATCAGAATGCGGCGCCGGCGGCGCATGATCCTCATCTTCCGTGCCTTTCTCGCCCGCATCTGCCGGATCTCCCGCTCCGAAAGCGGCCGCCCCGGCTGCCAAGGTGCTTTTCCGCCTGTATTTTTCACAGAATTCCTGCTCGAATTCCGCTCCCTTCCCCCATGTAACTGACTCATATTTCTCCCATACTTTCTATAAAACGATATGTATGAAAACGACCTCCGGTATTTTCTGCATGAAAATATAGGAAGTCGTTTTCTTTTTACATGCCCGGACCTTCTGATATTACGGTCAGGCTATATTATTTTTTACTCTTCGCTATCGTCGATATCGAATACTTCCGGAGCTTCCTCCGCCATATCGTCATCGCCGGAAAGCAGGATCTCGTCATCATCCTCCAGAGCGATCTCTTCCTCTGGCTCAGCATCTGTGTTGAGCTTTACGGAACGGTAACGCTTCATACCGGTACCAGCCGGGATCAGCTTACCGATGATAACATTCTCCTTCAGACCGATCAGATGGTCAACCTTACCGTTGATAGCCGCCTCGGTCAGAACCTTGGTGGTCTCCTGGAAGGATGCTGCAGACAGGAAGGAATCGGTAGCCAGGGATGCCTTGGTAATACCAAGCATAACCTGCTTGCCCTCTGCCGGCTGCTTGCCCTCTGCAATCAGAGCCTCGTTCATCTCGTTGAAGTCGAGGACATCCATGGATACGCCCGGCAGCACATCGCTGTCGCCGCTCTCCTCGATGCGGATCTTCTTTAACATCTGACGAACGATCATCTCAACGTGCTTATCGTTGATTTCTACACCCTGCAGACGGTATACACGCTGTACTTCCTGGATCATGTAATCCTGTACGGCACGGACACCCTTGATCTTTAAGATGTCATGCGGGTTTACGCTACCTTCGGTCAGCTCATCACCGGCCTCGATCACCTGCTCGTCCTGAACCTTGATTCTGGAACCGTACGGGATCAGATAGGTCTTGGAGTTGCCGGTCTCCGGATCGGTAACCACGATCTCACGTTTCTTCTTGGTATCTTTCAGGGTTACAACACCACCGAACTCGGTAATGATTGCAAGACCCTTAGGTTTACGTGCCTCGAAAAGCTCCTCGACACGCGGAAGACCCTGTGTGATATCTCCACCTGCTACACCGCCGGTATGGAAGGTACGCATGGTCAGCTGGGTACCAGGCTCACCGATAGACTGTGCAGCGATGATGCCGACTGCCTCACCAACCTGTACAGGCTGGCCGGTTGCCATGTTGGCACCATAACATTTTGCGCAGACACCGATATGGGACTTACAGCTAAGGACGGTACGGATCTTTACGGAATCACGGCCCATCTTGTTCAGTGCCTTCATAACAGCAGCAGCACGTTTCGGAGTACACATATGGTTTGCTTTTACAACCACTTCTCCGGTCTCCGGATCAGTGATGGTCTCAGCGATATAACGGCCGGTGATACGCTCCTCCAAGCTCTCGATGGTCTCTTTGCCATCGGTGAATGCCTTGATCTCCATGTACGGGATATCCTTACCTTCGCAGCAGTCTACCTCACGCACGATCAGATCCTGGGATACGTCTACCAGACGACGGGTAAGGTAACCGGAGTCTGCGGTACGCAGTGCGGTATCGGACATACCCTTTCGTGCACCATGAGCGGAGATGAAGTACTCCAGTACGTCAAGACCCTCACGGAAGTTGGATTTAATAGGAAGTTCGATGGTGTGACCGGTTGTATCTGCCATAAGTCCACGCATACCTGCCAGCTGCTTGATCTGCTTATCAGATCCTCGCGCACCGGAGTCTGCCATCATGAAGATGTTGTTGTACTTATCCAGACCGCCTAACAGGTCTTTGGTCAGCTGGTCATCGGTGGTCTTCCAGGTTTCGATAACCTCTTTATAACGCTCTTCCTCAGTGATCAGGCCACGGCGGAAGTTCTTTGCGATACGGTCAACGGTCTCCTGGGCATCAGCCAGCAGCTTCGGCTTGGATGCCGGCACGGTCATATCCGCGATGGATACGGTCATGGCAGCTCTGGTGGAATACTTGTAACCGATTGCCTTGATATCATCCAGGGTAACAGCAGTCTGGGTAGCGCCATGTACGTTGATGACCTTCTCCAGGATCTTCTTTAACTGTTTCTTTCCTACGTGGAAGTCAACCTCAAGAAGCAGCTCGTTGCCCGGAATGCTTCTGTCTACAAAGCCAAGGTCCTGCGGGATGATCTCGTTGAAGATGAAACGGCCTAAGGTGGATTCTACCACTCCGGTCATCTCGGTGCCATCCGGCATGGTCTTGGTGACTCTTACTTTGATGCGGGAGTGCAGTGTCACAGCAGCGTTCTCGTAAGCAAGGATTGCCTCGTTGACGCTCTTGAAGATCATGCCCTCGCCGGTTGCGCCTGGGCGCTCCTGGGTCAGATAGTAGATACCAAGTACCATATCCTGGGAAGGAACGGCTACCGGGCCACCATCGGACGGCTTTAACAGGTTGTTCGGAGACAGGAGCAGGAAACGGCACTCTGCCTGTGCTTCCTGGGAAAGCGGAAGATGTACAGCCATCTGGTCTCCATCGAAGTCGGCGTTGAATGCGGTACAAACAAGCGGATGCAGCTTGATTGCCTTACCCTCAACCAGGATCGGCTCGAATGCCTGGATACCCAGTCTGTGCAGGGTAGGTGCACGGTTTAACATAACCGGATGCTCTTTGATAACATCTTCGAGGACATCCCATACCTCAGACTGCAGACGCTCTACCATCTTCTTCGCACTCTTGATGTTGTGAGCGGTTCCGTTCTGGACAAGCTCTTTCATAACGAACGGCTTGAACAGCTCGATCGCCATCTCCTTCGGAAGACCACACTGGTAGATCTTCAGCTCCGGTCCTACGACGATAACGGAACGTCCGGAGTAGTCAACTCGTTTACCAAGCAGGTTCTGACGGAAACGGCCCTGTTTACCTTTCAGCATATCGGAAAGGGATTTCAGTGCACGGTTTCCAGGACCGGTTACCGGTCTGCCGCGGCGTCCGTTATCGATCAGGGCGTCAACAGCCTCCTGCAGCATACGCTTCTCGTTGCGGACGATGATGTCCGGAGCACCAAGCTCGAGAAGACGTGCAAGACGGTTGTTACGGTTGATGATTCTTCTGTATAAATCGTTTAAGTCAGAGGTTGCGAAACGGCCGCCGTCCAGCTGTACCATAGGACGGATATCCGGCGGGATAACCGGGATCACGGTCATGATCATCCACTCCGGCTTGTTTCCGGAGTTACGGAATGCTTCTACAACTTCCAGTCTCTTGATGATTCTTGCACGCTTCTGGCCGCTTGCGTCCTTCAGCTCGCGTTTGAGCATCTCAGACTCTTTCTCCAGATCAATGCTCTTAAGAAGCTCGAGAACAGCCTCGGCACCCATTCCGACACGGAAGTTGCCGTAGCCCCACTTCTCAACTTCTTCGCGGTACTCTTTCTCGGAGAGTACCTGCTTGTACTGCAGGCTGGTCTGACCTGCATCCAGAACGATGTAGGATGCAAAGTACAGAACCTTCTCCAGTACTCTCGGGGAGATATCCAAGATGAGACCCATACGGCTCGGGATACCCTTAAAGTACCAGATATGAGATACAGGAGCAGCCAGCTGAATGTGGCCGATACGCTCTCTGCGGACGCTGGACTTAGTTACCTCAACGCCGCAGCGGTCGCAGATTACGCCTTTGTATCTGATTTTTTTATATTTACCACAATGACATTCCCAGTCCTTGCTCGGTCCGAAGATGCGCTCACAGAACAGACCGTCGCGCTCCGGCTTTAAAGTACGGTAGTTGATGGTCTCCGGCTTTTTTACCTCGCCGTGTGACCACTCCAGAATCTTCTCCGGGGAAGCCAGGCCAATCTTAATGGCGTCAAATGTCAATGGCTGATAAGTTTCATTTGTCTCAGGCATGAGCGTTACTCCCTTCTATTATTCTTCATCAAAGGAATCATCGGTATAATCGTCGGATTCCCCTTCGAAATCGTCGCTGCTGTCATCGCCGTTATCGACGTCAACCAGCTCTTCACCCTTGAACTCCTGCTTCTGGTAACCATAGTCACCGAAGGATTCGTCGCGGTTGTAATGGCGGTCGCCCTCGATGATGGCACGCAGGTCGGTCTCGCCGTAGTCTACGTTCTCGCCAATCTCAACCTCGGTTCCGTCATCACGCAGTACGCTTACATCCAGGCCAAGGGACTGCAGCTCTTTTAACAGTACCTTGAAGGACTCCGGAATACCCGGCTCAGGGATGTTCTCGCCCTTGATGATCGCCTCGTAGGTCTTCACACGTCCGACAACATCATCGGACTTCACGGTCAGGATCTCCTGCAGGGTGTAGGATGCACCATATGCCTCCAGGGCCCAAACCTCCATCTCACCGAAACGCTGTCCGCCGAACTGTGCCTTACCACCCAGAGGCTGCTGGGTAACAAGGGAGTATGGGCCGGTGGAACGTGCATGGATCTTATCGTCAACCAGGTGATGCAGCTTCAGGTAATGCATGTGACCGATGGTTACCGGGCTGTCGAAGTACTCGCCGGTACGTCCGTCACGCAGTCTTACCTTACCGTCGCGGCGGAGCGGAACGCCCTTCCACAGCTCACGGTGCTCCAGATGGGAGCCTAAGTAATCCATAACTTCCGGTTTCAGGGTATCTTTGTATTTCTCTTCAAACTCCTCCCAGGAGGTGTTTACGTAATCATTTGCAATTTCCAGGGTATCCATGATGTCTACCTCGTTCGCGCCCTCGAATACCGGGGTGGAAATGTTGAAGCCAAGTGCTTTACATGCAAGGCTTAAGTGCATCTCCAGGACCTGTCCGATGTTCATTCGGGAAGGTACGCCCAGCGGGTTTAAGACGATATCCAGCGGACGGCCATTCGGAAGGAACGGCATATCCTCTACCGGAAGTACGCGGGAAACGACACCCTTGTTACCATGACGTCCTGCCATCTTATCGCCGACAGAGATCTTACGCTTCTGTGCAATGTAGATGCGGACACTCTGGTTTACGCCAGGAGCCAGCTCATCGCCGTTCTCTCTGGTAAATACTTTTGCGTCGATGATGACGCCGTAAGCACCGTGCGGTACTTTTAAGGAAGTATCACGTACTTCTCTTGCCTTCTCACCGAAGATCGCACGGAGCAGTCTCTCCTCAGCAGTCAGCTCGGTCTCACCCTTCGGGGTAACCTTACCGACCAGGATATCACCGGCACGGACCTCAGCACCGATACGGATGATACCTCTCTCGTCCAGGTCTTTTAATGCGTCGTCGCCGACACCCGGAACATCGCGGGTGATCTCTTCCGGTCCAAGCTTGGTGTCACGGGCTTCTGCCTCATACTCCTCGATATGAACGGAGGTGTAGACATCTTCCATAACCAGTCTCTCACTTAAGAGAACCGCATCCTCGTAGTTGTAACCTTCCCAGGTCATGAAACCAATCAGCGGGTTCTTACCAAGAGCGATCTCACCGTTGCTGGTGGACGGACCGTCTGCGATGACCTCGCCTGCCTCAACGTGGTCGTTCTTGTAAACGAGCGGCTTCTGGTTGTAGCAGTTGGACTGGTTGCTTCGTGAGAATTTGATCAGATGATAAACATCTTTTGCGCCGTTGTCATCACGCTTGATGATGATCTCGTTGGAAGCGGAACGCTCAACAACACCGGCATGCTTTGCTACTACGCAGACACCAGAGTCGACAGCAGCCTTGCCCTCGATACCGGTACCTACTGCAGGCGCCTCGGTTCTTAAAAGCGGAACGGCCTGACGCTGCATGTTAGATCCCATCAGCGCACGGTTTGCGTCATCGTTCTGCAGGAACGGAATCAATGCAGTAGCAACGGAAAATACCATCTTAGGAGACACGTCCATGTAATCAAACATGTGTCTTTCGTATGCCTGTGTCTCTTCACGGTAACGACCGGAAACGTTCTTGCTGATGAAGTGTCCTTCTTCGTCCAGAGCCTCATTCGCCTGTGCTACATGGTAATTATCCTCTTCGTCCGCAGTCATATATACTACTTCATCTGTGACACGCGGGTTCTTAGGATCTGTTTTATCGATTTTACGATATGGTGCTTCGATGAAACCATATTCGTTGATCTTTGCATAAGATGCCAGTGAGTTGATCAGACCGATGTTCGGTCCTTCAGGCGTCTCGATAGGACACATTCTTCCGTAGTGGGAATAGTGTACATCTCGAACCTCGAATCCGGCTCTGTCTCGTGACAGACCGCCAGGACCCAGGGCGGATAAACGTCTCTTGTGTGTCAGCTCACCCAGTGGGTTGTTCTGATCCATGAACTGGGACAGCTGGGAAGATCCGAAGAATTCTTTCACGGCTGCTGTCACCGGTTTGATGTTGATCAGAGACTGTGGAGAAATGCCTTCCAGATCCTGTGTTGTCATTCTTTCACGAACGACTCTCTCCAGTCTGGAAAGACCGATACGGTACTGGTTCTGCAGCAGTTCTCCGACTGCACGGATACGACGGTTGCCCAAGTGGTCGATATCGTCATCATGGCCGATGCCGTACTCCAGATGCATGTTATAGTTAATAGAAGCAAAAATATCTTCTTTTGTGATATGCTTCGGAATCAGCTCATGGATATTTTTGTGGATCGCATCCTTAATATCTTCTTCGCTGGCGTTTTCTTCCAGTATTTTTTGCAGTACCGGATAATATACTAATTCTGTAACACCTGCAGATTCCGGATCAAAGTCAACCCATTCGCCAAGGTCTACCATCATATTGGAGAGAACCTTTACGTTACGCTGCTCTGTCTGGATCCATACAAACGGAACGCCTGCATTCTGGATCTTGTTTGCAAGTGCTTTATCTACTTCTGTACCAGCCTCAGCCAGGATCTCACCGGTAGACTCGTCTACAACATCCTCAGCCAGAACCTGTCCGCAGATGCGGTTGCGAAGCAGCAGTTTTTTGTTGAACTTATAACGTCCGACTTTTGCAAGGTCATATCTTCTCGGATCGAAGAACATGCTTGTGATCAGGCTCTCTGCACTGTCAACTGCCAGCGGTTCGCCCGGACGGATCTTTTTGTACAGCTCGAGCAGACCTTCCTGATAGCTCTCGGAAGTATCTTTTGTCAGGCTGGCAAGGATTTTCGGTTCTTCACCGAACAGATCGATGATCTCCGCATTGGTTCCGTAGCCAAGTGCACGGATCAGAACGGTGATCGGCACCTTTCTGGTTCTGTCTACACGAACATAGAAAATGTCATTGGAGTCTGTCTCGTATTCCAGCCATGCACCACGGTTCGGAATAACGGTAGAAGAATACAGTTTTTTACCCAGTTTATCATGTGCGATTGCATAATAGATGCCAGGAGAACGTACCAGCTGGCTGACGATTACTCGCTCTGCACCGTTGATCACGAAGGTACCGGTTGCTGTCATCAATGGCAGATCTCCCATAAAGATCTCATGCTCATTGATTTCATCGTTCTCTTTATTATGAAGTCTTACTTTTACTTTCAAAGGTGCAGCATATGTTGCGTCACGTTCTTTACATTCTTCGATTGAATATTTTACGTCATCTTCGCACAGCGTGAAATCCACAAATTCCAGGCTCAGCTTGCCGCTGTAGTCTGTAATTGGCGAGATATCATCAAAAACCTCTTTGAGTCCAGATTCCAGGAACCATTTATAAGAGTCCACCTGTATTTCGATCAGGTTAGGCATCTCAAGAACCTCTTTCTGTCTGGAATAACTCATACGGAAGCTTTTGCCGCTTTTAATTGGACGTATTCTGTTTTTCTCCATTGACATTTCACCCCTGTTCTTTCTATCTAAAAAATTCAAGTCACTTTTGGCACTTTTGGGCATAGTTATACCAAAAAGCATACACTTTCACAATAGTGCACTTTCCATACTACCACGTCTGTTTGTCAATGTCAAGTATCTTTTTTATTGACGCAAAAACCGGCCAGGATTACTCCTGACCGGTGCAAGTTCTGTTTTACAAAAAAGCAGTTACAATTATTTAAGAGTAACTTTTGCTCCTTCTGCTTCCAGTTTTGTTTTGATGTCTTCAGCTTCTGCTTTAGATGCAGCTTCTTTCAGAACCTTAGGAGCTCCGTCAACTACTTCTTTTGCTTCTTTCAGTCCCAGACCAGTTACTTCACGAACAACTTT
>OODU01003217.1_pt1 | contig 12564 bp, 9 predicted proteins | sample 1671171 | NCBI WGS metagenome assembly OODU01 (sample SAMN06348129, study PRJEB24527) | human gut metagenome | biome: human gut; feature: ankylosing spondylitis patient; material: feces | host: Homo sapiens | place: China | collected 2015-10
TTTGAGAATTGCGGGAGCACGCAGTGCAGAGCAATTCGGTATCAGAGGGGTCAAAAGCTTTTGACCCCAACATCATAGGATTGTGGGAGAAAATAACAAGCCCAGTCAAGATGGGATTATGGAGGATACAAGTTATGCGGGAAAATATCCCAGAATTTTTATGGAACTTATTGACAGAACAGTACGGAGAAGAACTGGCGGAGAAGATCACCGACGGGTATGTGGCAGAGCGGGCAGTAACTCTGCGGGTAAACCGTCTGAAAGCAACACCGGAGGAGATCAAGACCCAGCTTTCCCAGGTGGGAATCGCTTATGAGGCAGTGGACTGGAGCGAGGACGCGCTGATCATCTGCGGAGCCAGGGAAGAGGCTGTAAGGCAGATTCCGGCTTATGAAGATGGTGGGATCTATCTCCAGAGCTTATCTTCCATGATGCCGCCGTTATGCTTAAATCCGCAGCCCAAAGAGTGCATTCTGGATATGGCAGCAGCTCCGGGAGGAAAGACCACCCAGATGGCCGCTCTCTCCGGCAATCTGGCTCAGATCACGGCCTGTGAGAAGAACAAAGTCCGCTCAGAACGTCTGAAATATAACCTGGAGAAACAGGGCGCTTCCTGTGCCTTTGTGATGGTAGAGGACGCCAGAAAACTGGATGATTTCTTCTCCTTTGATAAGATCTTACTGGACGCGCCGTGCAGCGGAAGCGGCACACTGGCAGTGGGAGAACATGGAATCACCTCTAAATTTACCAAAGAGCTGATCACACGTTCTGCTAAGACCCAGGAAGAACTTCTGAAAAAGGCCATCAAGCTTTTGAAACCAGGCCATGAGATGATCTATTCCACCTGTTCCATCCTGGAACTGGAGAATGAAAAGAGTCTGAAAAAAGTGCTGGGAAAGCAGGCGGAGATCGTGCCATTAGATCAGGTGATGTTTCCGGGAGTGACTTATCTTCCGGTAAAGGTTCCGGGAACCCTGTGCGTTTGTCCGGATGAACGGTATGAAGGATTTTTTGTAGCGAAGATACGGAAAAATTAAAGGTGGCAAAATTTGCTTTTCTTCTATAGATATGTTATAATCACGAGACATGGCGCAAAGAACAGATCCATGCTTTTTTGACAGATAAAAGAGGAGAACAGATTATGAAAGATACAACGCTGGTAATTATGGCAGCAGGTATTGGCAGCCGTTTTGGTGGTGGGATTAAGCAGTTGGCTCCGGTGGGTCCTGGCGGGGAGATTATTATTGATTACTCCATCTATGACGCGATCCAGGCTGGGTTTAATAAAGTTGTTTTTATCATCCGGAAAGACCTTGAGGAGGATTTTAAAGAAATCATCGGTAACCGGATCGAGAAGATCGTGAAGGTAGAGTACGCATTCCAGGAGTTAGATGATCTTCCGGCTGGTTTTACAAGACCAGAGGGACGTACCAAGCCATGGGGAACCGGTCAGGCCGTATTAAGCGTAAAAGGGCTGGTAGACGGTCCATTTCTGGTGATCAATGCAGATGATTACTATGGAAAGAAAGCCTTCAAGGAGATCCATGATTACCTGGTACAGGAAATGGATGAGGATGCTTCCATTTATGACCTGTGCATGGCTGGTTTTATGTTAACTAACACATTAAGCGAGAACGGCGGTGTGACCAGAGGTGTCTGCCAGGTCGGCGCAGATGGATACATGGAAAAAGTAACCGAGACCTACGAGATCCGCAGAAATGGTGACACATTATCAGCGAAAAATGAGGAGGGCGAGCCGGTAGAATTAGACTTGAACCGTCACGTTTCCATGAATATGTGGGGACTTCCGGCAAAGTTTATTGACGAGCTGGAGAAGGGCTTCCCAGAGTTCTTAGCTTCCAGGAAAGAAGGCGACATCAAATCCGAGTACCTGCTTCCACAGGTGATCGACCGCCTGGTTTCTGAAGGTAAGGCAAGAGTAAAAGTTCTGGAAACACCGGATAAATGGTTCGGTGTGACTTACAAAGAGGATAAGCAGGCAGTCATTGACTCCTTAAAAGCCCTGATCGCCAGCGGTGCGTATCCGGAGAAATTATATCAGTAAGATTAGAAGGATAAAGGGAACGGTATGAAAAGGAACGAGTCCATTTCTTTTCATGCCGTTTTTTGTTTGCGTGGCGTGTGAACCGTAACGAATTAAGGAAAGATTCACTTGTAGTTTTCCTGGATACCCTTTACAATAAAATGGGATGTTATATTGAGAAAAGAGAAAATACAGATTCCCAAAGGAAGTTGATATATGAATAAAGCAATCAAGAAATTTGCCATTCTGGCCGGGATTTTCCTGGCGGCAGCAGGCATTTATTTTTTTACCTCATTAAATAATATGGAACAGTCCGAGACGGTTTACACCGTGATGGACGCTCCGGAGCTGCCGGTCATCGAGGCAGAGCTATTTGAAGATCAGGCCAACCGTCTGGTGGGCTACACACAGGATATGGGAAATGAAGTAGCCAGAGACAGTCTGACCATACTGCCAGAGAACCGTCAGTTAAAGCTGCGTTTAAAATATGGTACAGAAACCCCGTTAAGCACCAGCTATGAGATCCGCAGCCTGGATAAGCAGCGGCTGGTGGAGAAGACAGAGGCCGGACAGTGGCAAACGGCTGAGGATGGGACAGAAGAGCTGACGCTTCCGATCCAGAACCTGCTGATCAGGGGGACGGAGTACCTGCTTCATGTGACCATGGAGACAGAATCCCAGAGAGAACTTCATTATTATACGAGGATTGTGTGGCCGGAGCAGAACCTGGCGCAGTCCATGTTACAGTTTGCAGAAGAATTTTCCACCAAAACCTTGTCCGAAACCCAGGCCAAAGACCTGGTGACCTATCTGGAAACGAAAAGCACAATGGATAATTCTTCCCTTGGTCATGTGACCGTGGAATCCAGCTTTTCCCAGCTGACCTGGGGCGGCTTAAAGATGGAGCTGGTGGGAGAGATGGAGACCACGCTGCAGGAATTAGACGGGATTATGGGTCAGATCAAAGTCAGCTATCAGGTCAGCCGGACGGCAGAACAGGGCAATACAGAAAGCTATGAGGTAACCGACTATTACACCGTGAAATGGACGGAAAAGCGCATTTATCTCATGGATTTTGACCGGAAAATGAACCAGATCTTTTCTGGTGAACGGATGCTGTATTCAGGGAAACGAATTCTTATGGGTATCGGAAATGACGATGTGATCCAGACCCTTCATAGTAAGAATAATCGTTATCTGGCTTTTGTATTTAACCGGGATCTATGGTGCTATGACCAGCAGGATGGAAAAAGTGTGAATATTTTTTCATTCCGGGATGGAACAGACGAGAGCGGGCGAAGCGATTATGACCAGCACAATGTACAGATTTTAGATGTAGCAGATGATGGAACCGTAGAGTTTCTGGTTTACGGTTATATGAACCGGGGTAACCATGAGGGGAATCAGGGACTTGGGCTTTACAGTTACAGCAAAGATGGGGCAGTGACGGAGCGCTTTTTTGCAGATTCCAGCCGTTCTTATGATGAAATCCGTCAGGATATTGAAAGGCTCAGCTATCTTAACGAGAATGGTATGTTTTATGTCTACCAGGATGGCGCTGTTTACGGGATCGATCTGTCCAGTAAGGAGTATATGGTGGTAGCAGATGGACTGACTGAGGAGACCAGCGCCATCAGCAGTGACCGGACCCGCCTGGCGTGGCTGGAGGGCCAGGGTGCCTATGAAGCAAAGACGATCCATGTATTTAACATGGCAACTGGAGAGAAACAGGAGATCCAGGCGCCAGAGGGAAGCGTTCTTCGTACGCTCGGATTTGTTCAGGGCGATTTTGTGTATGGACTGGCTCATCCGGAGGATATCTGGATGTTGAACGGCCGTGCAGAAGATCTTCCGATGTATGCGATTCAGATCGTGGATAAGGATCTGAATGTCCAGACCCGCTATGAGAAACAGGGTTTTTATCTTGGCAGTGTGGAGGTGGAGGATTCCAGAATCCATATCCAGCGTCTGGTGAAAAATGGGGATCTCCGGTATGCATACGCAGATCAGGATACCATCGTCTGCAATGAGGTGGCAAAGACCGATATTATGGATCATATCGGCTGGTTTGCGTCAGAGGTGCGCAGAAAAGTTTATTTTGTGCAGACAGACCAGGAGATCAGCAGAACGATCAAGATCAGTGTGGCAAGAAAGCTGACTTATGACCAGTCAGAGACCCTGGTATTCCAGAGTGGAGACCGGCAGTCAAGAACGGCATTTTACGCTTATGGAAGAGGAAAGCTTCAGGGAATTTATGGGACATTTTCCAAGGCAGTCCAGGCAGCTTATCCGGTTATGGGGATCGTAACGGATCAGGATCAGCAGATCTTATGGGACCGGGTAAACCGCAGTACCATCCGGACCATTCGTTCTCCGCAGGAGATAGCTGCTGTTCTTACGGGAAATCTGTCGGAGCTGTCCCAGGCAAAAACGATGACTGACGGTACAGTTCTCATTGATGCCAGAGGCTGTACCTTGAACCAGATGCTCTATTTCATTGGTCAGGGAATGCCGGTGGCAGCTTATACGGACAGTGGAGATTATGTTCTTTTATATGGATATGACCAGTATAATATTTCCGTTTTGAATCCGGCAACGGGTGAGACCTATAAGATGGGGTTAAATGACGGTGCAGATTATTTTAACCGGTGCGGAAATGATTTTATCTGTGGAAAAGTCCTGCCGCAGTAACAAAAAAGTGAACAAAACGAACGTTTCCTTTACAAATTTTTAAGATGTGTTATAATGTGCACGTGAGACAGGGGCATTCGGCCCAATTTCAGATAAAAATCATGGAAATTAATTTAGAAATCAGAGGTGTAGGATGGAACAGTTTATTATGAAGGGCGGCAACCCGCTGGTAGGAGAGGTTACGATCGGCGGAGCGAAAAATGCAGCCTTGGGTATCCTAGCGGCATCCATTATGACAGACGAAGATGTTCTGATCGAGAATCTGCCAGACGTAAGAGATATCAATGTACTGCTGGAAGCGATCCAGGAGATTGGAGCTTCTGTGGACCGGATCGACCGGCACACAGTAAAAATTAACGCATCAGATATTCATGAAGTATCGGTGGATGACGAGTACATCCGCCGGATTCGTGCGTCCTATTATTTTATCGGGGCGCTTCTTGGCAAATACAAAAGCGCGCAGGTTCCGCTTCCTGGTGGCTGTAACATCGGAAGCCGTCCGATTGATCTTCACATTAAGGGATTCCGCGCTCTTGGCGCAAAGGTAGAGATCGAGCGTGGGGCAGTGCTGGCACATGCCATTGATCTGGTAGGAAGCCATATTTATCTGGACAAGGTATCTGTAGGAGCAACCATCAATATTATGATGGCGGCAGCTTTGGCAGAAGGTCAGACCATTATCGAGAATGTGGCCAAAGAGCCTCATGTGGTTGATGTGGCAAACTTCCTAAACAGTATGGGCGCCAACGTCAAAGGCGCAGGTACAGATATCATCCGTATCAAAGGCGTGAGAAAGCTTCATGGAACTGAGTATTCTATCATCCCGGATCAGATCGAGGCCGGTACTTTTATGTGTGCAGCAGCAGCGACCCGCGGTGATATTACCGTGAGAAATGTGATCCCGAAGCATCTGGAGGCTATTTCCGCAAAATTATTGGAGATTGGCTGTGAGGTAGTGGAGTTTGACGATGCTGTTCGTGTAGTTGGCAAGCCAAAACAGCGACACACCAACATCAATACCCTTCCATATCCGGGATTCCCGACAGATATGCAGCCACAGATGACGGTTACCCTGGCGCTGGCTGAGGGAACCAGCATTGTGACAGAGAGCATTTTTGAAAACCGCTTTAAATATGTGGATGAGCTGGCACGCATGGGCGGAAGCATCAAGGTAGAGGGCAACGTGGCCATCATCGGCGGTGTGGACGGCTTTACCGGAGCCCAGGTCAATGCACCGGATCTTCGTGCCGGGGCAGCTTTGGTGATTGCCGGACTGGCAGCAGAGGGCTTTACTGTTGTGGACGAGATCGGTTATATCCAGCGTGGTTATGAGCATTTCGAGGAGAAATTAAGAGGTCTTGGGGCTCAGATCGAGAAGGTGGATTCCGATAAAGAAGCCCAGAAATTCCGTTTAAAGATCGGCTAATGACAAAATAAGAAAAAATGAGAAAAAAACAAATCAAGCAAATTAATGAGATTGAGTCTCTCCCTATTTTCATTCAATTAGATAATTTATCTAATTTTAGAAAAGAAAACCTACTTGAAAATAATATTCCTTTTATCTTGGCAGATAAAATGGCTTTTCTTCCATTTATGGCAACACTTTTGACCAATGATCAGTATCAAAATAATGCTATTATAGAAAAATTGACCATGTCTGCTCAATTGTTATTGATTTGGATATTATATCAAGGTGGCAAAGATTTCTTTGTCAGTGATGCTCTAGATACATTAAAGTTTTCAAACATGACATTGACACGAGCTTATAGACAGCTAGTTGCGACCGGAAAGTTCTCAGAACGAAAAAAAGGACGCAAAATATATTTATCTATAGATTGTACAAAACAGGAGTTGTTTGAAGATATGAAATCATATTTAAGAAATCCTATTGTAAATACTGGATATATGATGAAATCAAAGGTTACAAAAGAAATGGTATATTCTGGAGAAACTGCTCTATCCCATTATAGTTTCATCAATCCTCCAAAAATTCCTGTGTATGCAATCCACAAATCAAAAATCGAAAACATTGAATTGCAAAACGAACTGTTTCTTAATGAAGAACAGGCAATCATTGAAGTTTGGGATTATGACCCAGCTATATTCTCAAACAATCCACGCTATGTCGATCCATTATCATTGATAATAACATTACTAAATGTTAATGATGAACGATTAGATATGGAGATAGATAACCTATTACTGGAGATATTTGATAACACTAAGAAAAAAAACATATGATCAATGATTTAGTAGCATTAGGTGATTAACTGGATTTAAAGATTTTTTATCAAACGTAATAATTTAAAAGGAGGAACTATGATCGGAATTGATTCATTTAAAAAGTATTTTAAAGGTTTTGAAAAAGAATATGTCATTATAGGAGGAACCGCTTGTGAATTGCTTATGTCAGAGAATGCTCTCCCATTTCGTGCAACAAAAGATATAGATATGGTCTTGATTATTGAATCGTTAACAAAAGAATTCGCTGAAGCGTTTTGGCAATATGTAAAAGAAGCAGAGTATCAACATATAAGTAACGGGACTGGGCAAGCTCAATTTTATAGGTTTTCTCATCCTAAATCTGAAGAATATCCAAAAGAGATCGAACTTTTTTCAAAAAAGCAGGATTGGCTAATAGAGAAATTTGATCATCGTATTGTACCAATTCATATTGATGACCAAGTTTCTAGTTTATCAGCTATTCTTTTAAATGAAGCCTATTATGAATTTCTTAGAGAGGGTTCAGAGATTGTTGATGGAATACCAGTATTAAAAGCTGAGCATATCATCCCTTTTAAAGCAAGAGCTTGGATTGATCTATCTAGAAGAAAAGAAAATGGTGAATCCATCGATAGTCGAAATATCAAGAAACATAAAAATGACATTTTCAGACTGTCGATGTTATTAAGTCCAGAACAAAAAATCAAAACATCGGATGAGATCAAAGAAGATCTCTTGCTCTTTATACAAAGTATCAGAAGCGAAGACATCGATTTAAAACAACTAGGTATCAGAGGCATCAATAAAAATTATATCCTAGACCTTCTCTGCAGAATATATGATCTTCCATTACAAGAGGAATAAAGCACAATATTCACAAACACAAATAATAACAATAACTTAAATAGCAAGTAATTTTAGTTAACTCTAGAATTACTTTTTATTATATCTAAAAGAAGGAGGAAAAATATGCAATTAAAGATTAATAAAGAAATACGAGATTTTAAAGAAAGCATATTCTTTGGATTATCCATGCGTCAGTTTATATTTTCAGTTTTTGCTTGTGGAATCGCAGTTTTTCTGTATTTTACTTTCATAGATAAACTAGGCATGGAATTAACAAGTTGGGTATGCATGATTGGCGCTTTACCATTTGCTGCCATTGGATTTATCACAATACAAGGTATGACATTTGAGCGCTTTTTGATTGAATTGTATCGCTCTACTCTACTTCATTTCTATCCTCTGGAATATGTACCTTATAACTATTTTTATGAACTTACAAAGAAAAGAATCGAAAACATTAGAAAGGAGTCTATAAAAAACAATGATAAAAAGTCAATTAAAGATGCAAAGACAGAATAAAGAAAAAATCAAGATCTCAAGATCCATTCAAGATACGATTCCTGTTGATACCGTCTATTCTGACGGTATTTTTCGTATGAAGAACCGTTTTAGTAAGACCTATCGTTTTTTAGATATCAATTTTTCAATCGCCAGTGATGAAAGCAAGGAATTTATCATCAAGATGTATAAAGAATTGTTGAATTCCTTTGATTCCAGTGTCATGGTAAAGATCACGATCAACAATCGAAAAATCGATTTTGCTAAATTTAAGGAAGATATCCTTTTAAAGAAAAAAGACGATCCTCACTTCGATGAATTTATTGAGGAATATAATCAAATGTTGATCAAGAACATGGAAAACTGTTCGAATATCATTCAGGAAAAATATATCACCATCACTTGTTTCAAAAAGGATATCGAAGAAGCACGTTCCTACTTTGGGCGTTTATATAACGAAATGAGTTCTCATTTTAAGCGTCTAGGTTCTCAGCTCATTGAACTTTCCCTAAATGAAAGATTAAAGATATTTCACGATTTCTATCGTCCAGGTGAAGAAGACTTCTTTGATTTTGATATGAAATCATCTGCAAGGCATGGTCATTCCTTTAAAGATGATATCTGTCCTAAGCATTTAAAATTCAATAATGGATATTTCAATATCAACGAAAAATATGGTCGTGCTCTATACTTTTCGAAGCTTCCTCAATATCTTGATGTCGAATTTCTTTTAAACCTATGCTCTCTTAATAAAAACATGATGTTCAGCATTGACTTTTATACAATTCCTACCGATGAAGCTATGTTGGAGGCAAACAACAAGATGTTAGGTGTAGATACAAACATCGCTACATTTTCTCAAAAGCAAATCGCCAACAATAACTTTGCGACAAATCCACCATATGAACTTGTCACAAGAAAAAAAGAAATAGAGGAAATGATGAATGATCTCACTTCCAGAGATGAAAGAATGATGCTTGCCAATATGACAGTAGTACATCTTGCCGATACCAAAAAAGAACTAGATGCAGATACCGCCATTTTAAAAGATACAGCTCGTGCCATCCTTGTTGATCTAAGTACGATCTTTTTACCAAGCAGACAGCTAGATGCTCTTGTTACGACCATTCCGTTTGGTGTCAATAGATTGCAGTATATGGTTCGTACAATGCTAACAGAAGCTTTAGCAACCCTTACTCCTTTCCGTGCTCAAGAAGTCATGGATAAAGGTGGAATCTATTATGGTCAAAATACGATCACAAATAACATGATCATCTGTAATAAGGAAAAATTAAAGAATCCAAACACTCTTGTTCTAGGCGTTCCTGGTTCAGGAAAATCTTTTCTTGTCAAACATGAGATCGAAGCGACGATGGCATCCAGTGACGATGACATCATTATCTGTGACCCTGAAGGAGAGTATGATGTCATCATGAATCACTTTGGTGGCGAGGTCATTGAAATCTATGCAGGTGGTAAAGATCATATCAATGCCATGGATATCACGCTAGGTTATGGTGATTCTGGAGATTCCTATAAGGATAAAGCTCAATTTATCTTATCTTTGATTGAAAGTGTCAACAGAGGTACTGTTTCCCTAGAAGAAAGAAGTCTCCTTGATCGTTGTATCAGCATTGTTTACCAAAAATACGAAGAAACTGGAGTCATGCCTACCCTTGTTGATCTTAGAGAAGAGCTATTGAATCAGCCTGAATCACAAGCAAGAACATTAGCTTTGAAGATGGAGCTTTTTACTTTAGGTTCCATGAACTTATTTGCCCATCATACAAATGTGAACACGAAAAATCGTATCATTTCATTTAACATCCATAAATTAGATAAAAATCTAAAAACAATGGGACTTCTAGTGATCACAGACCAGATCATCAACCGAGTCAATGAAAACTGGAAAAATGGAAAAAGAACTCATGTTTATATCGATGAATTTCATGTCGTCTATTCAAATCCAGAAAGTGCAACATTCTTTAATTCAGCTTGGAGGCAATTCAGAAAAAGAAATGCTTATCCAACAGCTATTACACAAAATGTTGAGTATTTATTACAAGATGAAGAGTCACGTTCTATCTTTGCCAATACACAATTCTTTATCATGTTGAATCAAGCAGCAAATGATGCTGAAGAACTATGTAAGCTATTAGAAATTTCTCCAGAACAAATGCAATATTTTAAAGATGTTGAAAGTGGTAGGGGTCTTATCAAATTTGGATCAACGCTCGTTCCATTTAGAATGCTTATTGATTTAGAATCTATGTTATATATTATCAATTCTACAAAACCTTCTGATCTAGAGGAACAACGAAAAAGAGGTCTTATCAAATAGACCTCTTACTTTTTTATGTCTAGTAACCTCAAGATAAAAAACATAGATTCTCATTTAAAACAGAAAAACACAGATGAAAAACTACACTGTAATATCAAAAATATCGGTCTAAAAAGCAAAATAGACTCTATAAAACAATCCTCAGGTAGCGAAGTCAATAACAGTGAACAAAAGCAAGAAAACTACGCTATCAATAAGATCGTTTCTACAGAAAAATCGACTGCATACCGTTCGACATCGAAACTTAAACAACAGTTCAAAGAATCAAAAGCGAAATCAAAGATCAAAAAAAAGATGGAACAAACAACATCACTTAAGAAAAAAGATGTTCTATCTTCAAATGAAAAACCTTTATCAAATAATACAAATAAAGACAATGTTGTTTCTGTTTATCAAAAACCAATTAAGCAAAGCGTCATCAAGAAAGAAACACAAGTTAATAGTCAAAAGCAACTTCATTCCTTTAGAAATAGGATTACACCTCATAAAAACGATCCGATTAAATTTCCGTCAGAAAAATTATCTAGAAATCGACTCCTATTTAAAAAGAAACTGAGTACTCAAACACTGCATTCTACCAAAACGATTCGCTCGAAAGCAACTTCTGGTCTTAAAGCAAGCTTTCAATTTATCAAGAAAACTGTTTTATCTATCAATAGACTTTTATCTTTAGGTACTGCCTTGATCTTATTACTGGTCATTACATTATTTATAGGTGTATTTGCAGCTTTATCGGATAATTCTACTGTTGGTAGCATATATGAACCATTAAGTCCAGAGGTTATTGCCTATCAAGAAACGATCGAGAAATATGCCAAGCAATATGATATGGAAGATTATGTTCCAATCATTTCTGCAGTAATGATGCAAGAAAGTGGTGGGAAAGGTAATGATCCTATGCAAGCTTCTGAATGTCCATATAATACAAAATATCCACAAAAACCTAATGGAATAGAAGAACCTGAATACTCCATTGAAGTAGGTATTCACTATTTATCCGATTGTTTCAAACAAGCAGGAGTCAAAGAAATTTTTGATAATGATCATATATCTCTAGCTCTACAAGGTTACAATTACGGAAATGGATATATTCAATGGGCAATCACTAACTTTGGTGGGTATTCCAAAGCAAACGCAAAAGTATTCTCTGATCAAAAAAAAGCTGAACTAGGTTGGGATACCTATGGTGATCCCTATTATGTAGAACATGTCATGCGATATGTTGGACTCGGTTTTGGTAATTATCGTGAACAACCAAACTTCAATAATACGGAGGCTTGGGGAAGCAATAATCCATACAGTCGAGTGGGATTGTATGGTCAATGTACATGGTTTGCTTGGGGAAGATTTTACGAGATTCATGGTTATAGTCCTGGATTTACTGGGGATGGATGGAAATGTGCAAAGCAACTTGTTAGTGCTCATCCAGATAAATTCAAATTATCCAATACCCCAGCAGTAGGAGCTATATTTTCCTGCATTGGACGCAATCATGTTGGTATCGTTATCGGATGGGATGGTACAAATATAACCATTCAAGAAGGAAACTTAGATGGTAAGACCAATTCTTTTGCAGAAGCAAAAAAAGACTGGCATACAGTAACCTATACGCTCAGTCAATTCATATCTATTTGTCATGGTGTGGAATATGCAATTCCAACTAATTAATTGTATTAAGAGAAAGAATAAAACTGGTATTCTTTCTCTTTTATTATCTATTCTTTAATTTTTACCTTCTATATTATAACTACGAATATTATAAACAATTACTTCATTCATCAGTTTCATATACGATATCTCCAGAAAAATATAAAGATAGAGACATTTGAGTCAACTCATCTATTTTGGGAGAACGAATATAGCCAATATATTCAACTTGATTAAATCCATAAAGTTCATCTAAAATTTAGATCGGAAGAGC
>OODU01003223.1_pt1 | contig 12551 bp, 7 predicted proteins | sample 1671171 | NCBI WGS metagenome assembly OODU01 (sample SAMN06348129, study PRJEB24527) | human gut metagenome | biome: human gut; feature: ankylosing spondylitis patient; material: feces | host: Homo sapiens | place: China | collected 2015-10
GTACTATTTAGCTACACAATACATCAGCGAATACATAAAACACTTAAAAGACTCTAACGACCAGACAATTTTTGATGGATTGTGTTTTCGTAGTTCATTGAATCCAAGCGGAACAAATTATGTGCTGTTTGATGTATCTCAGAGCAAAAAATACCGCATTTGTAATTCGAGTATATATCAAGTTAATGACTTATTAGGAAATACTTCTTGTATATTACCTTTGAGTGACTCCCATTTCTAATCCTGAGATAGATTGTAGTGGTCAAATAGCCTCGATCATGATAAATCAAGCCTCTGATGAGTTGTTTCCTAATAAGCATTATTGTTCCTTACTGAATGTCGACTTTTTAAAAAGGCGGCATATTGAAGACAGAAAAGCCCTCATCTCTAAAATTGGAGATGAGGTAGCTTTTCGTAACGGATACAGTAAAAATAATCATTTGAGTATGCTCAATTCAAAAAAGCAAAAGAGTTTGAGAACGATATATAGCAAATTCGCAAGAACACCAACATACTTGTCGCTTGATTTTGAAAGTGGTGGATTTGAAGTGTTCGATAAAAATGGGCAGCATTTAGGACAGTATTCATTTGACGGAGTTCGTACAAAGCTTCCTGCTCCCAATACGCATAAATTGTATTTTTCTTGATTAGCTATAGTCGAGTTTGCTGGAAAATAAAATTCTTGCAATTTATGATTTGGACAACTCCCACCTTAAAGGCAAAGAGGGCCATAGGTTTAACTACCATGGTCCTCTTTAGTGCTAGTGCTATTCTTACTCGATTTCCTCCATCTTCAGCCAATCCTCAAAGGACTTTCTGGAGATGCGGATCATGTTACCGATGCGGATCGTCTTGAACGCTCCGGAGTTGGCGAGTTTATAGGCCGAGGCGCGGCCGATACCGAGAATGGCTGCGATGTCATTCACGGTGTATGTCCTGCTTTGGGGCATCCCTTTTTCGTTGGTGCTCATAAATGATCCTCCCTTGCTAATAGCATTTTGAAATGGCCCCAGGAAGCCCTCTGTCACAAGGGGTTCCTGCTAATACTTTGCTAATACGACATTTGAAAAGCCGTTGTAAGGCAGCATATTTCAGGGGAATTTGTGCAAATTGACCTGCCTCCAGGCAGCACAATTTGCGAAGAAACAACACGGGAAGATATGATATGAACAAATTACGAAATGGTACGCCATACTCCCGTAGCACAGCTTGTTGAGTCCGTGCTCTGGGATCGTTTTACTACTATATAAAGCGGTTCGGAGTTAATCGTTTTTAGGATCGGTTTGGGATACTGGTATGCATAAAGGTAGAACAAAGTAGAACAAAGGTAGAAAAAGTTGGAATCAAAGAGGGATTGTCAAGAGAATCTTACGAGTGTATAATAATAGTATCGAAAAGTGGGTAAAGTAGCTCTGCTGCCGCAAAAAGATGCGATAGTGGAGCTTTTTGTATATCAAAAAAGTCAATAGTAAGACCAATAAGAGAATGGCTTATTGGTCTTTTTTTATACCATTTTTCGAGAGTATATACACGAAAAGAGTGAGAATCGTGGGGAGAAAATGCAAAAATTCGCCTAATGTGAAGGTGCATGGAGTACCTTTCCGTGTGACAGAAATGGGGATGACGACTAAAGGGCAGACTAGATGCTATATCAGTATGAGGCAGCCAGATGGGAGTATACTGCATGGGGAAGGCGTAAGTAAACTGGTTACGGCAAAGAGTATGAAGGCTGAGGCTGTCATAAAAGCTGCAGAAAACATTATATGGAAGAATCGTGGACAGGTGCTTGAGTGGTTACGAGCTGGTCGACTGCAGAAAGCGACACCGACGCTGTTGCTTCTGGTGCTGCCGGAAGAAAGCATAGAGCGCGTATACGGAAAGAGTGATGAAGCGCATCGAGAGTTGGTGCGGCAGGCAGTAAAAATGCTTCCGCCATTGCCTGAGCTACAGGAAAAGATGGAAGCTGTAACTTTCCGCGCAGTAAAAGCCGTGGCCGCGAACCAAGAGAAAGGTGACATACTAAAGCGTGCTCTGAATCGGCTGTATGATGAAGCCGTTGAACAAAGACTTTTAAAAGAAAATATGGTAAAAAAGTTGCTTGTAACGGTGCGCAGCGAGGTAGAAAAAGCGGATCGAAATATGCGTCAGCGCATCCTTACCTTTGAGGAGATGCGACTGCTAACTGACTTATGTATAGAGGGGATGAAGACAGATATAAGGTATGCGGCCGTGCTGCTTCATCTGACCACGGGTGTAAAGACAGGAGAGCTGTGTGGACTAAATATTGGCGATTTGATGCGATATAAAGATGTGATATATATCGAAATTGGTGCAAAATCCGTACAAAAGCGAGGTAAAGTTGCGGAGTGGAAGCCATATGAGCGTGAAAGCGGAAAGCTGCGGCGCATACCGTGTACCCCTTTAGCGCAGGCGGCGCTAAGTGTGCTTTTGAAGCCGCGATTGGAAGCAGGAGCAAAGGTAGATGCTCCGCTGATTGTAGGTGAGGGCGGACGCCGATGGGATGTCTTGAAGCTGCGCGCTTTTGAAAAAGAGGTGCTTCAAAAAGTAGTGCCGGAGTATGCGAAAATTTCACGAACGGATGTAATCCGCACAAGTTTTGAACATTATTGTCGCGCCGTATGCGGTATGTCGGATGGCCAGACTCAGAAAATCTTAGGATGTAAAGCAGCGCAGACATACGAAGAATGGTATGCGGACTACAGCGCTCGAATCGCGCTGATGACACTGGATGCACAACTTAGAAGATACCATAATTTGTTAACGGAAAAGGAAGATAGATGGAAAGTGGCCATGCACCTACATCTGCGGGTGAAGCGTGGGGCAAGTGTCAAAATTCAAACTGAACATGGTGTCAAAATTGAAAAAATATAGTAATGTGTGAGCCGAAAGGCTCTTTTTTAATGCCTGTAGATAAGGACTTATTGTATCTTGCAATAGGTCCTTATGTTGCATAATGAAATTTGAGTTAACCAATAATGACATTTATTTGCTAAAATGTTATTATATAAATATAAAGCAGCGGAATAGGGAGTGAAATAAATGGCATTTTTCACAACTCAGCGAAAAGAAACCGGTAGTTATAATACAAAGCGAACTAAGCCATGCCGCAGCAGACGCAAGGGCAAAATATATAACGAAAAAACGAAAAATGGCAAACTAACCGTTTGGGGTGCTTACGAGCGGGTAATTTTGGCTATACAGAATGCGCGCAAATGGGCTGACAGCACATGCAGGGCATATGATAGTGTTTTTTACCATTACATTGCTGAGATTTATAATGACATTGAGTATGCTTCGCTGACAGAAGAAACGGCGGAGCAGATTTGGTCGTCTAAAATTGACATTTTTGAAGGCAGTAATGCACAGGATCAAAGAGCGCGGAGTATTTTCGTGAGCTTTGTGGAGCAGGCATGTCGAGCGGGACTTTCCTCGATGCGGTTCAGAGATTTGGCGCCGTTTGTGATTCCGGTAGACCTGAGTCAGCTGACTGTGGAGCAGCTGTTGGCAGTACGCGAAGCAGCTGAACTTTGCAAGTGGCGGCCCAAATCGCTGACGATTGAAGCAGAAATTAAAATTTATAACGAGTTGATCAAGCGGGCATCGACGCAGGGAGAGTGCATTGCCTTGCTGGTCATGCTTTTGCTGGGCTGCCGTACATCCGAAGCTGCGGGTTTGTCCTTTGGAAATGTCCGTAAGATGGCAGATGATTTGTACTCTATAGAGCGACGGGAAGTAGAAGAGCAAAGCTCAAGAACCGTTAAAGCTGGCAGTAAAACCGCAAGCGGTTACAGACTTTTGCCGCTTTTGCCGCAGTTTTATGATCTACTGGAAGAGCGTAAGCGTATGGTGCAGGAGTACATGGAGGAAAACGGCTATACGGACTTGGATATAGACAAAATGCCGCTTGCTTGCCAAGGTACGAATCTGCTGACACGGTGTACAGCAAAGGAAATGAACCGCGTTTTTAAGGATATTTGCATTGATGTGGGTGTCGAAGAAGGTTTTTTCTTTGAAGCCGAGGCAATGATGGCCATTGATAAAGAGGCAGGGGTGGAGTACGAGAATACAGTAGTTGCCTACATTTTACGGCATCAAGCTGCAACGGAGCTAATAGCGACTGATGCTTCTCGGGCTGCAATTTCTGTGCTGATGGGTCACAAAATCGAAGATCCTAATGTAAAAGCATTTGACTATGCCAATGCAGACGGTCAGCGTGAACTGCTGCATATTTTAATGCAGCGCCCGTTATACCGGTATATTTGCGGTGCGACAGATATAGAGCAGACTACGCTTGAAAAGGGTCAATCGGCAGTATGCGGAGGATCGACTCGTTTGGTCGCACAAGAGGACGAGGAGTTTGATCTTTATATTGACACGCTGGAACCGTATGACACAATGCAGATTCAGCTTGAGGGCGATATCCGGTTAATGAAGAAGGATGCAAGAAAGACAACCGCATTGCCGTATCAAAAACCGAGCGGGCTTAGTATGGTGAATGCAGTGACTCAGGTTGTGACAGAGGCCGAAGAGAATGTAAGAGCTGGAAAGCTGGCGGATAAGCCGGTTATGATCGCGCAGTGTGATGATCCTCTGAGCGAATTGATGACCATTGACGATCTGCAGATCAATTGGAAGCCTCAAATCACCAATGGGGATGGAGATCCGATTGCAGATTCTTCGGAAGAAGTGAAGATGGCGGTTTGCGAAGATACATTGATTGCAGTTTTGCCAGGCGGTGTCTTAAAAGAAGTGCCGAAAAAGGAATTCGTTTATAACGGTACAAAGAGGGCACGCCGCGATGAGAAGATTTTTGCGGATAAGACCATAGACCGCGTTAAAACGATATTGCCGTTTTCACAATCTGCGGATAAAATTGTAATTAGCAGAGAAGGAATGGCATGGTGTATATTGGAAGATGTCGGGGCAGAAGAATTTTTACAGGCAGATGCGTGGGAAGAATGTCGCAGAGCGTTGGCAGCGGGCGGTATCATGATTCCATGTGAAAAGGATGCAGATTCGCTGATTTGTGGAGCGAAAAATGGCGATATAGTACGCTTACCAGCAGACAAACTGTGTGCATGGCAGGGCCAGCGGCAGGTCGTACGTATAGGCGAGGCACCTCTGGCAGCAGCTTGCTTCTGTAAGGCTACTGATGATATTCTGCTGATTAGCGAAAAGGGACAGGCACTACGTACGCATGTTTCGGATTTGTACAAGCGCGTAGACATTGGCGGTGGACTGACCAAAGGTATGCGTATGAAAACAGGTACAGACGATAGATTATGCTGCTGTTTGGTTTATCAGCCAAAGCGTAGTTTAACAGCTGTTTCTCAACAGAGGAAGCTGCTTGTGCTGCGTGCGGACAGTGAAGAAAAGGCGCAGCTCAGAGCGCAAGGACATGTCGGAGAAGGCGTTTGCCTGGTGTATGTGGAAGGTTCGGATCGCTTGGCGGAGGTGTTGTATACAGATCAGGCAGTGTTACTGTTGTCAGACTCCGGATATGCGCAATGCCGTGACATTAGTGTGCTGAGAGAGAAGGGACGCCGTGCAAAAGGCATTGAGGGCATGAAGCGCGGTCAGATTATAAGAGCGGTATGTGCGAAAGTTAAATAATGGGGAAGGCGCAGCTTTTGAGCAGATATCTCAAAAGCTGCGCCTTTAGGCTTGTATGAATGTAGTTAGAGGACCTCTGAGCAGAAAGATAGCGGCGAAGACTGAAATTCACGGACTATTATTGCGTTTTGTATGTTGTGAAAAACATCGCACGTCGGAAGGGAATGTATAAAGCCTAAAATAGTTCAATAAATTCGCGAATATATTCTGAATTCACGAGTTATACCATAGTTTTAAGATTTTCGCGCGAATCTCAAAAAGGTTCTCGCACTGGTGCTGGCGTTCGCTTGCGCGTTCACCATGTTCGCTGGTGCGGCGTTCACGGATTCGGCTGACATCAAGGTTGACACCGAAGTTGTGGACACTCTGGTATCGCTGGGCGTAGTAAATGGCTACGACGACGGCTCTTTCAAGCCGAACGGTACCGTAACCCGTGCGGAGATGGCGAAGATGATCTACGTTCTGCGCACCGGTAACTCTGACGCTTCTGCGTACAATGACGACAAGACCTCTTTCACCGACATTGGCTCCCACTGGGCACGCGGCTACATCAAGTACTGCAAGTCTCTGGGCATCATTGCTGGTAAGAGCAACACCAAGTTCTGCCCGAACGACAAGGTAACCGCTCAGGAAGCAGCTAAGATGCTGCTGGTAACCCTGGGTTACAATGCTGACAAGGCTGGTCTGGTAGGTGCTAACTGGGCATCCCGCACCAACGCACTGGCAGACGAGAACGGCCTGCTGGAGGACGTAAACACTTCCTTCACTTCCGCTTGCCCGCGTCAGTACGCTGCACAGCTGATCTACAACGCAATCGACGCTAAGACCGTTGTATGGCGCGATGACGCTTACACCAACGAGAACTACGCTGGTGATCCGAACAAGACCATCGGCGAGAAGTACATGGGTCTGGAGTCCGAAACCGGTATGCTGGTTGCTGCTGGTAAGGTTGGCCTGGACGGCAAGAAGTACGACGAGGATCAGGTTGTTCTGGATAAGGTAAACAAGGATGACGTTGCGACCACTCTGTCCGACGTTACCGGCGATTACTCTGCACTGCTCGGCCAGCACGTTAAGGTTCTGCACAAGGTTACCAAGGCCGGCGTAAACAGCAACAAGGATAAGGTTTACGGCGTATACGCAACCGACAAGAACGGCGTTCTGTACACTGGTATTGCTAAGGATCTGGATACCGTTTCCGGCGAGAAAAAGATCGATGTAAACGGCAAGAAGTACGATGTAGACAGCAAGCTGACCGTTTACACCTACAGCCTGTCCAAGGAGAAGTTCGAGTCCGCTACTCCGGCTGTTGATACTGCAGCTAACATTGCAACGGCTGTTAAGGCTCTGAACGACGATGCATTCAAGATTTCCGTTATCTCCAACGATGACAACTCCAAGATTGACACCATCGTTAAGGTTCCGGTAACCTTCTCTAAGATCACCGCTACTACCTCCACCACTGTAACCTACAAGGTTTGCAACACCAAGGGCGGTACTACCTCTGTTGGCGCTAAGCTGAACTTTAAGGATGACACTCCGGAGATGTACGACGGCTTCAAGAAGGACGACTACGTATTCGTTGGCACCAACCTGCATACCGGCAACACCACCTTTGCTAAGGCTGAGAAGATTTCCGGTAAGGTTTCCGCTTCCAAGAAGAATGAAATCAAGGTTGATGGTTCTTGGTACAAGCTGACCTACACCGACAAGAAGGATAAGGTTCTGGACACCAACAAGAACGTTGAACTGTATGTATACGGTAACTACGCTTACTACGTTGACGGTTCTGTTTCCGGCAACCTGGATACCCTGCTCGTTAAGTCTGCTGACGATACCTACAGCAAGCTGGATGACGGTGTTTCCACCAAGGTAATCTTCGCTGACGGCACCGAGAAGGTAATCAATGTTCAGAAGGTTAACAGCTATAACACCACTTCGAGCAAGTGGGAATCGTTCAGCGGTTCGTCGACTATGGCTGGTAAGATTGTGGAAAGTGCTCTGTACGTTTACGATGAGGATGACGGTGACTACACTCTGACCGAGATCAGCAAGGCTGGCAAGGCTAACACCGATTACGAGGACTTCACCATTGCTGATTCCGGCGTAAACTACAAGGACAAGGCTAACACTCTGGCTGGCGATTCTGTAAATGATGATGCTGTTATCTTCCTGCAGTACACCAGCGCTAACGACACCAAGTACAAGGTAATCACCGGTAAGGATCTGGCTAACTACGACGATATGACGACTGACAATAGCACTCATTCTGTTGCTCTGTCTGACGATGACGGCGTAGCATATGCTTACATGAACCTGGGCACTTCTAACACCACCTCTAACGACACTCTGTACGGCGTTGTAACCAAGGCTGTTAAGCAGCGCAACGCTGACAACAAGGAAGTTGTTTACCTTGAGATGGTAACTGCTGACGGCGAGAAGGCCGGCGACAATGCAGTTGAGACCGATAAGACCGATGTTAACGCATTTAGCAAGGGCGATATCGTTAAGTTTGACGGCAGCTACACCCAGGCTAAGAACGTAGAGGTTATCTCTAACGCTACTACGGCTGAGAAGGACGGCAAGACCGCTGGTTACGCTGCTGTTGCTAAGGACGGCACTTCTTCCAGCAAGTCTATCCAGTTCAAGAAGGACTCCCTGTACACCAAGGCTGGTGCAAAAATCGCTGACTACAGCACTGATGTTAAGGCTAAGACCTACGGCGCTAAGGTTTCTGACACCGTAGTTATTTACCTGAACTCCGTTGATTGGAAGGCTGGCGACGCACAGGATTGGACGGAAGCTGAGCTGACCGGTGCGCACGATGAGAACTACAAGGCTAACGTCTTTGCTGTAATCAACAAGGATGACGAGCTTGATCTGCTGGTAATCGGCACTGAGAACAACGAGATCCGTTCTTCTGCTGACACCGATAATGCAGTTCTGATCGCTAAGTAAGTTCTTCTGAACTTTTCAAGCGTTCAAATCGCAAAATCAAAAACCCCCGAGGAAATCTCCTCGGGGGTTTTCTGTTTCCCTTTCCTGAAAAAATTTGCAAAAATTCAAAAGTTTTTCTTGCAATTTCCGAAAAATCGGCTATTCTATTACTCACATCAAAACACCATGCGAGTTTAGGAGGTAATTTTTATGGGATTCGAAGCAAACCGTCAGCAGGTATTCAGCAAGCGCATTGTGGACTTGCCGGACCAGCCGGACATGTCTGCACGCGATCTGAAAGCGTACTTTGACTCATCTGCGGAGGAACTGCGCCAGTCGTTTAACGAACTGTGCAACGCGCTCAGTGACTTGTCAGCGGCAGCCAAGATGGGCTACCGCGCAAGCGCAGGCGTGCCGGCCAAGACTGTGCAGGATGCCATCGAAAACGTACAGCAGCAGCTGCGCAATGCCTCGGTGGGACAGCTGCCGAGCGGCTGTGTGGACGGCGACAAGCTGGCACAGGATGTACGCGACCGCTTTACATCAATCGCAACCTCGGTCAATCAGGAAGCGGCTGCTCGCGAAAAAGCCGACACGGCCCTGCAGCAGAATCAGGTAGCGATGGCAAGCACGCTTGCGCTCAAGGCGGAAGTAACCGCCGCGGCCTATGTCGGTGACGGACAGACCAAGCGTGCATTTAATCTGGGATTTCAGCCCAAGGCAGTTATCCTCATGCGTGAAGGCCACTATACGCATTACAGCAACACGATTTATGGCGGTATTGCGACGCAGGACAAGCCGATTGCTTACATCGACCGCAATGCACTGGCTATTACCGAAAACGGCTTTGAAGTACTTCAGATGGCAGGCTGTATGCTGAATCAGGACACCTGTTCGTATACCTATGTAGCGTTTAAGTAAGGATAAAGGGAAAACCCCGCTCAATGAGCGGGGTTTTCGATTTTGCACACTGCAAATAACTTATGCAATAGCGCCAGTGCCGGTCAGGTCGATAACAACCTTCTGGTTCTTATCAGCCTTCAGGGTTACGGTTACAGTGCCAGTAGAACCGGAAACAGAGTAGCCGTCCGCACCTTCAGCGTAGGTCAGACCGTCAACCTTAACAGTCATCTTAGACTTGTCGAGGGTCTTACCAGAAGCCAGAGTGAACTGAACACGCATGGTGTTGGTAGCTTCAGTGTAAACTGCAACAGCGCCAGTTACAGCAGTGGTATCAGCAACCTTAACGGAAGCATTACCAGAAGTGTAGGTGCCGTCAGTTACAGTGGTACCATTGTTGGTATCAGCAACCTTGTAGCCCTTGAATGCGCCGGTGGAGTCGATAACCAGAACGTCAATCTCCTTGTCATCCTCGTTAGCAGCAGCAGCCTCGTCCAGAATGAACCAAACGTTAGCAGTGTAAACGTCCGGGTTGGTGGACTTCTTCTGAGCCTTGGTCATCGAGGTGGTGCCGTAGGTGTAAGCCTGGCCAATCTCGTCATCATCGTCAGCGTCGGAGTCAACACGCAGAACGGTGGTATCTGCAGTGATCTTGAACTTGCGGCCATTAACAGTGATGTACTTGGTATCGGTGCTCTCGTTGCCGCCCTTGTAGCAGGTGGTCTTGGTCATAGCATTGGAGCTCGGTACGCCAGTAGCATTAGAAACAGTGCTGTAATCGGTTACATCGGTGATTACCTTGTCGGAATCGATGTTGGAGTAACCGATCAGTACGCCCTTCTGGCGATCAGAGGTGGTGGTGTTGTTCTTCTCAACAACATCAATGTTCGCAGAACCGTTCCAGATGGTGTAGTGCAGGTCGCCATTGTTCTCGTAAGCAGAGGATACGATGTAAGCGTAGTTGTCGGAAGAGTTACCGGAAACGTCAACATCGGAAACCAGAACAGAAGCCATCTGAACGCGGTTCAGACCATTGGACTTCTTCTCGAATACTGCAGTAGCGCTGGTAACATCGCCGTTAGACAGGTTCTTGTACTGCTTACCGGTGATCATCTTAGAACGACCATTAGTGTTGTACAGGATAACAGCAGCATTGTCATCAACCTTAACGGACTTGATGGAATCGCTGCCCGGAGTAGCATTAGCAGTAGCGGTATTCTGGGTAGCCTTGTAGCCGTTGTACTCCTTGTTCAGAGTCAGAGCCTCGAGCTTAGCATCGGTATCTGCACCGGTGATCTTGTAAGCAACGCCCTGTACCGGAGTGATGCTCTTGCTGGACATGGTCAGGGTCTTAACAGTGCCGTCGAAGTAACGAACGCGAACCTGATCGCCATTCAGAGAAGAGCCACTAGCAGTACCAACTGCAACTGCGATGTTGGTCGGGAAGCCGCCATTGCCGTCATCGGTGTCGATCTTAACAGCAACGCCGTTTACAACGTAAGCCTTAACCTTGTCGCCGGTAGAAATGCCAGCATCGTTGTAGGTATCGGTAGAAACCTTGTACCAGGTGCCATCAATCTTGTACTGATGGTAGCCAGTCTTAGCCTTGTAGCCGTCAGCGGTTGCATTTACAACGTCAGCCTTGACGATGTTCTTGCAATCCTTATACAGGTTAGCGGACATTACAGCCCAGTCATCCTGCTTGATGTTCTCGTCGATCTGCTCGTCAGCATACTTGTAGGTCTTGCCAGCGAAGGTGATCTTGTCGGAAGCAACGTTGGTAACCTCAGCTGCAACCTTCTCGATAACCAGAGCGGTATCGATCTTGTTGTTGCCATCGGTATCAACGAAGGTTACTTCAGACAGAGAGGTGTTGCCGTTGGAAGAATCAGCATTAGCAGCTGCGTCCTTATCGAAATAGCTGATGCCAACAGTCTCGTTCTTGGTGCCGTTAACACCGATGAAGGTCAGGTCGATCTTCTTGGTGTTATCAACGGAGTAAGAAGTGCCCTCAAACTTGATCTTGGAGCCGTCCAGCTCAACCTTGTTCATCAGAGTGGTGTAAACCTTGTTATCAGAGATAGAGTATACACCCAGAACGTTGTTGGTCTTGCCATCCTTGAACATTACCTTAACCTTCTGGCCCAGCAGAGAGGTGTAATCCTCGCCAACCTTGGTGAAGGAAACCTTGTCGCCGCCCTTGTAGTTGCGGTCAGCGTTGTGGTAATTGTCAGAATCGTAATCAGCGTCCAGCTTGATGGTCAGAGAGTCGTTGTCGATCTCAACCAGGGTGCCGTAGTCGTAAGACAGGCCCATGTAAGCAGAACCTACAGTCTCCTTAACGCCGCCGTTCAGGATGTCGTCGAAGGACTTGGAGTCTTCAGACCACTTTACACGGTTTACGTTGAGGGTGTTGTAGATCATCTGAGCTGCGTACTGACGCGGCAGGCCCTGCTCCAGAGCAGAGTTTACATCGTCCAGGATGCCAGCTGCGCCTGCGTACTTCAGTACGTTGGTGCGCCATGCAGAACCAGTCAGACCAGCCTTGGCGTAGTCGTAACCGGAAACTACCAGCAGCATCTTAGCAGCTTCAACGCCGGTTACCGGAGAGTCCGGGTCAAACTTGTTGTTGCCCTTGCCAGCGATGATGCCCTGGGACTCACAGAACTTGATGTAGCCCTTTGCCCAGTGGTTGCTGATGTCAGTCAGCTTGGAATAGTTGCTCTGATAAGCAGAGTCATCGATCTTGTTGTTGCGTACAACGAAGATCATCTTGGCCATTTCCGCACGGGTAACGACCTTGTTCGGCTGGTAAGAACCATCGGTGTAACCGGTGATTACGCCCAGCGAAGAAAGCATGTTCACAGCGTCAGTAGCCTTGATGTCGGCCTGATCCGTGAACGCTGCACCAGCGAACATGGTGAATGCACAAGCAAACGCCAGTACCAGTGCAAGAACCTTTTTGAGATAGCATATAAAAATCTAAAAGCTGAGACTAAGTCGTGTTCTCAAAGAAAATCATCAAGAATCGAGAACATTTTGCAGATTTTTGTGCTTAACAATATGAACCATATTATGGA
>OODU01003225.1_pt1 | contig 12550 bp, 13 predicted proteins | sample 1671171 | NCBI WGS metagenome assembly OODU01 (sample SAMN06348129, study PRJEB24527) | human gut metagenome | biome: human gut; feature: ankylosing spondylitis patient; material: feces | host: Homo sapiens | place: China | collected 2015-10
TTTTTTTCAAGCAGAAGACGGCATACGAGATTCAAGTGTGACTGGAGTTCAGACGTGTGCTCTTCCGATCTACTGCTTGAGTTCTGTTTTGTTGCAGTTTTGATTTGAGGATAGTCATGAGCAGCAACCTTGTTTTGAGTTTTTACCTATATATTTTTATAGTCTGTTTGCTTATAGGAATGTTTTTTCTGACAAAAAAGATAGGTCCTAGTGTGCAAAATTCGTCCAAAAATAAAAGTTATGAGAGCGGTATAGTAAATTTCTACGGTGGTATTAATTCTAGTATAAATGTTAAATATTACTTAGTTGCTATAGTGTTTGTAATTTTTGATATAGAAGCTGTATTTATGTATCCATGGGCGGTTAGTTTGCGTGATCTTGGGAGATATGGGCTTTTAGTGATGTTTGTTTTTATGGCAATTTTGCTAGTCGGGTTATTTTATATATATAAAAAGAAGATTTTAAAATGGGAATAGAAAATTTAGTTCAAAACGATGTTGTTTTAACAAGGCTTGATGCTCTGTTTAATTGGGGTAGAAAAAACTCTCTTTGGCCTATGATATTTGGAACGGCCTGTTGTGCGATAGAATTTATGAGCGCTGTATCTTCAAAGCACGATCTTTCAAGGTTTGGAGCAGAGGTTATGAGATTTTCGCCTAGACAAGCAGATCTTATGATAGTAGCTGGAACCATATCTTTTAAACAAGCTCCTATTCTAAAAGAGATTTATGATCAGATGTGCGAACCAAAATGGGTCGTTAGTATGGGTGCTTGCGCTTGTAGTGGTGGTTTTTACGATAATTATACGACATTGCAAGGTATAGACCAGATAATTCCTGTCGATGTTTATATAAGCGGTTGTCCCCCGCGTCCAGAAGCTATTATCGATGCGATTTTGGCGATACAAGATAAAATTTCTAACGAGTCTATAAAAGACAGGCATAAAGACTATAAAGGATTATTAGATGCTTGAGAAATTTTCTTCTAAATTCAATGTTTTGAAGCACTCTACTACAAACGGTCTTTTAAGTGTGCAAATAAATCCAAATGATATCTATGAGGCTGTTTTGTTTGTTAGAGATAATATCGGATTTGAAATATTAGCTGATATAGTTTGCGTGGATAATTTATATATTGATAAGGAAAAGCGTTTTAGTCTTTATTATATTTTCAGAAAAATAAGCTCGGAAAATTTATGTATTTATATAGATATAGATATAAATCAGAGCGTGAAAAGCGTTGAAAGTATTTATAAGAGTGCCAACTGGGGCGAGCGAGAGTGCTTTGATCAGTTTGGAGTTAAATTTGAAAACCATCCAAATTTGAAAAGAATACTCAACCATAAAGATTTTCAAGGCTATCCTCTTAGAAAAGACTACCCTATAACAAAGTATCAAGTTCTTTATGAAAGCGATGATTTAGTCGGCGAGATGAAAAATGAGATGCAAAGAGCCGGTTTGGCTAGTGAAGAAAATGATGAGTTTAAGACAAAATATACATTTTTGAATATTGGACCGTCTCATCCAGCCACTCACGGTACAATAAGAAATTTCGTTGCATTAGACGGAGAGAAAATCATATCTTGCGTAACTGAGATAGGATATCTGCATAGAGGCTTTGAAAAAGCCTGTGAAAACCATAGCTATGCTCAGATCATTCCATATACAGATAGGTTAAATTACTGTTCTGCTATGTTAAATAACGTAGGATATGCAAAAGCAGTTGAAGAAGCTCTTGGTTTAAATTTACCAGATAGAGGAATTTTTATGAGAGTTATTTTGGGCGAACTTGCTAGGATAATAGATCATGAAGTCTGTCTTGGCGCTATGTTTGTCGATATGGGAGGGCTTACAAACTACTGGTATCTTTATAATCCTAGAGAGAGGATTTATAACTTTTTATCTAAACTGACAGGCGCTAGATTTACAAATTCATTTGCGAGGATCGGCGGCATGGCAAATGATTTTTACGATGGCTGGAAAGAAGAGCTTTTGGCGCATTTAAAAGATGTAGAAAAAGGCGTTGATGATACTATGATTTTAATAGAAAAAAATCGTATATTTTTAGATAGAGTACAAAATATATGCAAAATAAACGCTAATGACGCATTGAGTTATGGTTTTAGCGGTCCAAATTTAAGGGCTAGTGGTGTGAGCTTTGATCTTAGAAAAGATAAGCCGTATTATTACTATGATAGTTTTGATTTTAGCGTTCCAGTAGGAAGCGAAGGCGATATATACGATAGAATGTTTGTGAGATTTTTTGAGATGAGAGAGTCTATATCTATCATAAGGCAAGCTATAAAATTAATACCAGAAGGCAAAATAAGCGTAGATGATAAAGATGTATTTTTACCATCAAAAGATCAAGTATATTCAAATATCGAATCACTCATCAACCATTTTAAACTAATTTTTGATGGAATTAAACTTCCAAACGGACATTTTTATAGTGCTAGTGAAGGAGCTAACGGTGAGCTTGGATTTTTTATATTTAGTAATTCAGAGCCTAATCCTTACCGAGTAAAACTTAGACCGCCGTGTTTTTATGCGTTAAATGCATTTTCTAGTATGGTACAAGGATCTCTTATAGCAGATAGCATATTAAACTTGGGAAGTCTAAACATCATAGCAGGGGAGCTAGATAGATGAAATTCGAATTTACTCATGAGCAATTATCGGCTCTAAACGAGCTTAAGAAAAAAGTAGATGATGATAGAGCGCTTGTTCTTCCGTCTCTTTGGATGGTGCAAAGAGCGCAAGGATTTATAGACGCTAAGGATGTTTTATATCTAGAAAAAACACTTGGTATAAGAAGTATGTTCTACGCTGAAGCGATCGGTTTTTATTCTATGTTTAATCAAAAATCGAAAGGAAAATTTGAACTCAAGTTTTGCAAAACTATAACATGTAAGTTAAGAGGCAGTGACGAACTTATCAAATTTACACAAGATATTCTTGGTATAAAAATGGGTGAAACTTCTAGCGACGGACTTTTTAGCCTTGGCGAAACCGAATGCCTTGGATACTGTGAAAAAGCGCCTTGTATGCTTTGCAACCTTGAACAAATCGACTCTTTAGACGAAAATTCCATAACAAATTTGATAGAAAAAATAAGGAAAGAAAATGCAAGTAGTTAGTTCTAGATTTTCTATCAAAAACGGCTATAAAATAGATGTTGCAAAAGCTAATGGAGCTTATTTAAATTTAGAAAATATCTTGAAAATGGATAGAAATTCAATAGTAGAAGCAGTAGATAAAAGTGGATTAAGAGGCAAAGGCGGCGGCGGCGGCTCATGTGGAACTAAGTGGAAAAATATGCTTGCTTGGGAAAGCGATAAGCGTTATTTGGTAGTAAATGGCGATGAGAGCGAGCCTGGAACTTGCAAAGACAAGTATATTTTAAATTTAGATCCGCATTTGCTTATAGAAGGAATTATCATATCATCTTACGCACTAGGAGCTAAGAGAGCTTATGTTTATATACGAGGTGAATACGAAAGAGAGTTTATAACTCTTACAAATGCGATAAAAGAGGCCGCTAACGAGCTTGGAGATTTAGAAATAATAGTTTATAAAGGAGCCGGAGCTTATATTTGTGGTGAAAAAACAGCTTTATTAGAGTCTATAGAAGGTAAAAGAGGTCACCCAAGATTAAAACCGCATAATAAAGCCGAGCCGGACTTTTTGTTTGGTTGCGCATGTGTGGTAAATAATGTAGAAACTATAGCTAGCATTCCTTTTATAGTGAAAAACGGCTGGGAAGCATATAGATCTGTCGGTACTGAAAAAAGCCCCGGAACTCTTTTATTTGCAGTATCTGGATGTGTTAATACTCCTTGCGTAAAAGAGATGCCTTTTGGCACGAAAATGATAGATTTTATAAATGATTTTGGCGGTGGAGTATGGAAAAATAGAGAGTTAAAAGCAGTTATCCCCGGAGGCTCAAGTGCCGCAGTTTTGACAAAAGACGAAGTGCTAAAAGCTACTCTTGATTATGAAAGTTTAAAGGAATTTAAAAGCGCATTGGGCACCGGTGGAATGATGGTGTTTGATGATACTATTAGTATGCCAGAAGTGCTTTTAAATTTGCTTGAGTTTTATACAGAAGAGAGCTGTGGACAATGCACGCCTTGTCGTGAAGGCTGTGGTTGGGCTTTGAGAGTTGTAAAAAAGATAGTAGAAGGCGAAGGCTCTTTAAGAGACTTAGATACGCTAAAAGATATATCATATATGCTTGATGGAAAGACTATTTGCGTCTTTGCTCCGGCTGTAAAGGATGTAATTATGGGATTTATCACTAAATTCGAAAACGAATTTGTAGCGCTATGTAAGGAAACTAAGTGATGGTTAATATAGTTGTCGATGGAGAGACATTTAGTGTAGATAAAAACGGTAACTTAATCACCGAGCTAAAGAAGCATAATATTGAAATTCCGCATTTTTGTTATCATGAAGCGCTTGGCGTGAGTGGAAATTGTAGGATGTGCCTCATAGAAGTAGTAGGTCAAAAACGCCCTCAAATAGCTTGCAATACTCCTATTAGCGAAGGAATGGAGATAAAAATAAACAGCGAGCTTACTAGAAAAGTTCAAAAAGGCATTTTAGAGCTTGAGTTTATAAATCATCCAATAGACTGCCCAGTGTGTGATCAAGCCGGCGAATGTTCGCTTCAAGAGTATTATATGTGCTATGATAAAGGCGATTCAAGAGTTAGTCTTGCCCAAAAGGTGCGAAAACCTAAAAAAGAGGATTTTGGATCAAATGTCATCCATGACGCCGAACGCTGCGTACTTTGTAGACGTTGTGTGAGATTTACAGAAATTTGCACAAAGACTTACGAGCTTGGAGTAGGAAATAGAGGTGAGCATAGCGAAATAATTTTATTTAACGATGAAAAAATAAACAATCCATATGCCGGAAATATCGTAGATGTTTGTCCTGTGGGTGCTATGACTTCAGCTGATTTCCGTTTTAAAAAAAGAGTTTGGCACCTAAAGAGTTCTCCTTCTATATGTCAAAGTTGTGAGAGAGGCTGTGCCATTTGGGTAGATAGCAGTCAAGATAAGTATGAATATAATAAAATTTATCGCTTTAGACCGCGAGTCGATAACTCAGTAAATGGTCATTTTATCTGCGATTTTGGTCGTTATAGTTATAAAAATGAGCAGATTATAGTCCAAGAAAATAGTAATGAGCTTATTTTAAATTTAAAAAATGATTTAGACAAGACCAGCGGCAAATTTGATATTTTGATCACCTCGTCTTTATCTCTTGAAGAGATGTTTTGTGTTATAAATTTTGCTAAAGAGTATAACGCTAGGATCTATGGTTGGGATAATTTTAGAGATGAGAGTTTTTGCGATAGTGAGGGTTTGATGCTTCGCTATCCAAATAAAACAGCAAATAAACAAGGTTTGGATTATTTTTATAATAAATCTTATATATCAAAAGATATATCTGATATTAGAGATAGAGTTATCGTTTTTCATTTAGGCGGCGAGTTGGATTTTTTAAATTTAAAAGATAAAAACATAACTTTCATAGGATCTTGCAATAGTGCTGATATAGTTTGCGCTAGTGCGTATCATAGAGACGGGCACAGTGTTAATGTTGATAATAAATTAAGATTTAGTAAGGCGGCATTTTTAAATTTATCGCCTAGTATAGAACAGATTATACAAACATTATCTCGAAATAGTTATAAATTTGATAAAGATATTTTAAAGGCATTTGAATGAATGAGCTTGTTTTGACCATTTTTAGGATTGTTTTCATACTTTCGTTTATACTTTTGCTCATACCGATTTTGGTCTTACTCGAGCGTAAAATTTCAGCCTTTATCCAAGATCGTCCCGGACCAAATAGGGCAAATATCGCAGGTATTAGGTTGGGCGGTATTATACAAGCTCTAGCCGACGCTCTTAAGCTCGCTATAAAAGAGGATTTTACTCCATCTAGTATTCGTTCTAAGTTTTTATTTACTATAGCGCCTATGATACTATTTCTTATGAGTACGCTTACTATAGCAGTTATTCCATTTTCAGATTATTTTACTATCGATGGTGTTAAACATCTTATGCAAGGAATTCCTTTTGATGGCGGAATGTTATGGTATATTGGAGTAGCGTCGCTTAGTATTTATGGTATTATGCTTGCCGGGTACGCTTCAAATAATAAATATTCACTTTTAGGTTCGCTTAGAGCAGCTTCTGGAGCTATTAGCTATGAGATTCCGCTTGGACTTGCTGTTGTTAGTATGATTTTGACTTACGACTCTATAAATTTAAATGATTTTGTTTTGCAACAACAAGGCTCGTTTTTAGGTTTGCCATCATGGGGGATATTTATCCAGCCTTTGGCTGCTATTATATTTATAATATGTGCATTTGCAGAGACAAACAGAGCTCCGTTTGATCTTGCAGAAGGAGAAAGCGAGATAGTTGCTGGTTATCACTTAGAGTATAGTGCAATGAGTTTTGCAATGTTTTTTATGGCTGAATATATAGCAATGACGGCTATGAGTGCTCTTATAATTACTATATTTTTTGGCGGATATTCGCTTCCTTATCTTAGCACCGCAGATCTTGTAAACAACTATAAAATAGTACTTTTAAGCATAGTATTTATTATCACTATTTTAGGTTTTATCTTTGTGTTATGGATAAATAAAAATAATGTTACAAGATATAAAGTCACAAACGACTTTAGAAAAAAAGAGAATAAATTTTACAAAATTTGTACGTTTATAGTAGTCGCTATCACAGATGTTATCTGTTTTTACCTATATTTTACAGGCTTGCAAAGCCTTGGTCAGGAAATTTTAGTAACTATACTTTATCTAACTATATTTGCTTTAAAAACATTTGTTATGCTTTTTGTGTTTATCTGGGTACGCTGGACTGTGCCAAGATTTAGATATGATCAAATTCAAAGACTCGGCTGGGAAAAGCTCATGCCTTTAGCGATATTTAATATCATAATAACAGCAATGGTGGTGGTATATGGCAATTAAAACAAAAACTATACGCAGAAAAAAAATACCGTTTTTACAAAGAATTTATCTACCTTTTATATTTGCGGGTATGGCTAGAACATTTAGGCATTTTTTTAGGAATTTAAAAGATAGCTCAAATATCGATTTTTTAGAGTATCCAGAACAAAAACCAACTGATATAACAAATCGCTACAGAGGTCTTCACAGGCTTACTAAAAACGAAAAAGGCGATCTAAAATGTGTGGCGTGTGATATGTGTGCTACCGCATGCCCGGCAAATTGCATTTTTATCACTGCTACTGAGATAGAAGGTAGCAAAGAAAAAGCGCCTTCTAAATTTACTATAGATCTGCTTGAATGTGTGTTTTGCGGACTTTGCGTAGAGGCGTGTCCAAAAGACGCTATCAGGATGGATACTGGTATCTTTACTAAAGTAGGCAACACCAGAGAATCGTTTTTAGCCGATATAAAAACTTTATCACAAAGAGAAGAGGGGAGCTTTTGATGGAACTTTTTTTATTTATAAATTTCTCTTTATTTGCCATTTTAGGAAGCTTAGGTCTTATTTTATTTAAAGCTCCTATTCATGGGGCTTTGAGCCTTATAGTTACTTTAGTTTCTATAGCCGGTTTATATCTTTTACTGTTTGCTAAGACTCTATTTTTAATTCAAATTGTAGTATATGCCGGAGCTATCATGGTGCTAAGTGTTTTTGTAATGATGTTTTTTAATATCAAAAGCGACACTTTGTTCGTAAAGCTTAAACCAAAATCTTTTTTTGTTATTATTCCTCCTACTGTTATATTTGCGATTTTGCTAGATGAGATTTGGAAATTACCAAGTGATTTTGGAATTGCACCGCTTGATTTTGGAGAAATAAAACCGCTTGGATTTTATCTATTTACAAATTGGGGTTTGAGCTTTGAGGCGATATCTTTGCTTTTGACAGCCGCATTAATCGGTGTGGTGGCTATTTTAAAAGGCAAAAACAATGCTTGATTTTTATATATTAGTGGCTTTGATCCTATTTTTTATCGGCGTTTTAGGAGTTATTCTTAGAAAAAATATCTTTACTATATTTATGTCAGTAGAGCTTATGTTGAACGCTACGGCGCTGATATTTGCTACCTTTGCTAGACAAAGTCTAAATTTAGACGGACAAGTAATAGTTATGCTAATAATCGCTATAGCTGCAGCTGAAGCTAGTTTCGGTTTGGCTCTTATAGTGCTTTTATACAAGAAAAAGCAGAGTTTAAACATAGATATTTTTGATGAGTTAAAGGATAGAGATGTTAGTTAGCATTGTAGTTTTAGCGCCTATTATAGGCAGTATTTTACTAGGTTTGACTTATTTAGCTAGAAATACTCTTAAGATATCGCAGCTTGGTTTTGCATTTTTAGGTATGGCAGCTCCTATTACTAGCTTTGTTTGTATGACGATTTTGTTTTTAAATTCGCAAATAGAACCGATTAATTTAAATATGTTTGGTTGGATAGAAGCCGGTATATTTAAAATAGATGTCGGGTTTTATCTTGATCATTTAAGCCTTTTAATGGGTCTGTTTGTAACTTTTTTAGGTATGCTGATACATCTGTATTCTATCGGATATATGGATAAAGATATCGGTTTTGGCAAGTTTTTTTGTTATATGAATTTATTTTTAGGCAGTATGCTCATACTTGTACTTGCAAATAATCCGGTTCTGATGTTTGTCGGCTGGGAAGGAGTGGGAGCTTGTTCATATCTACTTATATCGTTTTACTTTAGCTCTAAAGACAATGTAAAAGCCGGAAATAAAGCATTTATACTAAACAGAATCGGTGATTTTGGCTTTGTTATAGGTCTTGTTAGTTTGTATCTTGCTACTTCTCCATATGGTTTTAATTATGAAATATTAGCTAAAAGCGCACCTCTTATACCTTCAAATTTGGCCATTTTTATAGCGTTTTGTTTTATATGCGGAGCGCTTGCTAAATCAGCGCAAATACCGCTTTACACGTGGCTTCCTGATGCTATGGCCGGCCCGACTCCTATTTCTGCTTTGATACATGCAGCCACTATGGTAACAGCGGGTGTTTATATGGTTGTTAGATTTGGATTTTTATATGAACACTTAAATTTCGTTCTAGAAATACTTGCGATAATCGGTGTAGCAAGTGCGCTTTTTGCGGCTATAATTGCTGTAAAAGCTACAGATATCAAAAAAATCCTAGCCTACTCTACTATGAGTCAGCTTGGATATATGTTTGCCGGACTTAGTTTTAGTTCTCAAGCAGCTTTATATCATCTTTTTACGCATGGATTTTTTAAAGCGCTTCTGTTTTTGGGTGCCGGATCTGTGATAATAGCCTTGCATCACGAACAAAATATATTTAAAATGGGCTCTTTACATAAAAATAAAGTACTCTTTTATCCTATGTTATTTGGGTCGCTTGCCATAAGCGGAGTGTTTCCTTTCGCAGGATTTTTCTCAAAAGACGCACTTATATTAGGAGCGTTTTTAAGCGGTCATTATTTTATATCTGGAGTTTTGCTATTTACAGCAGGACTTACCTCTTATTATATTTTTAGGCTATTTTTTCTAGTTTTTTATTCTCAAAATGAAGCACCTAAACAGCATAAACTCCCATTTACTATGAGTTTTGTAAATGTAATACTCGCTATATTTTCTCTTATAGGAGGAGGTATGGCTATGTTTTTAAGCTTAGAGCATGTTAGTTTATCAGTAGAGATAATAGCCGGAGTTGTTAGCTTATTCATTTCATTTTTAGGAATTTTTATAGCCTACAAAAAGTTCTATAATTACAAAAATTGTGAAGAGCAAACTTGTTGTTTTGAGAATTTGGTTATAAATAAATTCTATGTTGATAAAATTTATGACTTTGTTTTTGTGCGTAGCTTTGCAAGTTTAAGTAAATTTGTAAGAGAAGTTTTAGACGCAAAGATTTTTTATCCATTTGTTTTAGGAACCGCTAGAATGTTTAAGTTTAGCGGTTTTGTATATTCTAAATTTACACAAAACGGACTTGCTGGCTCTTACGCGTTTTATATGTTAGCTTTTATCTGCATTTTTATCCTTTATATAAAGGTTAGTTTATGACTGGTTTTTCACATATTTTAAGTTTGATTATATTTTTACCGTTTATTGTTGGAGTTTTGATAGCTCTGTTTTTTAATGATAAAGCAGGTAAGTTGACGGCTTTTGTTGTTAGTATTGTAGTGGCTGTTTTAGGGCTAGTTTTATTTTTTAAATTTGATCCGAATGCCGGTATGCAGTTTGTCGATAGCATATCTTTAGTGCCGAAATACGGCATTAGTTACTTAGTCGGTGTAGATGGAATAAATTTATATATCTTACTTATCATTACTTCTGCATTTCCACCTCTGTTTTTTATTTTAAAAAACAGAAAAAAAGGTTACTGGGCAAATATGCTTTTTATGCAAAGTGGGTTTTTGTCTGTTGTTTCATCGCTCGATCTCGTATATTTTTATGCCGGCTGGGAGATGATGCTCATACCTATATTCATTATGGTCGGAATTTACGGAAAGGATTCAGGAAGAGCCGGAGCTCTTATGGATATGATGTATTACGCGATATTTGGTTCCATGATTATGCTCGGAGCCATCATATATATCGGAGCTGCTCATTATTATGAATTTGGATTTTTTAGCTTTAGACTTGAAGATCTGATTAAAGTAAGTTTAAACTCGGATTTGCAGACTGTTTTATTTTTCTGCTTTATGTTGGCTTTTGTTATAAAGCTGCCTTTGTTTCCATTTCATCTTTGGATGAGCAATGCTTATACAAAATCGCTTACGACTGCTACTTTTATGCTTTCTGTTATCGCTTCAAAAGTAGCTGTTTTTGCGATATTGCGTTTTGTTTTGCCTTTATTTCCGGTGTCTTTTGTAAATTATTCTACATGGTTTATATCTCTTGGGCTATTTTCTATGTTATATTTTGGTATAGCGGCTATCAAGGTGAAAGATTTTAAAACTTTGCTTGCATATGCTTCGGCGTCTCATTTGGGACTTATAATAGCCGGAGTATTTGCCCTAGATGTAGAAGCTATGACCGGATCTATGTATCAAGTCGTGGCGCATGCTATTACTAGCGGAATTATGTTCTTGTTAGTCGGTATGATAAGTGAGCAGCTAGGAACTAGAAAGATAAGCAAGTTAGGCGGACTTGCTATAAAGGCGCCTGTTTTTGCTACTATTTTTGCTATCGCAATGATATCTAGCGTTGGATTACCTGCTACTGTTGGTTTTGTAGGCGAACTTTTGATTATATTTGGATTATTTAAGGCTAATTTAATTTATGGTATTTTCGGTACGACTTCTATAGTAATAGGAGCTATTTATATGTTTATAGTCTATAGAAAAGCTATTTTACAAAATACGAATGAGCTTACGGCTAAATTTAAAGATCTAAGAAAGCGTGAAATTTTGGCATTTTTAGTAGCTGTTGCTATGATATTTATCATGGGAATTTATCCAAAACCTTTTATAAAGCAGATAGAACCTACTATGAATGAGCATTATGAAAGTTATATAAAACCAAATTTAGGAGCCAAAAAATGATAGCGCTATTACCTTTTATTCTCTCTTTGGCGGCTACGTTTATAAATATATTTTTATGCGTCACTAATATATCAAAAAGATATTCTATAAATTTAAATATCTTATTTTGGGTTATAATTTTTATATCTTTTTTTATTGTTCGTTCTAATTTTTCAAATGACTTTTTGATGGATTTTGCTACCCCGTTTATATCGCTTGATGAGTTTTCATTCTGTTTTGGCGTAGTTTTGTCTGCTCTTATGATAATTTTTTTAATTTCTAGTTTTTATAGCGATGACGAAAAATTCTACAAACAAGAGATGTTTGCACTCGCATCTTTAGCTAGTTTTGGCTTGTTGGCTATGAGTCTTAGCGTGGAACTGATACTTACTCTTATATTTTTAGAAGTAGCGTCTATAAGCATTTATGCTATGATAGCTATGAATAGCATTGAATACAAAAGCGTTGAAGCTGCGTTTAAGTACTTTTTATTATCATCATTTATGAGTGCATTTTATCTGCTTGGGGCGGCTTTTGTATTTGGAGTGGCTGGATCTACGAAATACTCTTTTATAGCAACTGGATTGAATAGCGATTTTTTAAGTATTATAGGGATGATTTTAGTGCTTTCTATGATGTTTTTCAAGATAGCGATTTTTGGATTTTATAGATGGAGCATAGATGTGTATTATGGCTCAAATTTAAATATAGTAGGTTTTTTAGCGTCTGCTTTTAAACTTGCTAGTTTTGCCATTTTGATCAAGCTTTGCTTTTTATATCCGGGTAATAATATAGAAATTTTACAAGGCATCTTTGCTATTTTAGCAATTTTAAGTATGTTTGCTGGGAATTTGCTATCTCTTAAAGAGACAAACGTTAAAAAGATACTAATTGCCGCTGGAATAGTGCATTCAGGGTAGATCGGAAGAGCGTCGTGTAGGGAAAGAGTGTAGATCTCGGTGGTCGCCGTATCATTAAAAAAAAAAAAAA
>OODU01003229.1_pt1 | contig 12527 bp, 9 predicted proteins | sample 1671171 | NCBI WGS metagenome assembly OODU01 (sample SAMN06348129, study PRJEB24527) | human gut metagenome | biome: human gut; feature: ankylosing spondylitis patient; material: feces | host: Homo sapiens | place: China | collected 2015-10
GGTTTGCACATTGCTAAATAAATGGAAACAAACGATATCAAAATTTGTATGTTTTGTCCTAACATGCCAGTTGTTCATTCTGACAGCCTGGGCTAAGCCCGACTGGCCTTCCGATACCGGCATTATGGCCGAGGCCGGCATTGTCATGGATATGGATTCCGGTGCCATTTTATATGGACAGAATATCCACCTGACCTACCCGCCAGCCAGCATTACCAAAATCCTGACAGCACTCATCGTTCTGGAAAATTGCAGTCTGGATGATACTGTAACATTTTCTACGACGGCTGTCAACCAGGTTGAGGCAGACAGCGGAAATAAAATCAGCGTCGTAGCCGGGGACCAGCTTTCCGTAGAGGACTGTCTCTACTCCCTGCTTTTAGTGTCCTGCAACCAGGCAGCCAATGCCCTGGCAGAGCATACGGCAGGCAGCATTTCCGCCTTTGTGGACATGATGAATGAAAAACTGGTGGAGCTTGGATGCCAGGAAAGCCACTTTGAAAATCCATCCGGCTTAAACGGAGATAACCAGTACGTTTCCGCTTACGATATGGCCCTGATCGCGCAGGCCGCATATGACAATGAAACCATGGTCGAGATCAGCTCCGCTACGACCCATAAGATCGCGCCGACCACCCAGAATCCGGACGGCTTCACCATCCGTGGAGAGCACCGCCTCTGTGTCACCGAGGACCAGAGCAGCCCTTACTACTATCCGGAGGCCGTTGCCGGAAAGACTGGCTACCTGATCAAAGCAGGCAACACCCTGGTCACCTACGCAGTCAAGGATAACCGCCGTCTCGTATCCGTTATCTTAAAAGGACAGCCGCGCCAGTACTTTGTAGACGGAAAGGCACTTCTGGAGTTTGGGTTCCGCTCCTTCCAGAATTACACCGTGGCCGACTACGAAAGCCGCTATGTCACCGGAAACGAAACCATCAATCTGGACAAGGGTTCCTTCCAGGCCTCCGATCTGATGATCGACCCGGACAGCGTCATTACCCTGCCAAACGGTGCCTCCTTTGAGGATGCCGATATTTCCCTCGGCGCATTGCCAGAGGTCAGCCCGGACAACGCCGTGGCTCTCCTCACCTACACCTACAACGACCGCGTGATCGGCACTGCTTATCTGCTTGTCAAAGACGGCGTTACCATCGATAATGGGGACGGCAGCACCGGTGCCTCAGCTACAACCGGAGACGGCAGTACCAATGCCTCTGGCTCTGCTGACACCGCAAACAGCTCCCTCGCCACCAGCTCCAATGCTACAGATTCACAGCGCACCCACAGAAGCTTCTCCATCGCCGGTGTACTGGTCACGATCCTGATCGTGCTCCTCGTCCTTGCCGTGATCGGCATTGCAGGATGGATCATCTACTCCAGAAAGAAAGAAGCAAAAGCCCTCGCCGAGCGCCGCAAACGCAGAAGACAGCGGCTGCAGCGATCCGGTGATCAGGAAGAGTTTGAGCGGCTGCTGGAAGAATACAAGAATAAGAAGAAATAACAATTTGATTAACTTTAATAGGGCCGTGTGAGTTGCCGGAAGGCAACTCACACGGCCCATCGTTTTTCAATTAAATTGTTTAAATTTACTGGCCCAGCCGGATCGGCTCTCCGCCTCCGGCTGTAATGGTTTTTGAAGTGGTTGTCTGGGATTCTCTCTGAGCAGTATCTCCGGAGCTTTGTGTTTCCTGTCCAGACTGTGCGCTTTCTGGATTTCCAGTGTTTCCTACAGCCGCTGAGACATCTGCTCCGGTGCTGTCGGCATTGCCGCCATTGTCTGTGCCAGCGCTTTCTGCTGTGTTCTCTGCCGCTCTTCCGTAATTCAGTGCCGCGTACACATCCAGCATGCCGTTGCTGCTGAGCTTGCCTTCTAACGGCGGGATCTTGCGGGCGGTTTCTAACAGAACCTTGCGGATGTCGGAGAGGTGCAGGTCGGTACGGTAGGAATACAGGAAAGCTGCCGCGCCGGTTACCATCGGGGTAGACATGGAGGTTCCTGTCATAAAGCCATATCCGCTGTTTGCAATGGTGCTGACGATATAAGTGCCGGGTGCTGCGATATCTACACTCTTAGCGCCATAATTGGAGCTCTCAGCCAGGTTTCCGTCGAACATCAGGTTCGCAACGGATATCACATTATCTAAATCAAAGGAAGACGGGTAATCCGGTTTCTGATCCGTATCCTCTCCGATTCCTTTCGCGTCTCCGTTTCCGGCTGATACCACAAACAGCATCTTTGATTCGCGCATGACCTTTTCCAGTTCCGGATAATATTCGGTCGTTCCAAAACTGAGGTTGCAGATGGAGGCACCGTTTGCTTCCGCATAGCGGATGGCTTCTATGATTGCCTTTTCCTCACCCACGCCGTACTGGGTTCCCAGCGCTTTTAGAGACATGATCTTGACATACTTGTTATCCGCGATTCCGGCAATACCGCCGTTTCCACGGGTCGCAGCAATGGTTCCTGCCGCATGGGTTCCGTGATCGTCCTCGCTGCCCTTGCAGAGTTCATTATTTCCATCAAAGAAATTCCAGCCGTGTACATCGTCGATATAGCCGTTGCCGTCATTATCGATGCCATCTCCCGGAATTTCGTCTTCGTTGGTCCAAATGGCATCCTTCAGATCCGGGTGGTCGATGTCGATTCCGGTGTCAATGACTGCAACCACCACCTGACGATGCTCCTCTGTACTGGCATTATAAAGATTCCAGGCAGGGAGTACATTGATATCTACGCCTTTTCTGGCGCGGGTTTCTTTGATCCGGTAAGCATCCGGACCAGCCACCGGTGCCGGCATTCCCAGGTAGTTTGCCAGGTCAATGTACGTGGCAAGCTTCGGGTTGCTGTCCTTGAAGCGGTTTGTGATCTCGCTGTACTGAAGCTCCGCATCATTTTTCAATCCCCACTGGTACTTGGAATAGCTGTCAGAAGAAGACAGATTGGTTACGCCCGGACCGTAGACATCTGTAGAAAATGTATATCGCTCCGCATCGTAGTCTGACGTTTCCTGTGTCCGATCTGACGTAGTTTCTGGCCCCGTAACCCTTCCGGATATCTCCGGTCTTTCAGGCTGGTACGCTGCCAGACTGGCGCCGCAAAGGCATAGTGCCAGACCGGAAACTAATTTTCGTTTATAGTTCATTCATTTACTCCTTGTTCTGCTATCCATTTTATGTTATCCACTTGCTGTGTTATCCATGGATCACTTCTATGTGATAACGCCTAATCTTACATTTATGATACAGTTTCTGATTATAACATAAATTACCAGTTCTTACTTTGAAAAATGTGTGAATTTTCCTTACCTTTTTACCCGTGATAGTAGCGTCCTTGCTGATGCTGTTCTGATTGCAGTTCCAATACACATCTTCCGGACCTGCCCATGACATTTTGCAGATCCCAGATAAAGTTTTCCAGGTGCCAGATAACAGAAAAACCCGTGGAGAAAAATCTCCACGGGCCCTCTTACGTTTGGACACAGTAGGCGCACCAGGCGCATCTACATTATATGAAAATTTCGATTAATTTCTAATTAGAGATTAGTCGCAGATGGTAACAACACGACCTGAACCTACGGTTCTACCACCCTCACGGATAGCGAAACGAAGACCCTGCTCCATAGCTACCGGATGGATCAGCTCAACGGTCATCTCTACGTTATCACCAGGCATGCACATCTCGGTACCAGCCGGGAGCTCGCAAACGCCGGTTACGTCAGTTGTTCTGAAGTAGAACTGCGGACGATAGTTGTTGAAGAACGGGGTATGACGACCACCCTCGTCTTTGGTCAGAACGTAAACCTGTGCGGTAAACTTGTTGTGGCACTTTACAGATGCCGGCTTACACAGAACCTGTCCACGCTCGATCTCAGTTCTCTGGATACCACGAAGCAGAGCACCGATGTTATCACCAGCCTGAGCCTCATCCAGTAACTTACGGAACATCTCGATACCGGTAACAACGGTCTTCTTGGTCTCCTCGTGGATACCAACGATCTCAACCTCATCGTTCAGATGAAGAACACCACGCTCTACACGGCCGGTAGCAACGGTACCACGACCAGTAATGGTGAATACGTCCTCGACTGGCATCAGGAACGGCTTATCAGTCTCACGCTGCGGATCCGGGATCCAGCTATCAACTGCATCCATAAGCTCCATGATCTTGTCGCCCCACTCGCCCATCGGATCTTCCAGAGCTTTCAGAGCAGAACCCTGAATGATCGGGGTGTCATCGCCCGGGAACTCGTACTCGTTCAGCAGCTCACGGATCTCCATGTCTACTAACTCAAGCAGCTCCGGATCGTCAACCATATCACACTTGTTCATGAATACAACGATGTACGGTACGCCTACCTGACGGGAAAGCAGGATGTGCTCTCTGGTCTGAGCCATAACACCATCGGTTGCTGCTACTACAAGGATAGCGCCATCCATCTGAGCTGCACCGGTGATCATGTTCTTAACGTAGTCAGCATGTCCTGGGCAGTCAACGTGTGCATAGTGTCTCTTCTCAGTCTCATACTCAACGTGTGCGGTAGAAATGGTGATACCACGCTCTCTCTCCTCCGGAGCCTTATCGATGTTCTCGAAATCGGTAGCGGTGTTACCAGCAACTCTCTCAGACAGAACTTTGGTGATTGCTGCGGTCAGAGTGGTTTTACCATGGTCAACGTGGCCGATGGTACCAATGTTACAATGCGGTTTGGTTCTTTCAAACTTTGCTTTTGCCATTTTATAACGTCCTCCTTGATTTGCCCGCCTAGTACGGGCGATTGATTATATGGTTAGGCTGTTCTTTATTATATGCTATTTGTGCAATATTTTCAAGCCTTTTCTCTATTCCGGGCGGCAGCCCGCAAAGGGACTTCAGACAAAGCCGGAAGACCTTTGCGAAACTCCTGTGCCGGAAATTAGATTTGATTGTAATTAAGGTTTAATTACTTTTTGTGCTCGTTGATAACCTTCTCCTGTACGGACTTCGGAACCGGCTCGTACTTCTCGAAGAACATGGAGTAGTTACCACGTCCCTGAGTCTTGGAACGAAGGTCGGTAGAGTAACCGAACATCTCGGAAAGCGGAACGTATGCTCTTACGATCTTACCGCCGCCTAAGTCATCCATACCCTCGATACGGCCACGACGGGAGTTGATATCACCGATAACATCACCCATGTACTCCTCTGGCATGGTAACTTCAACCTTCATGATCGGCTCAAGCAGGATAGCGCCTGCCTTCTGCATAGCCTCCTTGAATGCCATGGAACCGGCAATCTTGAATGCCATCTCGTTAGAGTCGACCTCATGGTAAGAACCGTCGTATACGGTAGCTTTTACGCCGAGTACCGGGAATCCAGCAAGGATACCGGACTTAGCAGCCTCTTCGATACCAGCGCCAACTGCCGGGATGTACTCTTTCGGGATAGCACCACCGACAACGGTAGACTCGAACTTGAAGGTCTCTTCTGCGTTCGCATCCATCGGCTCGAAGTGAACTTTACAGTGACCGTACTGACCACGACCACCAGACTGCTTAGCATATTTGCTGTCTACGTCTACGGCCTTGGTGAAGGTCTCTTTGTAAGCAACCTGCGGAGCACCAACGTTAGCTTCAACGTTGAACTCTCTCAGAAGACGGTCTACGATGATCTCCAGATGTAACTCACCCATACCGGAGATGATGGTCTGGCCAGTCTCCTGGTTGGTGGATGCACGGAAAGTCGGATCCTCCTCTGCAAGTTTTGCAAGTGCCTCACTCATCTTGCCCTGACCAGCTTTGGTCTTAGGCTCGATAGCGATATCGATAACCGGCTCCGGGAACTCCATGGACTCCAGGATAACCGGATGATTCTCATCACAGATGGTATCACCGGTACCGGTAATCTTAAAGCCTACTGCTGCAGCGATATCGCCGGAGTAAACTTTGTCGATCTCCTGTCTCTTGTTAGCGTGCATCTGAAGGATACGGCCAACACGCTCTTTCTTGCCCTTGGTAGCATTCAGAACGTAAGAACCGGAATTCATGGTACCGGAGTACACACGGAAGAATGCCAGTTTACCTACGAACGGGTCAGTCATGATCTTGAATGCCAGAGCTGCGAAAGGCTCTTCATCAGAAGAATGACGGAATACTTCATTGCCGTCCATATCGGTACCCTTGATAGACGGGATATCGGTCGGAGCCGGCATGAACTCGATTACAGCGTTCAGAAGTCTCTGAACACCTTTGTTTCTGTATGCACTACCGCAGCATACCGGAACAGCGGTACACTCACAGGTAGCTTTTCTTAATACTTTCTTCAGATCCTCGATAGACGGCTCTTCGCCTTCCAGATACTGCATCATCAGATCGTCATCCAGCTCGCAGATCTTCTCTACCAGCTCGGTGTGATATAACTCTGCATCATCCTTCATATCATCCGGGATTTCGCAAACAGTAACGTCGTCGCCCTTATCATCGTTGTAGATGTAAGCCTGCATCTCAAACAGGTCGATGATGCCCTTGAACTCGTCCTCTTTACCGATCGGCAGCTGTAAGCAGATAGCGTTCTTACCAAGTCTGGTACGGATCTGCTCTACTGCGCCGTAGAAGTTAGCACCCAGGATATCCATCTTGTTGATGAATGCCATACGCGGTACGTTGTAGGTATCAGCCTGGCGCCAAACGTTCTCGGACTGCGGCTCTACACCACCCTTTGCACAGAACACGCCGACAGCGCCGTCCAGTACACGAAGGGAACGCTCTACCTCAACAGTGAAGTCTACGTGACCTGGGGTATCGATGATGTTGATACGATACTCCGGCTGTCCTTTGATCGGACGGTTGTCCTGGCCATGAATGGTCCAGTGACAGGTAGTAGCTGCTGAAGTAATGGTAATACCTCTCTCCTGCTCCTGTTCCATCCAGTCCATGGTAGCAGTACCTTCGTGAGTATCACCGATTTTGTAGTTTACACCAGTGTAATACAGGATACGCTCAGTCAAAGTGGTCTTACCAGCATCGATGTGAGCCATGATACCAATATTTCTGGTTCTCTCCAACGGATATTCTCTTCCAGCCAAAGCTTTTTCCTCCTATTAGAATCTGAAGTGGGAGAAGGCCTTGTTAGCCTCTGCCATCTTATGCATGTCTTCTTTACGTTTTACAGATGCACCAGTGTTGTTTGCTGCGTCCATAATCTCGTTTGCCAGTCTCTCTTCCTGGGTCTTCTCGCCTCTCTTACGGGAGAACATGGTGATCCAGCGAAGTGCAAGAGTCTGACGTCTCTCCGGCTTAACCTCGATCGGCACCTGATAGGTAGCACCACCGATACGTTTTGCCTTAACCTCCAGAACAGGCATGATGTTGTTCATAGCCTCTTCGAAGACTTCCAGAGCCGGCTTGCCGCTCTTCTCTTCTACACGGTTAAATGCACCGTATACGATTTTCTGTGCAACACCCTTCTTACCATCAAGCATGATATTGTTGATCAGCTTGGTTACAACCTTGTTGTTGTATAAAGGATCTGCTAATACATCTCTTTTCTGAATATGTCCTTTACGTGGCACGTTACTTCCCTCCTTAATTATAGAAATTAATTCATAGGTACTCACATGTTTCCATAAAAATGTGTTCGCGCACGGTTCTATCTATTCCTGCAACCACAGGCAATATCATCCCGGCACTAACTACTTTTACTTACGTTAGTGGTACTACTAGTGTAAGCTGTTGCTTATTTCTTCTTAGCGTCTTTCGGTCTCTTAGCGCCGTACTTGGAACGAGCCTGCTTTCTGTTGGCTACGCCTGCGGTATCAAGAGTACCTCTGATGATGTGATATCTGGTACCCGGAAGGTCCTTAACACGACCACCACGAATTAATACTACGCTGTGCTCCTGTAAGTTGTGTCCCTCGCCCGGGATGTAGCTGGTTACCTCGATACCGTTAGAAAGACGTACTCTGGCGATTTTACGAAGTGCAGAGTTCGGCTTCTTCGGGGTTGCAGTCTTAACTGCGGTGCAGACACCTCTCTTCTGCGGTGAAGAAGTATCAGTTGCACGCTTCTGTAAGGAGTTGTATCCTTTCTGCAGAGCCGGTGCGGTAGACTTCTTAACTGCGGTCTGTCTTCCCTTTCTCACTAACTGGTTGAATGTTGGCATTCCTTTCACCTCCTGTGATATTGTCTGTTGGTTGCTGTAATTCTTTTCAGCTTTTTTGCGCATCAAAAAATCCTGCGATTTTCGCACGCCATTCTATTATATCCATTCCACCATAGCATGTCAAGGATATTTTTGTAATTTTTCTGGACAACACAAAATAAAATGAACTGATCAGAGTATTTCCAAAAAGGAGGGTTTTTATGCTTCCATCACGCCCCAAGGCCTTGTTAATTTCCCTGGTTGCATCTTACCTGCTCTCTGCCGTGCTGCTCTTTATCCTGACCTTTGTCCTTTACAGGCTGAAGCTGAAGGAGTCGCAGATCACGCCGGCGGTCTATCTGCTCTATGGCATTTCCTGTTTTGCCGGCGGCCTACTCTGCGGCAAGGCGCTGCGCACCCGGCGTTTTTTCTGGGGACTGCTCACCGGGCTTTTATATTTTCTGGCGCTTTTTGCTGCATCTGTTTTGCTGCGCCAGGGCAGAGTCCCGGACTTTTCCCATGTGCTCCCGGTGCTCGCCTGCTGCGCGGCAGGCGGAATGGCCGGGGGGATCTTAAGTTAAAAGACGAAAAGATGGGCGGTGCCACTTTCTGCCGGCACCGCCCATCCTACATGATTTTTAATTCTGTTCCGCTGTCTTTTCCGCTTCTTCCTCTTCCGTTTTTTCCGGATGATGGATCCGGATGCGGATCTTTCCGATCCGGTTTTTATCCATATCCTCTACCTTCAGGTGAAGGTTCTCGTAATCTACTTCCTCTCCTTCTTCCGGCAGATGATCCAGAAGGCCGATCACCAGGCCGCCGATCGAGTCATAATCCTCTGACTGCAGCTCCAGTCCCAGGCGGTCATTTAAGTCATCCAGCTTGGTGGAACCATTGACCAGATATTCGTCTGGTCCGGTCTCTTTTACCTCGTCCTCTTCATCCTGGTCGTACTCGTCACGGATCTCCCCGACGATTTCCTCAAGCATATCCTCAAGCGTAATCAGTCCGGCTGTTGCACCGTATTCATCTAACACGATAACAATATTGTTGAAGGTTTTGCGCATCTCCAGCATCAGCTCGGCTGTCTTCTTATATTCATAAGTATAAAGCGGCTGGCGTAGATAATCGCGAATGGAAAAATTCTTTTCTTTTTCGTGATCGAATAAAATGAAATCCTTCATATTAACAATGCCAATGACATTGTCTGTGTTTTCCTCGTAGACCGGGATACGGGTAAAGCGTTCCTTCTGGAACAGCTCCATGAGCTCACTGAAGGACGCCTCTGCATCCACCATGACCATGTCGATGCGCGGGACCATGATGTCTTTTGCCACGGCATCCCCAAAGTCGAACACATTGTTGATCATCTTCTTTTCTTCACTCTCAATGACGCCCTCCTCGTGGCTGACCTCCACGATCGTGCGGAGCTCATCCTCTGTGATCGGATCCTGTTTTTTATTCGGGTCGACCCGCATCAGAAACAGGACCGCCATAGAAAGCTTATTCACAATAAAAATAACCGGAGTCAGAACGACCATCAGCACATGGATGATCCCTGCATACGCAAAGGAAATCTTTTCCGCATACAGCGTGGACATGGTCTTCGGCGTAATCTCACCAAATACCAGGATCAAAAGAGTCAGCACACCGGTCGCAATTCCTACTGCCGCATTGCCAAACAGACGTAAGGTCAGCGTTGTCATTAAGGAAGATGCCGACAAATTTACAATGTTATTGCCAATCAGAATGGTACTGAGCATCTTGGCCGGGTCTTCGATCACCGCGGCAACCATGGCCGCACGCTTATCGCCACCCTCCGCAAGTGTCCGGACCCGGACCTTATTGACGGTAGTCAAGGCAGTCTCCGCCGATGAAAAAAATGCGGACAGCAGAAGAAGGACCAACACTGCTGCAACCTGTATGCCCGTACTGTCTCCAGAATCTAACATGATTTTTACTCCTTTATTCTTTTTCTATAAAAATTATCTACGATTCTACATGTTTTCCTTTTCGCTGTCAACCGGAGTTTTCGCAGGCAGCACACCCCGGAGTTCTTTGAGGATCTCTGCCCCAAACAAAATGCCGGATCCGAGAAAAACAAAGATATCCCCAAGGTTGAAGACAACCTCCTTCAGTTTTCCACACTGGATGCTGAAATAATCCACCACATAACGGCGCACGAGCCTGTCGTAAAGATTACTGAGGGCACCTCCCAGGATCATGGCGATTCCAAGCTTCTGCACCTTTTTTCCTTTCTGTGGAAGCAGTGCTGCCAGATACCCTGCCAGGCCGCAGATCACGGACAGCGGCAGCATACGCACCACCTCCCCATGCTTTTCCAGAAATCCAAAGGGAAAGCCCGCGTTATGGTTATGGTACAAAAGGATCTTTCCGCATGTATGCGGCAACGGTTTTGGAAAATCTTCCGGTTTTTCCCGTTCGATCAGCCATTTGATCCCAAGGTCCAGAGACGATAGTGCCGCAATGATTGCTGTATAGATCATAATTTTTCCTCCCGGTTTATGCTTTTATTTCTCTATTGTACTATTGAATCACTGCCGCGTCAAACAGCATATACTATGAAAAAGCTATGCGGAGCACCCATGATCCCATGCAATACATCCCCTGCCTCTGAAGATTACGCAGACTTCATTGTCCGCTATTCCCCGCGGGCTGTGGAATCCCTCTATGAGCTTGCAGGAACCACCTGCGTCAATCTGGTCAGTCAGGAATTTGCCATTGTCCATGTACCGCTGGCAGGTGTTCTTCCATTAAGTCTTACCCGGCAGACCTATTCTGCCATTCCAAAGCTTTACGGTCTGCAGGATACCACGGCACTGGAAAGCGCAGGCATTCTTCCGGTCTTCTCCCAGCCCAATCTTGCAAGTACCGGACAAGGGGTACTCATAGGCCTGATCGATACCGGGATCGACTACACCAGCCCATTATTCCGGAATCCGGATGGCACCAGCCGCATCTTAAGCATATGGGACCAGACCAGGGAAAATGAGTCCTTACCACCACCCGTTGCCGGTTTCCAGCCTTTTTTCGGGACCGTCTACAGCCAGGAGGATCTAAACCGTGCCCTCGCCGCCGGTGACCCGTTCTCCATAATCCCCGCAACCGACACAAATGGACATGGAACCTTTCTCGCCGGAGTAGCTGCGGGAAACCAGGCCAGCACACTCCCTGCATTTTCCGGCGCTGCCCCGGACGCTTCCCTGGCCGTTGTCCGCCTAAAGCCAGCCAAGCAATATCTGCGGGATTTTTTTGCCGTTCCGGCGGATGCCGATGCTTATCAGGAAAACGATATCATGGCTGCTGCTGCCTTCCTTCTGGGAATCGCAGGCCAGTACCAGATGCCGCTTGTCCTCTGTCTGGGTGCCGGGACCAGCCAGGGCAGTCACAGTGGCCTTTCTCCCCTTTCCATGCAGCTTCAGGCCTTAAGCGGGACCCGAGGCTTCGCCTGTGTCACAGGTGCCGGAAATGAGACTGGCTTTGGCCGCCACTATTTCAGCCGTCTGCCTGCAAACCAGGAATTCGATGATGTTGAGCTGCGCATTGCCGCCCCGGGTAAAGACTTTTCCATGGAGCTGTGGGCAGATGCCTCTGAGCTTTATACACTCGGCTTTGTTTCTCCCTCCGGCGAAGTGATCGAACGGATCCCGCTGGCGGTAGGACAGGAAACCACCCTTTCCTTCCGGCTGGATGCCACCCGTATCTTTATCAGCTACCAGCTGACCGAAGCCGGGTCCGGCCGTTTTCTTGCATTCTTACGGTTTCGTGGTCCGGCTCCGGGCATCTGGCACATCCGGGTCTACCCTGCCCTGTATGTCACCGGGCAGTTCCACATCTGGCTTCCCCTGCAGTCCTTTCTTCCAGATGACATCCGTTTTCTCCGCCCCGATCCCGATATCACCATCACCGATCCCGGCAATGCCCCTCTGCTTCTGACCATCAGTACCTACAACCATGTCACAGACAGTCTCTACATCCACAGCAGCCGCGGCTTCACCGCTACAGGGCAGGTAAAACCTGACCTTGCCGCTCCCGGCGTCGACGTACAGGGCCCGGCGCTGCAGTCCCGAGGTAACACAGCTTCCACGCCGGTTTCCTTCACCCGCCGCACCGGAGCTTCTGTCGCTGCCGCCATCACCGCCGGAGCCGTGGCCTGCCTGTTTTCGTGGGACTTTACCCAGGGAAATGACAAAACCCTCACCAGCAGCTCCGTCCGCTCCATTCTCATCCGGGGCGCAGACCGAAAAGAAGCGTTCCAGTACCCCAACCGCCAGTGGGGATATGGAACGCTGAACCTGTACCAGGCATTTTTGCTGATGCGGGAGTGAAGTAACAATTTAAGTATATGACAAGGGCCGTGTGAGTTGCCGAAAGGCAACTCACACGG
>OODU01003233.1_pt1 | contig 12508 bp, 14 predicted proteins | sample 1671171 | NCBI WGS metagenome assembly OODU01 (sample SAMN06348129, study PRJEB24527) | human gut metagenome | biome: human gut; feature: ankylosing spondylitis patient; material: feces | host: Homo sapiens | place: China | collected 2015-10
ACGATGTATCCGTTCTCATTCAGATGATCATCAAGAGCACCCACATAGATATCTACATCCGGATGTTCTTCTTTCATTCTTTCAATTCCCTGCGGTGCAGCCACGATGCACATAAAACGGATCTTTTTAACCCCTCTGTTTTTCAGCATGGTGATTGCTGCAACAGAAGACCCACCGGTTGCCAGCATAGGATCAACTACAAAGACATCTCTCTCAGCGCAGTCCTGAGGAAGCTTGCAGTAATACTCCACCGGTTCCAGAGTCTCTTCATTTCTGTACAGACCAATGTGACCTACTTTTGCAGCCGGGATCATGGTCAGCATACCGTCGACCATGCCAAGACCGGCACGAAGAATCGGAACGACTGCCAGCTTCTTACCTGCCAGTTCCTTTGCAGTCATATGACTGATCGGTGTATCGATCTCCACATCTGTCAGTTTCAGATCTCTGGTCGCCTCATAACACATCAGCATAGCGATCTCACTGATCAACTGACGAAAATCTTTGGATCCTGTCTCCTTGCGACGGATCAATCCAATTTTGTGCTGGATCAGCGGATGATCCATGATGGTTACTTTTGACATTTCTTTTGTCCTCCTATTTTCTGTCAGATACATCAACTTTTTGATGTCCTGCCGCTTTCAGTAAACGATTCATAATGGCTTCTCCAAGCCCTGGTGCTTTGAATGATTCAGAATAGATCTGCTCTACTCCATCCTCATCAAACTCCCGCAGCACCGCAAACAAATGACTGGCGATAGAAAGTTCATCCTTTCTGGTTCCGACACATTTGATATCCCCTTTAGGATAACGGGAACGTGTCTCCTCTGTACAGATAATGCCTGTCCGACCCTTTTCTGCCTGCTCATTGATATAAGAAATCACCTGCTCCATAGGGCCTTCCACAATCTTCAAGTCCGCTTTCGGCGCATAATGGCGATACTTCATCCCCGGTGCTTTCGGATGAATATTGGAATCATTGGCGATCAGACCTCTGTCGATCTGTGCTTCTCCAAGCACGGCCTGTACCATATCCAATGAAATAAACCCAGGCCGAAGGATCGTAGGAATCTCTTCTGTCAGATCCACAATAGTGGATTCCAGTCCGATAGTGACCGCTCCGCCATCCAGGATCATCGGAATCTTACCCTGAAGATCTTCGTACACATGCTGTGCCGTGGTCGGGCTGGGTCTGCCAGATGTATTGGCACTTGGCGCTGCAATATAGCCGCCGCCCTGGCGGATCAGCTCCAGTGCAATAGGATCAGATGGCATACGGATGGCTACTGTATCAAGCCCACCCGTCGTTCCGTAAGGAACCAGATCATTTTTCTCAAGGATCATAGTCATAGGTCCCGGCCAGAATGCTTCTGCCAGCTTGTAAGCTGCCTTTGGCACTTTTTTCACGATTTTTTCCAGATGTTCCATGTCTGCCACATGAACGATCAGAGGATTATCCGAAGGCCGTCCCTTTGCCTCATAAATCTTTCTGGAAGACTCTTCATGAAGACCATCCCCACCAAGACCGTAGACGGTCTCCGTCGGAAATGCCACAAGTCCTCCGCTTTTTATGATCTCACCCGCTCTTTTCAGAGCATCCAGATCCATGTTCTCTCTATCTATTTTGATAACGTCTGTCTGCAATGTATTCACCTCACTTTTATCAGTGTAGCATTCCAGACAAAAAAAATCAATGTTCCCATTGCCCGCCATCCGCTAATTTGCTACAATGTATGTTATCTCAGAATAATAACTTACGCAAAAAGGAGATCTTACCCCATGTTAAAACAGCTTTCTATATATGCAGAGAACAAAAAAGGAACCGTTCAGCACATCACCGGTATTCTTGCCAAGCAGGGCATCAACATCTTAGGATCCGTCATCAATGACGGCACTGAGTATGGTGTGATCCGTATGATTGTATCCGATCCGGAAAAAGCCCTCGCTTCCTTGAAAGAAGCAGACTATCTGTGCAAACTCATTGATGTCCTCGGTGTCGAAGTAGCCGATGAAGTCGGTAATCTGAACGAGCTTCTGAAAGCCCTTTCCGACAGCAATGTAAGTGCAGAGTACATTTATCTGTCCTTCAACCGTGATTCCGGCAAGCCGATCATGGTACTCTACACCGATGATATCTATGAAGTAGAGTGCTGCCTGAAGTCCAAAGGTTTTGCAATGCTGTAATCATCACTGATTCATATAGCTGATCATGCCCATAGCCACTGCCCATGCGATTTTATTCTGATATCCGGGATCCTGCAATTTTTTTGCTTCCTCCCAGTTAGACAGGAATCCGCATTCTACAATGGCGATGGGCACATTTGTTTTCTTCAGGATATAATAGCTTTCATTTGCCTTTGCCTGACGCTGATTCTCCGGATCCACATAATCGATCATCTTTTTCTGTATCAATTCCGCCAGTGCTTTTCCCGGTTCTGATGTTCCATAATAAAATACCTGCGCCCCATGAACATATTCCTCATGGTAACTGTTCTGATGGATGCTGATCACGCAGTCCGGCTGATTTTCATTGATGATACTGACCCGTTTTTTCAGATCCTGTACTTTTTTGTTGGATGCATCTTCCTCATACAGTCCCGTATCCGTCTCTCTTGTCATGATCACATCGATATCCTGCTGCTCCAGGATCCTCTTTACTTTATCTGCAATGACCAGATTGAGATCCTTTTCCCTGGAATCATCCACCCCGATCTTCCCTGGATCATTTCCCCCGTGTCCGGCATCAATGACCACACATTTTTTACCGCTATTTCCGGTAACATGTTCTCCAAGTGTCTGCTGCCATCCTCTCTCTGCCAGTGCAAATGCACATAAAATCATCAATACCGACATAATCAGTTCCAGTTTTTTTCTTTCCAAAATAAAAACCGCCGCATAGTCTTTGTTCAAGTCTATGCAGCGGCATATCTAACTATTCAGTGGTTACTCCGATCTGTTCCAGGTCCACATACGTCACCGGACACTAATTTACATATTTCAGAATTACATCCCAGATGCTGGCTCTCTCATACCCAAGTCTCCAGGAGGCAACGCCTGCCAGATCATACTGTTTGATGAGCTGCATCTTATCTTCAATCGAAGTCTCTTCTTCCATCCACATCTGATAGAAACTTCCATTATAATCAATCTCCACATAATACTGCTTCGTAGTGTCATCCCATACCTTTTCCGCATTATTATTGGCAACCTTCTCATCAGCAGCGTTCATACCAAGAGCTTCACTGGATACTGTTCCATCTGGATCTGTCTTCCAGAATCTGGTATAGAACGGAACCGCATTGATAACTTTTTCCTTTGGTACTTCTTCCAGTGTTCTGGTGATACCACGCTCCACAAATTCATGAGATGCTACAGAACCTGCTTCTTCAGAACCTGCGTAATGCTCGTCATAGCCCATAATGATCACATAATCTGCCACGACTCCCTGCTCCGCACGGTCATAATGATCCGAAGATGAAGTAGGTACATAGTTATCTACCGATAATACAATGCCGTTGATCCGACACATGATCGACAGTTCCCGGATGAATTCAATATATGCTCTGGAGCACTCTGTCGTAATGGTCTCAAAGTCTACATTAATTCCATCCAGTCCATACTGGATCGCTGCTGCAGTCAGCTGATTGACCAGTCTCTGACGGCTGGAAGTTCTGGAAAGTGTCTCATAGGTGCTCACACCTTCCTTGAAGTTATCCACCAGGCCCCATACTTCCAGTCCATTCTGATGTGCATAAGTCACATAGGACTGACTTGCCAGAGAGGAAATATTACCATCTGTATCCGCAATGGAGAACCAGGTCGGAGAGATAGTATTCAGCCCCTTGGCATCCGCCACTTTATTCAGCAGCTGATCATTAGCTGCCTGGTTGGTCACCATATGCCAGGTCAGATTGATCTTATAATCTTTGGAAATATTACTGTATACCGGCTCTTCAAATTCTGGCGCTGCAATCTCCGTCTTTGTCACTGCGGAGATTCTCTTATCCTTAATATATCCAATGTATCCGTCTGCAGTCAGTACCCGTGTCCACTCGTCGATCTCTTCCGGCTCATCCAACACATACATGGTATCTCCCTTATTTACTTTTGTAAGGATCGGACACTTGATTCCCGCCTTGTTGCGGACTGCGCTTGCTTTCTGTGCAGTCACCACATCTTTGGAACCAAATTCGGTAATTACATGGACACGATTGGGTTCTTCCCAATATTCGTAATTAAATGCTGTATATTCTTTAATAAAATCCAGTGCCACATAAGCATCGCTGCCGTCTGCGCGAAGGATTACATAATCTTCACTGTTGGTCGCCTTTGCCACTGTATAGTCAGTACTTCCCACCCCGACGCTGACCAGCTCTGTAGGAAGTGCATACAAGTAAAGGTTCTCTGTAGAATCCCAGTAAAATCTGGAATTGATATACTGATAGACGGTCTCCACATTCAGATATACTCTGCCGTCAACAAATTTTGCCTTGTCCTCCAGCAGTTCATTATTCATGATCACTGCCATACTGTCATCATCGGACAGACCAAAATATTCATTTCCATCCATCATCTCCTTGGATGGCGAATATTTATTATATAAAAATTTTCCTGTCATAAAACCGCCCACCAGCACGATCAGTGCCAAGGCGATCAGAACCGGAAATGCCTGCGGACTGATTCTCCGACGACGTCTTCTTTTCCGCGGACGTCTTTTTGCCTGTTCCTCTCTTATCTGACGTTCTTCTCTTGCCATATCCACCCTCCAGACTTTTATAATCCTTCGTATTATTTTCAACCTTTTTGCATAGTATAACACAAGACCACCGTTCCCACCACCACTAAATACCGGATATGGACAGACTTTTCTTTTCTGTACCTTAAAACTAATTTCCCTGGTGATCCCGTCATTTTCTGGTGACATGCATATCATTACAGAAGAAAGTTGTGTGATATATTATAACCCATGCATATCGCCTCAGCTGCACATCCCCCCTTTGCCATTCAAAAAACAACTTGGAAGCTTTCACAGAATCGTGAAAAGATTCAGATAAGTAGACTTACAGTTTAATTATACATACATCTGGCTGTTTTGCAAGACAGTTCATAAAAATTTCAGATTTTTTCCTTTATTTCGCTTTTGTGCACACTTTACATATTTCTCTTTTTTGTTTATACTATAACAAAACTAAAAATTCGCAGGTTGTGATTGCATGAAAATAGAAAAAATAAATGAAAACAAAATAAGATGTTTCCTGACCCGTGACGATCTTGAGAACCGTCACATCAAGCTCAGTGAGATTGCCTATGGAACTGAAAAAGCCCGCTCCCTGTTTCGTGACATGATGGAACAGGCATCAAGCCAGTTTGGGTTTGAGGCTGACAACATTCCATTGATGGTGGAAGCGATCCCCATGTCCAATGAGTGCATTATTCTGGACATTACCAAAGTCGCTGACCCGGAAGAACTGGATACCCGTTTTTCCAGATTCTCCCCTGCTTCCCCGGATCTTCTGGATGATTCCCAGAAAGACATGATCCCGGACGGAGCCGATGAAGTTCTGGATCTGTTCCAGAAGCTGTTAGAGCACAGATTGAAAAATACTCCGACTGAGAAGCGGGATCAGCAGGCGGAAGTTCTTGCCAACGAACTGGATATGCATAAATCCTATCTGTTCCACCGCATGAACCCGATCCTTGACGTAGCCCGGATTCTGAGCGGACATTATCATGGAGAGAATTCTCTGTATAAGAACCCGGAGACCGGAGATTATTATCTGTTGGTGAGTAAATCCGACCACAAGCCAGAAGAATTCAATAAGGTGTGCAATATACTTTCCGAGTATGGCACCTCTGCTAAATATTCTCCTTCCGGAGAAGCTTATATGAAAGAGCACTACACACTGCTGATGGAACACTGTGCACTTCAGCAGCTGGCACTGATCTAAGCTGTTTTTCTGAATCTGCAGTGCAGATTCTGCCACAAAAAAGGCTGTCCGCATACTTCTTAAATGAAGTAGCGAACAGCCTTTTTATACTGGTCTTATTCTGCTCCCAGGAAATTGTTCAGTCTTGCAACAAGAACATCCGGATCAAGTCCATGAACCAGTGCAGCCTCTTCCAGAGTCTCTGCCTGTGCGGACGGACAACCGATGCAATGCATTCCTTCTCTCATGAGAATCGGAATGATATTCTGATCGATCTGTACCAGATCTGCGATAATCATATCTTTAGAAATCTTCTGCATTGTTTCTAAACCTCCTTATCAATTAACGTGGATGGCTTCATTATACGGCGATTCCCTTGCAAAATCAAGGGGATATGCTATAATAAATCTGTCTACAATTTCATAAGGTGGAGGGATGTATATGGATACCAAGCGTTACATGATCTCAGATGCTGCCAGACTGGTGGATGTGGAAGCTCATGTGCTCCGTTACTGGGAGGACGAGCTGGAACTGCCGATCAGCCGCAACGAAATGGGTCATCGCTACTATACAGAAGATAACATCCAAATGTTTCACCGCATTAAGGATCTGAAAGAACAGGGATATCAGCTTAAAGCCATCAAGGTACTGTTGCCGGAGATTGAGCAGGGGCATACACCACCCGCGATCGTTCCCGCACCGGAACCACCCATGAGTGATAAGATGGAGCAATTTCAGATGATCCTTGGAAAAGTCGTTTCTCAGGCATTAAAAGCCAACCAGCTGGAAATGGGAAAAGAGTTGAGCCACCAGGTCTCCACTCAGGTTGTTAAGGAGATGGATTATCTGTTCCGTCTTCAAGAGGAACGAGAAGAAACACATTATAAAAATCTTGATGCGCAGCTTCGCGCAACTCAGCAGAAAGCACAGAAGAATTTCTTCAAAAAGAAGGAAAAAAAGCCAAAAGAAAAAAAGGCTCCAAAGATAAAAGAAGAAAAACAGTCAGGATCCAGGCGACCCTGGTTTTTTGGTACACATCATCAACAACAGCCAGAATGATCCAGCATGACAAAAACAGACCCGGAAGCCTGTAATAACAGGTTCCGGGTCTGCTTGATCGTTTGAATTATTCAGCGTGAATAGCCTCGTTCGGGCACTCTGCTTCGCAGGTTCCGCACTCAAGACATGCATCAGCGTCGATCACGTATTTTCCATCTCCCTCAGAGATAGCATCAGCCGGACAGACAGCTGCGCAGCTTCCGCACTCTACGCAATCATCAGTAATAACATATGCCATGGTAGTTTTCCTCCTTGTATGCTTTTGAATACCTTGTATCAGGCTCTTCTACATATTCTAATATAAAAGAGCACATTATACAAGTGAAATATTTATCAAATAATTATGAATCCTTCCTAAACCGGTTCTCGATCCATATCTGTAAATTTCGTCAGTTCCGGAATCCAGAGCAGATTCACGGTTCCGATAGGACCATTTCTCTGTTTTGCAATGATCACTTCGGCCACTCGCTGCTCTGCTTCTGAAAGATCTCGGTTATAATATCCTTCACGATACAAAAACATTACAACGTCCGCATCCTGCTCGATTGCTCCAGACTCACGAAGGTCTGACAACATCGGTCTGTGATCCGGTCTCAGCTCCACCGCACGGCTGAGCTGAGATAATGCGATCACTGGTACATTCAGTTCTCTGGCCAAAGCCTTCAGCCCTCTGGAAATGTCAGAGATCTCCTGCTGACGTGATGCATTATTACCAGAATTGCCGCTCATCAACTGTAAATAGTCGATGATAACGATCTGTATATCATGCTCCATCTTCAGCTTTCTGCATTTAGAACGCATGGCTGACAGAGTAATACCCGGCGTATCATCAATAAATAACTTGGAATTTGCAATATTCGCAGAACCTTCTACCAGGTTCATCCATTCTTCATCGTTAAGCCTTCCGGTACGGATCTTCTGGGCATCTACATGGGACTCCAGAGAAAGCATACGGTTAACCAGCTGTTCCTTTGACATCTCAAGGCTGAAAATTGCTACCGGAACATCTTTTTTGAAAGCCATATGCTGTGCCAGATTCAGAACCAATGCTGTCTTACCCATGGACGGACGGGCTGCGATCAGAACGAGATCTGATGGCTGCAAACCAGAAGTCTTATAATCCAGATCCATAAATCCTGTTTCGAGGCCTGTTACCCGGCCGCGTGCACGGGATGCGGCATCAATCTTTTTCATGACATTGATAACGACCTGTCGGATCGGCACAAACTCACCGCCTCCGCCTCGCTGTGCCAGATCGAAGACCCTCTTTTCCGCATTGGCCAGTGTATCTTCCAGTTTTTCAGAACCTGCATAACAGGTATTGGCAATCTCTTCGTTCAGTCGGATCAACCGTCTGGCAACGGATTTTTCCGCAACGATCTCTGCATAATATTTAATATTTGCAGATGTTGGCACCTGAGTCATCCATTGCAGGATACGATCTGTACCACAGGCTTCCTCTGGCACTCCTTTTTCCCTCAGGCTGGTATGCAGGATCACCGGCTCCACCGGTTTTCCCGCATTATAGAGCTCCACCATGGTATCATAGACAACTCCCATCTGCTTCTGATAGAAGTCCTCCCCCGTGATCAGCTCGGAGGCAACCATGATTGCTTCATTGTCGATCAGCATGGCTCCGATAACCGAGCTTTCCGCCTCCTCGTCATGCGGCATGACTCGTTTGATCAGCGCTTCCTCCATGATATCTGTTCTCCTATGCTTCTCTGACTACAACTTTCAGTTCTCCGGTCACCTGTGGATGCAGTTTGATTGGTACCAGAGTCGTTCCAACAGCTTTGATCGGATTCGGCAATACCAATTTTTTCTTATCAATATCCAGGTTGAGCTGCTCTTTTGCTGCCTGTGCGATCTCTTTGGAAGAGATGGAACCAAACAGCTTTCCGCCCTCTCCGGTCTTGATAGATAATGTTACTTCTACTTTCTTCAGATCCTCTGCAAATGCCTTTGCTTCTGCCAGACGCTCTGCTGCCAGCTTATCTTCATGAGCCTTTTGCAGCTTCAGATCATTCATATTCTTGGATGTAGCCTCCAGTCCCAGCTTCTTTGCCAGAATGAAATTTCTTGCATATCCATCACTTACATCTACTAACTGTCCCTTTTTACCTAAGGACTTTACATCTTCCAATAAAATTACTTTCATTATTCCAGTTCTCCTTTCTCGAACATACAATCCAGAGTATCACGCACCTGCTGCATCGCTTCCTCCAGTGTACATTCCAGCTGCACTCCAGCCATATTCAGATGACCTCCGCCACCCATCTTCTCCATGATGACCTGTACATTCACATCATCAATAGATCTTGCACTTACATATATCCTGCCATTATATTCCGTCAACACAATAGATGCGCGAACTCCCACAATATTCAAAAGCTCATTGGCCGCCTGCGCACCTACGATCGTCGGACTTGCCAGCCCTTTGGACGGGCACACAGTTAATGCAAATCCCTTATATACCTCTGCATGGCGGACTGCCTCCGCTCTCGCCTTATATTCTGCCATGTCCGTACGGAACATCTTGTGGACTCTGGTCACATCGGCACCACATCGGCGCAGAAACGCTGCCGCTTCAAATGTACGCACACCCGTTTTTCTCATAAAGTTGTCTGTATCGATCATAATACCTGCATAGATGCAATCGGCTTCTCCGCCCTTCAGTCTTACATTATCCGCAAAATACTGAAGGATCTCCGCAACCATCTCGCAGGAAGATGAGGCATTGGTCTCCACATAGGAAAGCGCCGCATGCTGGATCACCTCATTGCCTCTGCGGTGATGATCAAATACAACGACCGTCGGTGTCATGGCAAGAATCTCTTCACACTCGGTATAACTTGGCTTGTTGGTATCGACCACAACAACCACCGTATTGCGGTCTACGATTTCTTTTGCCTGACTGCTGCCAATCACGATTCCCTGCTCATGATTGTTGGCCTCCGCAAATGCTTCCATCATTGGGCGCATGGCAGATGTTGCCTCATTGACGACAATATAGGCTTTCTTATTCAAGGTCTTCGCAGCTCGATAAATGGCAACTGCAGAACCAAATGCATCCGCATCTGGCATCTTATGCCCCATAACGACCACTTTATCCTTGGTCTCCACCAGCTCGCGGAATGCCTGTGCTTTGACACGCGCCTTTACACGCGTATTCTTTTCCATCTGCTGGGTCTTACCACCGTAATAAGTAATTTGATCTTTCGTCTTCACCACAGCCTGATCTCCGCCTCTTGCAAGAGCCAGATCCATGGCACTTCTGGCATATTCCATACAATCCGTATAGGAACCGCCGCCGGAACCAATACCAATACTTAATGTGATAGCCATCTCATTTCCAATATTAACGGTCTTAATATCCTGCAGCAGATCAAAACGAGTCTCACGAATCTGTGTCAGTGCTTTTTCCTGCATGACTACAAAAAATCTGTCTTTTTCCAGCTTACGCACAATGCCGTCATAAGCCCCGAAATACTTGTTGATCTTTCTCTCGATCAGCGCCACCAGAAGAGAGCTTCTGACTTCTTCCACATTTTCCAGAGCTTCATCATAATTATCAATGTAAACCAGACCAACTACCATACGCTGGTCTTCATTCTCTCTGATCCGACGGTTGATCTCCGTGGTATCAAACAGATACAGAGCGATCAGGCAGCCTTCCACAGCTTCCGGCTCGATGAGCTCTTCAGCATTTGGCAGACACTCATCCATCTGGATCCGTTTCATCTCCACCCGGTAATCTTCTTCTCCGTACTTCAGATTCACAGAAACGACTGGCTCTTCTTCTGTAGGAAGCAGTCCCTGGTTCAGTTCCGGAAATACCGTATTGATCGCTTTATTAAATTTCCCGATCTTTCCTGTAATCCTGTTGAACTCCCGATTGCTCCACACGATCCGTCCATCCTCACTCAAAAGGACATAGGGAATCGCCAGCTCCTTCAGCAGATTCTTCTGGATCTGTCCATACTGGGTCGCAAAGGACACCATATCTGTATAGATCGATGGCTTGTTATATATATACAGGCCTCCTGCAATCGCTGCGTAAATGATGATCACGATTGCCATGAGCAGCCCTGCCTGCGGTGAGATCAGATAAACACCCAACCCGGCCACCAGCAGCAGAAGCGTCAGATATAACGGCCATTTAATATAAAGCCGAAGCTTTCCTTTTATTTTCCCGAGTTTTCCCATGATATATGTCTCCTCACTATCGCTCATTATACCATTATCCGTCTGTATGGACAAGTAATAAAACAGCCAGTGAGATTTTCAGGTACTAAAAAGGACACCGCATTATAAATGCGGTGCCCAAAAAGCTTGTTCTTATTCTGCAGTGTAAGGCATAAGAGCGATATGTCTTGCTCTCTTGATAGCTACGGTAAGAGCTCTCTGATGCTTTGCACAGTTTCCTGTGATTCTTCTCGGAAGGATTTTTCCTCTCTCGGAAACATATCTCTTTAATTTATTTACATCCTTGTAATCGATCTCATTATTTTCTTTTCCACAGAATACGCAGACTTTCTTTCTTCTGCGGCCGCCTCTTCTCATCTTCTGGGCATCGCCTTTTTCATTTTTGGTGTAAGCCATGATGGTTCCTCCTTTTCACGATTCTGATATCTTCTTCGATTGTTAATTGAACGGTAATTCCTCGTCAATTCCATCCGGAATGTTCATAAAACCATCTCCGGCTGCTCCTGAGGGACTCGGCGCAGACGGTGCCTGCGGCTGATATCCACCACCCATTCCGCTGTTATTGCGAAGTGCATCGCTGGTAGCTTTGCTCTCTGCAAACTCGACTTCTTCTGCAACCACATCGGTGGTATACACTTTCTGTCCATCGCGATTGGTGTAGCTTCCGGTCTGGATGCGGCCACTGATTACCATACGCATTCCCTGACGGAAATATTTCTCAACAAACTCAGCAGTTCTTCCAAATGCTACACATCCGATAAAATCTGCGGTCTGCTCGCCATCTCTTCTTGCAACTCTGCGATCTACTGCAAGGGTAAATCTGGCAACTGCGGTAGCCTGCTCTCCATTGGAGTAGCGTACATCCGGGTCACGGGTCAGTCGACCCATCAAAATTACTTTATTCATTAACAATCACCTCTTATATGCTGTTCTTATGCGTCTTTGCGAACACACAAATAACGGATGACGTTGTCTACGATACGAACACGTTTCTCAACTTCTGCCGGGCAAGTAGCCGGTGCATCGAACTGAACGAAGTAGTAGAATCCTTCTTTCATCTTCTGGATCTCGTAAGCAAGTCTCTTCTTGCCAGCGTCTTCCACTTCTGTAACAGTACCGCCAAAGCGAGTGATAATCTCTTTCGCTTTCTCTACGGCTGCTGCTCTCTCGTCATCTTCGATTTTTGCATTCACAACAAGTGTTAATTCATATTTGTTCATGCTTTTACCTCCTTCTGGTCTCTGGCGCACGGTCATATTGCTATGCGCAAGGAATTTCTCTGATTACAGAGCTATAATATATCACAATAAAAG
>OODU01003235.1_pt1 | contig 12502 bp, 8 predicted proteins | sample 1671171 | NCBI WGS metagenome assembly OODU01 (sample SAMN06348129, study PRJEB24527) | human gut metagenome | biome: human gut; feature: ankylosing spondylitis patient; material: feces | host: Homo sapiens | place: China | collected 2015-10
TCTTTGTTTTTCAGCCTCGGTGTTCGAGTCACACCAGTCCATAAAAGAGTTCCGCTGCATCTCTGAAATGTCGTCTCTCGCGTGGAAAAACTGATTTTCTGGAAAAAGCGTTTTTTCGAACTTTTCCCTGCGTGAAACGGCGTTAAATATGCAAAAAAACACCGCACTTTCGTGCGGTGTTTTCGGTGCTGCATCTTTCATCAACACATTTTGGAGCTTGTGGCCGGACTCGAACCGGCGACCTGCGCATTACGAATGCGCTGCTCTACCAACTGAGCCACACAAGCAGCTATTTGCTGCCGGAACGAGTCTTTTCTCGTTCACAGTGTTCTCAGTATATCATGCTTTTGAAAGTTCGTCAATATTTTTTTGAAATTTTTCTTGACATTCTCCGTGTATCCGTTATAATGGTATAGTATCCTTGCTCACATCAAAGGATGTGGGCCAAAAGTCCAAAAGGAGGTGCTAAGAATATGGCAAAGATTTCTGGCAAGTACGAGACTATCTTCATCGTTAACCCCAAGCTGGAAGAGGCAGCGGCTACCGCTGTTGTGGACAAGTTCAAGTCTCTCGTTGAGGCGAACGGCACGAACGTAGAGGTCGAGGACTGGGGCAAGCGCCGTCTGGCGTACCCGATCGAGGATCAGACGGAGGGCGTTTACACGCTGGTTCGTTTTGAGTCCAAGCCCGATTTCCCGGCTGAGCTGGACCGTATCTACAAGATCACGGACGGCATCATGCGTTCCATCATCGTCTGCCTGGACGACTAAGGCGGTGAACACCAATGCTCAATAAGGCGATTCTGATGGGTCGTTTGACCCGCGATCCCGAATTGCGCCATACCCAGTCCAACATGGCTGTGTGCTCGTTCTCGCTTGCGATCGATCGTGGTCGCAAGGATCAGAACGGCGAACGCCAGACCGACTTCATCGACTGTGTCGCATGGGGCCGTCAGGCAGAGTTCGTTGCACAGTGGTTCACGAAGGGTTCTATGGCAATCGTAGTCGGCCGTATCCAGTCCCGCCGCTGGCAGGACCAGAACGGCAACAACCGCACTGCAATCGAAGTAAATTGCGACGAGGTTTCCTTCGGTGAAACGAAGAAATCCCGCGATGCCTACAATGCAGGCAATCAGGGCGGTTTTGGCGGCTATGACAACGGATCGCAGATGCGGCCCGAGCCTGCCGCGTCCCAGGTTGCTCCGGCTTTCGATCTCCCTGCAGGAGATTCGGATTTTCAGGAGCTTGCTGATGACGACGGCGATGTCCCATTCTAAACTGAAGGAGGTTACGTGATCATGGAAGAAACCAAGAAGGAATTTACTCCCCGTCCGGAGCGTGCAGAGCGCCCGCAGCGCGGCCGTCGCCGTCGCAAGGTATGCGCATTCTGCGTAGATAAGGTTGCACACGTTGACTATAAAGATGCCGGCAAGCTGAAGAAGTACATGTCCGAGCGCGGCAAGATCCTGCCCCGCCGCATGACCGGTACCTGCGCTGCTCATCAGCGTCAGCTGACCGAGGCTATCAAGCGTGCACGTCACATTGCTCTTCTGCCGTACACCGCAGAGTAAGCAATTCGTTTTTTATAATCAAGGATACGCAAAGCGTCGTTTTCGCAAGAAAGCGGCGCTTTTTTGCACCCTTGTTTCTCGTTTGCGGCAAACAAAAAGGACGCCTGATGCGTCCTTTTTCGTTATTCCTGTGTTCAGTTCATCAGATCGAGCAGCTTATAGCAGTGTGTTTTGGTATAGCTCTGCTTAAAGCTGTAGGATGCAAGCTGCTTTGCGGTGTCATCCTCGGTCTCCTTTGCGGCATTTTCCGCACCGGAATCCCGCTCCTGCACCCACTGCTTGTAGCTTGCCTCCTCGGAAGCGTACTGATCGGCGTTGAGCACGGTCGCAAGGTAGTCGTACATCTCACTCAGCAGGTTATCCCATTGCTCGAACGAGCTTGCGGTCATGGCCAGCTCATCCTCCTGATTCTCTGCCGACGAAATTTTCAGATCGTCACTTTCCAGCTCATCCATCTTTTTGCTGAACGCATCGCGCTGCTCAGCCTTTTTCTGGCTGCTCTCTTCCTGCTGCTTTTCCTGCTGCTGTGCATCGGAAAGCTGCTTCTGCAGCTCCTTGACCTGCTTTTTCTGGTCATCGGTCAGCGAATCATCATTTGCCAGAGAATCCAGCTTGCCGCTGGCGGCATCGTACTTTTTATCGTCCAGATAGCTCTGTGCCTCGTCCAGATCGGAGTTGAACTGATCGTCCGACTGGGCAGACTGCGCCTTATCGAGCAAATCCTCGATGGCCTTGTACATCGCGGAATCCGGGTCGGTGACACGGTTCTGCAGCTGCTTGAGCGCCGCAATGGCCTCGGTGTACTGGCCGTTATTGACGTAATCCTCGGCAGACTGATAGTCCTTGATCAGCTGAATGGTCGCATCCAGAGCCGCCGGGTCCTTGGCTTCCGCCTGTGCCTTCTGGTAATACTCGAGCGCCTTGTCGAAGTCACCGCGATCCATATACTTTTCGGCCATGACGAGGTTTTCGTCGGTCTTGTGTGAATTTGTAAAATACCACACACCGCCGCCAATCAAAGCCGCCACGATGATGACCACCAGCGCAATGATCAGGCCGCGTTTTCCCTTGGACGGCTTTTTGTAAACGCGGTCCTTCGGATCGGCCTCACCGTTGTAGTAGGTCGTGCGGCGCTCGGGCGTGCCCGCAGTACGGCGGACCGGCGGCGTGTCGATCGGACGTATGGTAGCCTGCGTGGGAATGTTCGGATTCGGAATATTGGGATTGGTGTCTGCCAGCGGATCGGCAGCCGTGTCGTCCACCGGAAGCTGCTGCTTTTCGGCCCGCATAGCCGCGTCAAACGCGCTGGTGTCAATCGGACCGGTCTCAACAGGGTCCTTCATATCATCCGGCAGGGTGGTAAATACAGCTGTTTCGTCATTGACACCGGTCTGCTCGACAGCTGCGCCGCAGAAGGGGCAGAATTTTCCGGCGATCGGCAGCTCCTTGCCGCAGTTTTTGCAAAGCATGGGTGATTTCCTCCTTTGAAAAAGGGTCGTTTTTATGCTTATTTTATAGTATAACATGCTGTATTCAGATTGTAAAGCGTGGATGGCTGTTCCCAGTATTGGGATTCGTCGCCTGCGGACGGCGGGAACGTCGCCGCGCCCCGCGGCGGGGCAAGAGGGTAGACACCAATGGTTTCTACCCTCTTAACTCCCACTTCCTTTTGTTTCTTAGTCTGGCGCAGACCAGAGACCGGCGACCGCTGCAAAATGGGGAACGGCAGTCGGGTTACCGCAGCGTGTCTTTCTCCGCCTTTTCGCATTTCACAGACAGCTTACTGCTACACATATGGTTAAATCTACGCAGGGTGCGGCATGACAGTGCCGCACAAGTCTTTAACGCGTTATATTGTAGGACGGGGTGACCTCACCCCGCCGTTTTTTACGATTTGCTGCCATTTACATACGGCAAGATGGGGTCATCCCGCCCTACAAGATAGATTCTGCAACGGATGAAATCCGCAGGTGCCATGCACAACAACGTGCAAACGAGTTGCGCAACACTGTTATGTTGCGCCTGCGGAAATTGAACCGCCTGTGTAGCAGTACGAATACAGCTTGAGCGATGAAGGTGGAGAAATGGGCGGACACATTGGTCCGCCCCTACGGAAGATGAGCAGTACAGCCGTTCCCCCTGGCGAGTCTCAGTTCTCCGATTTTCGCCGTGCCCTCCAAGGGAAACAGGAGTCAAGAGGGTAGAAACCGCAGGTGTCTACCCTCTTGCCCGCTCGGCGTGGGTACGCCGTCCCCAGCGGACAGCGAAATGTTTCGGAACTGAAACCTTACTCGTCTTGACAAGCTATGGTCAGGAACGTAAAATATAGGTAATAAGGTAAGGCAGAATGTCCGCATTCTGCAACTGTCAAAAAGGGGATAGTATTTTGAAGTTGACAAAACGCATTTTCAGCGGTCTGCTGGCCGCCATGATGCTGTTCACCACTGCTTTTGCCGTAAATGATTCGGCGACCACCAAGGCTGCAAACGCGCTGACGTTTGCGTTCAAGCCGATCACCGGCAGCGAGTACGACAGCACCGCTCTCCAGACCGATCTGGCAGCAGCGCAGAAGACCATCTCGCAGCGCATGCAGCTTGAGGGTCTGACCGGCGCGTCTGCCGCCGTTTCCGGCGATGTGATCACCGTTTCCATTCCGAAAACAGCTACCGGCAACACTGCCGCTTACTGGGCCGCTCGTCTGGGCGACCGCCGTCTGTGCAGTGTGACCGACTTTCTGAACGAGGAGTGGCAGTTCGACCGTGCAGATTTTGCCTCTGCCAAGGCAACCACCGAGAACGGCGCAGAAGCCGTTGAGATCGACCTGACCGACTCCGGCAAGACCAAGCTGACCGAGGCCCACAACAAGGTAAAGGCATACCTTGCGGACAGCAAGAACGACGCTGACAAGGCGCAGTGGCTCACCTTCCACTGGGGCACCACCACCTTCCGCATGCTGGTGGACGACAGCTTCTCCGACAGCAAGCTGGTGATCGGCGGCGATTCCGATCCGCTGCGTGCCGGTGCATCCAAGTACATGCCGCAGTATCTGATGCTCGATCCGCTCCCGTTTGCACTGGAGCAGACCGCCGTTCCGACGACCACCGAGCCGACGACTCCGACCACTCCCACCGAACCCACGACTCCGACTGACCCGACCACACCTTCCGATCCGGCGACCACGGATTTCCCAGATATCGACGGTCACTGGGCTGCCGCTTCGCTGCGCAAGGGTGTTGAGCTGGGTCTTCTGAAGGGCATCAACGGCAAAATTATGCCGAACAACTCGGTCAAGCGTTCCGAGGCTATCGTTATCCTCAACCGTGCGCTTGGCGCAACGCAGGCCGACAGTGTATCCGGTCTGGCTGCCAGCCAGCAGTCCGCATGGTACAGCGGGGATCTGGGCAAGGCCATCCACCTCGGCCTGATTACCGCAAACGACAACCGCAGCTTTGACACTGCAGCTACCCGTGCCGAGGCTTTCGTTCTGATGGCTCGTGCGTTTGCGTACGACCGCGCAGAGACCGCTGCCGATGAGCTGAGCAGCTTCACCGATACCTCCTCCATGACCACCGAGCAGAAGCAGGCAGCTGCCGCTCTGATCAGCCAGGGCGTTGTAAACGGTACTTCTGCTGCCAAGCTGTCTCCGTCGAACAAGCTGACCCGTGCACAGTTCGTCACCATGATCGTGCGCATTGCAGCTGCCACCAACGCAGACAGCGCACCGACCGAGCTGGCCGGCGGCACCGTACTCACCAATCCGAGCATCGCTCTGACCGGCGCAGTCGCAGACGGCGACTGGATCTTTGCCGCTCCCACGAATGAAATTTCGCTCGATTCCGTCAGCAGCTCGCACCGCATCGTCCTCAAGGGCGAGGAGCGCGCTGTACTGAACGGCACCAAGCAGACCAGCATCTCTACGCTTGCTGTTGACCCGGCAGGCACGGCTGATGTGAAGATGGACAACACTTCGTCCGTAAACACGCTCGTTATCGCGGGCAAGGGCGGCTCCGTTGGCTACAGCGGCGCAGTCTCCAACATCGAGATCACCGCTTCCGGCCGCACGATCGTGCTCGAAGGCATGACCTCGGATGCCATCACCATTACCGGCAGCAACAACACCATCCTGCTCAAGGGCGACGCGGATACCGTTTCCGTACTGCGCGGCTCCGGCAACCGCATCACGCTGTCCGGCACGGTCGGCACGATGGTTCTGGCCGGCAAGAACACCACGGTTGACGGCACCGGCAAGATCGGCACCGTAGACACCCGCATGGTCGGCTGCACGGTAACGGCTAAGGCCGACCACACGATCGACAACATCGATCCCGGTCTGGATGGCGTTCAGATCACGATGACCGTTCCGGATAAGGTTAAGGCCGGCGGCTCGCTGACTGCCAAGGTCAGCTTCTCCGGCGTAAAGGAAGGCGTTACCTGCACTGCAATCTGGTATCAGGACGGCTCCGCGATCAAGGGCTGCACGAACAACAGCTTCGAGCTGACCAACGGCAAGACCTCCAGCCACACCAGCACCTTCACCTTCACCAAGAATATGAAGACCAGCACGGCGATCGGCTTTAAGCTGCTCTACGACAACCCATCCACCGGCGAGACCGAGCAGGTTTACGCTCAGAAGACCGTTCCGATCGAGAATTACTCTGCCGAGTGGTATGCACAGCGCGATGCTGCCGCTATCCTCAAGCAGGTATCCTCGGTTTACCGCGGCAACTACACCACGTCCTACGCGGCCAACAACGATTACTCCAAGACCACCAAGGAGGTCTGGATCAACGCCAAGGGCTACTCCAGCAACACCAATTATCTGGTCTGGATCAACCGCGCCTATCAGCATGTAAACGTATTCACCGGCTCCAAGGGCAACTGGAAGCTGACCAAGAGCTTTATCGTCGGCACCGGCGCTGCCTCCACCCCGACTCCGGTCGGCGTGACCACCGTCAGCTACAAGCTGAAGGCAGGCTGGACCACCGGTACTTACACGGTTCGTCCGGTTGTAGGCTTCTACCCGGGCACCGGCTACGCGTTCCACTCCCGCCTGTGCTATCCCGGCACCAGCACCGAATATGACTTCAGCAGCGGCTATCCGGTTTCGCACGGCTGTGTACGCATGAAGCACAACGACATCAACTGGATTTACAACAACGTACCGATCGGCTCGACTGTCGTAATCTACTAAACCGCAGCTGCAAACACCGATATTCTCCGTTTTTCCGGAGAGTATCGGTGTTTTTTTGCTGCAAAACAGTGTGTACATCATCAACATCCTGTCTTGCACTGCAATGATAAATTCTCACCATGATAATATAATTCGTTATTTTATACGCATTTTTCGCAAATGCAATTGGTTATCGTTGTGACATTTTAATGTTGACACCGACAACATCAAGGACTATAATAAACCCATCACAACAAACAACGAGGTGAGGAAATGGCCGATCAGTATCATCATGGAAATCTGAAAAGCAAGCTGCTGGAGGAAGCGGTCACGCTGATCTCGCAGGACGGCCTCGAAAATCTTTCTCTCCGGCGGCTGGCAACGCAGTGCGGCGTGAGTCACAACGCCATCTACCGCCACTTTGACAGCAAGGAGCGCCTGATCGACGCCTGCCGTGCCTATGTCATGCAGGAGCTGACGCGCACACTCGAGCTGACGCTCAGCGGTCTGGACGAAAGCCTGCCGCAGACCATGGAACAGCTCGGCACCGCCTATCTGGATTTTTACATGCGCAACCCGACGTATTTCAGCGCGTATTTCCGCAATGCGTCCCAGAAGCTGACGTTCTCGCTTGAGCCGATCGAGGGCAACTACCCGCCGTTTTCCGTTTTCCGCCGTGTGGCTGTCGCTATCGCGGAAAAGCAAGGCATTCCGCAGGATGAGACACGATGGCGGCTTCTGCGCTACTGGACGATGCTCAACGGCATGTTCGCCATGTGGATTTCTTCCAACGTGGAACTGCCTGAAAACTGGAAAACCTGTCTGAAAAACGAATTTTAAGGAGCGTTTACGATATGAAACAGATCATTCTTACGGGCGACCGCCCGACCGGCAACCTGCATGTCGGCCACTACGTCGGCTCACTGGCCGAGCGCGTGAAGCTGCAGAATTCCGGAAAATATGACGAAATTTACATCATGATTGCGGACGCACAGGCGCTGACCGACAACGCCGAGCACCCGGAGCGCGTGCGCCAGAACATTATGAAGGTCGCGCTGGACTATCTGGCGGTCGGCATTGACCCGGAAAAGGCGAATATCTTCATCCAGTCCATGGTGCCGCAGCTGACCGAGCTGACGTTCTACTATATGAACCTTGTCACTGTGTCCCGTGTACAGCGCAACCCTACCGTTAAGGCAGAGATTCAGATGCGCAACTTTGAAGCCAGCATTCCGGTCGGTTTTTTCTGCTATCCGATCAGTCAGGCGGCGGACATCACCGCATTCAACGCTACGGCTGTTCCGGTCGGCGAGGATCAGGAGCCGATGCTCGAGCAGTGCCGCGAAATCGTGCACAAGTTCAACACGGTTTACGGCGAAACGCTGACGATGCCGCAGATTGTTCTTCCGTCCAACAACGCCTGCATGCGTCTGCCCGGCACAGACGGAAAGGCGAAGATGAGCAAGTCGCTCGGCAACTGCATCTACCTTGCGGATCCGGAGGAGGTCGTTCGTGAGAAGATCATGTCCATGTACACCGATCCGGACCACATCCGCGTGCAGGATCCCGGCAAGCTGGAGGGCAATACCGTGTTCACCTATCTGGATGCGTTCTGCCAGCCGGAGCACTTCGCAGAATTCCTGCCGGACTACCAGAACCTTGACGAGCTGAAAGCGCACTACCAGCGCGGCGGACTCGGCGATGTGAAGGTAAAGAAGTTCCTGAACAACGTCATGCAGTCTCTGCTGTCGCCCATGCGTGAGCGCCGTGCGCAGTGGGAGGGTCGCCTGCCCGAAGTCTACGAGATTCTCAAGAAGGGTAGCGAAATCGCCGCTGAGACCGCTCAGGGCACGCTCGATCGAGTCCGTCACGCGATGAAGATCGACTATTTCACCGATAACGGCCTGCTCAAGTAAAAACAGTAAAATAAAGGACGAACCGCTTGGTTCGTCCTTTCTGTTAGATTTTCGGGATTTGCTGGGTCACACAGTGAATATTGCCGCCGCCGATCAGAATATCGCGGGCAGCAATCGCAACTACCTTGCGGGTCGGGAAAAGCTCCTGCAGGATAGCCTGCGCCTTTTCATCCATCGGGTCACCGAAGGCGGGCATGACAACAGCCTCGTTCGCAATGTAGAAGTTGACGTAACTTGCCGCCAGACGCTCTCCCGGGGTACGGGTCGGCTCGCCGTCGCACAGGTCAAGGCCGTCGCACTCCTCTGCGGTGATGGTCACCGGCTTGGGCAGCGGCAGCTTGTGCACCTTGATCCTGCGGCCCTTGGCATCGGTCGCAGCTTCCAGTGCATCCAGACTGGCCTTGGAGAGCGCATACTGCGGGTCGGTCTCGTCATCCGTCCACGCGAGCACAACCTCGCCCGGAGCCGTGAAAGCGCATACGTTGTCAACATGCTCGTTGGTCTCGTCGTTGTAAATACCGCGCGGCAGCCAGATCACCTTGGAAACGCCCAGATAATCGCACAAAACCTGCTCAATTTCGGCCTTTGTGAGATCGGGATTGCGTCCCGCGCTCAGCAGGCAGGCTTCGGTGACGAGCGCGGTGCCCTCGCCGTCCGAATGGATGGAGCCGCCCTCGCAAATGAAATCGCGTTTGTCATATACGTCGTTGTTCAGCAGGTCGCAGAACTTGCGCGCCACGCGGTTGTCCTTCTCCCACGAGGGATACAGGCCGTCCACATCGCCACCCCACGCGTTGAAACCCCAGTCGATGCCGCGGCGCTCTCCCCTGCCGTTGATAACAAAGGTCGGGCCAACGTCACGCGCCCACGCATCGTCAGTCTCCATCACGACCAGACGAACGCGGTCGGGCAGCTGCGCACGCGCGTTGTCATACTGCCCTTCCGAGCAGAGCACGGTCATGCTTTCGCTTTCGGAAATCGTCTCGATCACACGCAGAAAGGCTTTCCGGGCCGCATAGGCGCCGTACTGCCAGCTGTCGGCGCGTTCCGGCCAGATCATCAGGCAGCCCTCATGCGGTGCAAACTCTGCAGGCATATAAAACCCGTCCTGCGCGGGTGTAGTGTGCAAAATTTTCATGGTATCTCTCCTGTTCGGTGGTACATCAAGAGTACAACATTTTGATGGAATTTGCAATGGTCGTAGGCGGTTTGAAATGAAAAATTGAGAATATAGAATGCTATACTATCGCAGCGGAACAATCGGCGGTTGAGGTGGAAAACCATGAACCTTTTGGGGCAAAATGGTCTATGTTCTGCCGCCTGAAAGTCCGCAGCTATGTATTGGCTGCGAATGTTGCAGGTACGTTAAAAGTTGCGCCGCTTCAAATTCTCAAGTTTCCGGTCGTCCTTCCACATAAGTTTTTGGATGCCGAGAAGTTCAATCTGCGGTTTTCGGACGCATCCGAGATCACGGAAATTGCGGACAAGCTGCGGTGGTATCGTTATCAAAAAGGACTTCGCCAGCGTGACGCGGCGGACTATGCGGGTATCGACCGCAGTACTTACATCCATTATGAGGAGGCAGGGCGGGACTTTTATCCGAAGGAGCATATGGAGAAGCTGGCGGAGCTGTTTGAGGTACCGCTGGAGGATTTGCTGGATGACTATAAAACGGCTTTATGGTGGCTGCTGCCAGTTGTGTGGGGAGAACGCTTTTCGTGGATTTAATGCAGATATTTCCGAAGCGCATCATATTGCTTATTTTTCGGATTCACAAAATAACGATTCTTCAAATATAATCATTCTTTGCCCCAACCATCATCGGCTGATACATAAATTAAATCCGAAGTTTGATTATAACAGAGGCTGCTTTGTATTCTCAGAAAATTCCGAACTAAGAATTGAGCTTGATTTTCACCTGATGAAATGACATCGGAATAAAAATGGCATCCGCTGAACGATCTTTAATATTGAGAACTGGTCTTTTGATTGAGCTTACAAAACCTCTTGGGGGGTGTCAATTAAGTCACGCCCCATTATACCCTTGATTTCAAGGGTATAATGGGGTATAATTCTACATAGAATAGTATCTCACAGGAGGTGCGCTATGGACTTATCTGAGATGCAAACCCGCGTGGCGGAGTTGGAACAGCAGATTTCTGCTTTGCCCGCTGGCTCTGTCACGAAGAAAACCGTCAATGGTAAGGAGTACTTTTACCACCGTTGGACAGAGAACAAGAAGCGGCGGGAGAAGTATATTCCTGCTGACGAATTGGAGAATTTCCGTGCTCAGATCGAGCGGCGGAAGGCGCTGGAACAGGAGCTGAAAGCGCTGAAAAAGCAGCTGCCCAAGGCGAAATCTACGAACCCTTCTGCGTTTACTACCAATGTCCGCACCGGCGAGGCGCTGCGTTCCTTTGCGGCATCTGTTCGCGGCTATCGCAGGCGCGAGTGCTTCCGGCAACTGCACGACTTTGTCTGCGGCGAGCCGCAGGACAAGGTGTTCATTCTCTACGGCCTGCGCCGGACGGGTAAAACCACCATGATCCGGCAGATTTTTGCGGAGATGAGCGACACGGAGCTTGCCAAGTCAGCGTTCATTCAGATTACCGCAAAAGACTCGCTGGCAGACGTGAACCGTGACCTCAAGGCACTGGAAGCACAAGGCTTCCGCTATGTGTTTCTCGATGAAGTGACGCTGATGGAGGATTTCATCGAGGGCGCGGCGCTGTTTTCTGACGTGTTTGCAGCCTGCGGCATGAAGATCGTGCTCTCCGGCACGGACTCGCTGGGCTTCCTCTTTACAGAGGACGAGCAGCTTTACGACCGCTGCATCCTGCTGCACACCACATTCATCCCTTACCGAGAGTTTGAATCCGTCCTCGGCATCCACGGCATCGACGAGTATATCCGCTACGGCGGCACCATGAGTCTCGGCGGTGTTCACTACAACGAGACCTCCACGTTTGCCAGCAAGGAAAGTACCGACGAATACGTGGACACCGCCATTGCCCGCAACATCCAGCACTCTCTGCGCTGCTATCAGTATGAGGGGCATTTCCGTCATTTGCGGGATTTGTACGACAAGAATGAGCTGACCAGCGCCATCAACCGGGTGGTGGAGGACATCAACCACCGCTTCACGCTGGAGGTGCTGGCGCAGGATTGGAAGTCCCACGACCTCGGCATTTCCGCCAGCAACCTGCGCCGGGATCGGAAGAACCCGACGGACATCCTCGACCGCATCGACCTTGCGCTTGTCACCGACAGTCTGCGGAAGCTGCTGGAAATCCGCAACAGGGCAGAGCAGACCGTGGCGCTGGACGATGTTCACGCGGCGGAGATCAAGGAGTATCTGGACTTGTTGGACTTAACGCGGGAGATCGACGTGCTGCACCTGCCGGATGTCAGCACGAAATCCAGCCGCACGGTGATCGCGCAGCCGGGTCTCCGCTATGCGCAGGCGGACGCGCTGATCCGCAGTCTGCTGCTGGATGAGACGTTCAGCGCGCTGTCTCTGGCAGAGCGCACCGCTGTGCAGCAGCGCATCCTGACCGAGATCAAAGGGCGGATGCTGGAGGACATCGTCCTGCTGGAAACCAAGCTGGCAAACCCCAAGAAGCAGGTATTTGTCCTGCAATTCCCTGTGGGCGAATTTGACATGGTGGTGTTTGACCCGGAGGCAGGCTCCTGCCGGATTTTCGAGATCAAGCACAGCGAAGAAGCTGTCCCGCAGCAGTATCGCCATTTGATCGACAAGCAAAAATGCGCCCAGACCGAGCACCGCTACGGCCCGATCACCGAGAAGTTTGTCCTCTATCGCGGGGGAAGCCAAGAGATAGACGG
>OODU01003238.1_pt1 | contig 12495 bp, 10 predicted proteins | sample 1671171 | NCBI WGS metagenome assembly OODU01 (sample SAMN06348129, study PRJEB24527) | human gut metagenome | biome: human gut; feature: ankylosing spondylitis patient; material: feces | host: Homo sapiens | place: China | collected 2015-10
TTCGCCGCCGCGATGGCTTTAATGACGGAAGCCGGACCGCTGGAGCAGTCGCCGCCCGCGAATACGCCAGGCATGTTCTCAAAAGCGCCGCTCTTTAAGGTGACGATCTTGCCGCGGGATACCGGAATCCCGGCCTTCTCGAAATGTCCGGACTCGATATCCTGTCCGATGGCCTTGATGAGGATGTCGCATGGGATGTAGACATCCGGCTCGCCTGTCGGCTTCACGCTGGCACGTCCATCCTTGATCGCACTGATCATCTGCGGGGTCGCGTAGATGCCGTGAATCTTGTGATCCTCGCCGACATCCAGGGACGCCGGGGCCTTTAAGGTCACGATCTCGATACCTTCGGCGACAGCGCCCTCGATCTCTCCCGGCAGCGCTGTCATATCGTTTCTTCGTCTTCTATATAAAATGCTGACTTTCTTCGCACCCAGTCTCTTCGCCGTTCGGACCGCATCCATGGACACGTTTCCGCCGCCGATGACAACGACTTCTTTTCCGGTTAGATCGATGATCTCGTCTTTTCCAACACTTCTTAAGAACTGTACTGCGGAGAGCACGCCGTCCGCGTCCTCCCCCGGAAGTCCAAGCTTTTTATCCGTGCTGGCACCGATGGTGATGAGCACCGCGTCATACTGTTCCCGAAGTTCCTGGATCGTAATGTCCACGCCGATCTTTAAGCCCTGTTTTACTTCCACTCCTGTCTTTAAGATTGCGTTGATATCGTCATCCAGCCGATCCTTTGGGAGACGGTAGTTCGGGATTCCGTAGCGGAGCATGCCGCCAAGCTTCGGAAGCATCTCATATACGGTAGTCTGATGTCCCATGAGCTGTAAGTAGTAAGCTGCGCTTAAACCACCGGGACCGCCGCCGAGGACAGCGACCTTCTTTCCCGTTGACGGAGCACATTCCGGCGGATCCACAAAGCCTGCGTAGTCCGCCGCAAACCGCTTGAGTCCTCTGATGTTGACCGCATCATCCACCATATTCCGGCGGCATCTCGCCTCGCAGGGATGCTCACAGATAAAGCCGCAGGTCGTTGGGAACGGGTTGTCCTTGCGGATCAGGCGGATCGCATCAGCATATCTTCCTTCTTCCACAAGCGCCACATAGCCCGGAATGTCCACATGGGCAGGACAGATCGCGACACAGGGAACCGGCTGGTTGTAGGTACAGGTACAGCGTCCGTTCCTGATATGCTCCACATAGTCATCGCGGTAGCCGATGAGTCCCTTGTAGACCATGTTCGCCGCCTCATAGCCGATGGCGCAGTCGGCGGAGTCCATGATCGACAGTGCTGTCTTTTCCATAAGATCCAGCGTGTCCATCGTCGCTTTTCCGTTTAACACATCCCGGATCAGCTGGTTCAATTGTCCGAGACCGATCCGGCACGGCACACACTTTCCACAGGTCTGCGCATGGCACAGCTCCAGAAATGCTCTGGCCATATCAACCGGACAGAGCCCCGGCGGGCTCGACTCGATTCTTCGTTCCAGATCTTTATAAAGTCCTTCCATCACGATCCGCGCGCGGGTCGGGGACATGATTTCCAATCTGCTCATATGATCCTCTCCTCTGCAATCTTTTTTCATCAGTCACACCTTCTCACGCAGGCATGTCTGCTTTCCCCTCTATGGCTTATTGAATTTGTTTCTTAACATATTGTCGATTCTATCATGTGTTCATTAAATAAATCAAGTGTTTTATGTATTTTGCTTAATAATCTTTTGTTTAACGTTAATTTTTAGACAAATTCATAGATACGATCGTGCCTGCAAAAAAATACCGCCCGGGGACTTTCCGGACGGCATTTTCATTTGCACCTATGTTATTTTACAAGATATCCGCCGTCTACCGGGATGATCGCTCCGCCCAGATAGTCGCTGGCGTGGGATGCGAGGAAGATGCAGGCACCCTTCATGTCATCGCCAGTACCCCAACGATTTGCCGGAATACGCTCGGTGATCTGCTGATATCTTGGATTCTCCGGATCAAGCAGCGCGGAGTTCATCTCTGTTGCCATATAACCCGGCGCGATCGCATTGACGTTGACGCCTCTTGCAATCCAGTCATTGCTGAGTTCCTTGGTGAGCTGTGTCACGCCGCCCTTTGCTGCTGTGTAAGCTGGAACAGTCTGTCCGCCAAACCAGGATACCATAGATGCGATGTTGATGATCTTTCCATATCCCTTCTTCAACATGATCTTTGCAGCTTCCTGGCAAAGAATGAATACAGAATTTAAGTTTACATTGAGAACTTCATCCCACTCTTCGATCGGGAATACTTCCGCACTATGACGTCTCTGGATACCATGTGCGTTTACAATAATGTCAAGATCGCCGCCAAGTGCAGCCACACAGTCATTGAATCCCTGATATACCTGCTCCCGCTTGCTGAAATCTGCTTTTACACCGTGGCACTTGAAGCCGCGGTCGCAGAATCCTTTTGCCACATCATAGACCTTATCGGAAGTTCCAACGATCACGACCTCACATCCTGCCTCCATCAGACCTTCTGCCATTCCACAACCAAGTCCTCTTGTTCCGCCTGTTACGATTGCTTTCTTTCCAGCTATGTTAAATAATTCCATGATCATGCTCTCCTTTTTATTATTAATCAAACAGAATTACCATCTTTTTCGCGGACTCGTCCGGATGATCCATCAGATGGAAGACCTTGTCGATCTCGCTGAATTTGATGAATGTTGTTGCGATGCCCTCGGTGATATACTCACCCTTTTCCATTCTTGCGATCGTCGGCTCGAACGCATCCTGAGACATCCTGGAGCCAATGATGTCAAGCTCTCTCTGATTGATCATCGCCTGTGTGATTCCCTCTTTTTCTGTACAGAATCCCATCGGTACCATACGGCCCGCGTTGCAGAGGATCCCCGGCTGCAGGCACATTGTCAGGGAACCCGGGAAGCATGCAGAGTCAAACGCTACGGTGCAGCCATGTCCGTCTGTGATCTTCTGGATCTCCGCAACAACATCCTGAGTCTTGGAATTGATCACATAGTCAGCGCCGTATTCTTTTGCGCGCTCAAGGGAAGAATCGCTGATATCACAGCAAATCACGGTCTTGCAGCCCTTCGCCTTACATGTCTGTAAAATAATGGAACCGATCGTTCCTGTACCAAGGATAAATACAACATCATCTTCGACCACACGACCGCGTCCTGTGCAGTGGGAACCGATTGCAAACGGCTCAACAAGTGCCGCATCTTCCCACTTGACAGAATCGGAAATCTTGTATACTTCTTTTGCCGGCGCTGTGAAATACTCTCTCCAGCCGCCGTCTGCTCCGGAACCTCTTACTTTTACATGCTCGCACACGTTCTTTCTTCCATGCGTACACTGGTAACAGGTTCCGCAGGAGGAGAGAAGATCCACGATAACATGGTCACCCACTTTCACATTTTTCACGTTTTTACCAATCTTTGCGATCACACCGGCATTCTCATGTCCCGGAATTCTCGGATATGTGGAGCACGGGTTGGAACCATGCCAGATGTGGTGGTCACTTCCGCATACACCTGCGGATTTCATCTGGATAAGGACTTCATCCTCGTTTGCAAGTTCCGGAATCTCAACCTCACGCACCTCATATTTATGCGGTTCTACAACAACGACTTCTTTCATCATTTCAGCCATAATTCATTCTCCTTTTTCTGAAAAGCTTTGTTTTATCTATAACCGGTTTATTCCATGTTACCCTATGATCGACGGGAGCAGCAGTGAAATTCCCGGAACAAGTGCAAATAAGATTCCGCAGAGAATCTCTACTACAACGAACGGAACCAGATGCTTTGACACCTGCCCAACGGACTGTTTGCTGATTCCACATGCCACGAACATGCAGGTTCCGAAAGGCGGTGTCGCCTGTCCCATTGCAAGAAGGAATACGAATACAAGTCCGAACTGTACCGGATCGATGCCGAATGCAGCTGCGATCGGAGCAAGGATCGGTCCGAGGATCAGGTTTGTTGCTCCAACTTCCAGGAACATACCGCAGATCGTCAGAAGGATGATGATGATCGCCCAGAACATATATTTATTAGAGACAAATGCGAGCATGAAGTTCGTCACTGCCTGCGGGATCTGATAATAAGAGATCAGCCAGCCAAACATCTGCGCTGTCACAACAAGGATCATCAGGTTTGCAGTTCCTTCTGCTGTATTCTCAACGATCTCCCAGATCGTCTTCATGCTGATCTCGCGATAAACAGCGAGGCATACGATCAGACCATAAACAACGGCAACAACTGCGGACTCTGTCGGTGTAAAGATTCCGGCGTAAATACCTCCGAGAATGATGACCGGCATGATCAACGCCCATACTGCGTCTTTAAAGGAAACAAGAAATCTCTTGAAGGAAAACTTGTCGGATTTCGGGAATCCGCATTTCTTTGCTTTGTAGTAAGCATAGAGGCAAAGAAAAATGCTGCAGACAACACCTGGAAGAATACCGGCCATTAAGAGTGCGCCTACGTCTGTTCCTGTGATATTACCGTAAATAACGAGCACGATACTCGGCGGAATTACGATTCCAAGTGTTCCTCCGATCGCCTGAACAGCTGCCGCATAAGATTCCGGATAGCCGCGCTTTACCATCTCCGGGTACATCAGTCCGCCGATAGCCGCTGTTGTAGCAACAGAGGAACCGGAAATTGCTGCAAAGAATGTGCAGGCAACGATAGATACCAGGGAGATTCCGCCGGAGATCCAGCCGACGAGGGAATCTGCAAAGGCAACGAGACGTTTGGAAAGTCCGCCCTTTGACATAACGTCACCGGCGAGCATGAATGCCGGGATCGCCAGCATTGAGAAGCTGTTGGAGTTTGCGAAAATTCTCTGTGCGATCACTACAAATGTAAGCTTCGGGTCAAGAAGAACCGCTACAATACATGATAACCCCAATGCCCATGTAATTTCAAGTCCGCATGCCATGCCGACAAGCAGGACAACGATCAAAGCAATAGCTGCAGTCTGCATCAGCCTACCTCCTTCTCTTTTCCAAATTCCTCCCAGGTATCTACGATCAATGCGAGGAAATTCATAATAAATCCGATAAACATGATCCCGTAAAGCAGGCTCATTGGAATTCCCATTGCCGGGCTGATCTGGTATCCACCGATCTCAATAAGCCCGTAGCCGCTGTACATAAGAATCAAACTAACATAAATGGCGATTCCTTTCCGAATCACATCCATAACATACTGTGCCTTTCCCTTCAGGTATCCGTCGATCAGCTCAATGCGGACAAACAGGTGATCTGTCGCCGCGAGGTTGATTCCAAGAACGATCAATGCCACAAACAGATATCTGGAAAGTTCCTCCGACCATGTCAGGCTCTTAAATATAACAAATCTGCAAAATGTCTGTAAGAATACAACTCCGATCATCAGTAAAAGGACTGCGCCGATGATCGCTTTATTGATTTTCTGTACTTTTTTAAAGACTGCCGCGAATTTTTCCATAACGCACCTCCTACTTATTTACTGACAGTGCCCGAATCTCAGAGATCATATCACCATACTGTTCTTCCCACTGCGCATACAAGTCTGCTGCCTTGTCGATGAACTGCTGCTTATCCGGATATGTGACGGTCATTCCCTGTTTTTCCAGCTCTGCGACTGCCTCGGAATCCATCTTACGACTGATTTCTCTCTCCTCGATGCTGCACTCAGCCATCACACGTTTGAAGGTTTCTTTTGTCTCATCGTCAAAGGATGCCCATGTCTCAGGACTCATGACAAGGAAAACGGTCGAGTACGCATGCTCGGTCATTGCAAGGTGGTTGTTGACCTGAGCGACGTTGTTTGTCAGGATAACGGTTGCCGGGTTCTCCTGTCCGTCAAGTGCACCCTGCTGGAGTGCTGTGTAAGCTTCGCCCCATGACATCGGGGTCGCATCTGCTCCCATTGCTTTCCAGAATGCGATATGTACCTGATTCTCCATGGTACGGATCTTCAGTCCGGCGACATCATCCACCGAATTGACATCCCGCTTGCTGTTTGTCAGGTTGCGGAAACCGGATTCCCAGATCCCCAGTCCGTAGAGCTGGACGCCGGAAAGCTTGTCGAGGAAACGGGTTCCGATATCCCCCAGGAACACGGCATCGGCCTGCTCGGTCGATGTGATCAGGTACGGAATGTCCAGCGCCTGAAAATCGTTGATGAAGTTTCCGATCGTGGACTGGTTGACGACTGCGATATCGATCGTTCCCATCTGACATCCCTCGATCGTATCGATCTCAGCTCCGAGCTGTCCGTTATGGTATGTCTCGATCTTATATTTTCCTTCGGTCTCATCGTAAATCCTGTCTGCAAATGCTTCCATCGACTGTCCGATGGCTCCTGCCTGTGATGATGTCTGTGCCATTCGAAGCGTGATCGTTCCGTCTGTGCTGTTCTTCTGATGACTGTCCTTGTAGATGCTGAATCCGCTGAGTACAACTGCTGCTGCGAGAATTCCTGCAGCTGCGAGAGCTGATGACTTTTTGCTCATTCCTCTTTAAGCTCCTTTCCCTTTTCCGAAAATCTACGGAGTTACAAGTGCTCCGTCACGTCCTCTTGTCTGTGTCCACGTTGTCACGGTGTTTTCACACGGATACTTTGCCGCCTCAGTTTCATCGATATCGACGCCCAGGCCTGGCTTATCATTCGCGTAAACATAGCCTTTCCGATACTCCGGCATACCTGGGAATACATCAAGAAGCGCGCCGTGCGGTCCTTTTAATTCCTGAATCACAAAGTTCGGCGGTTCGATCCCGGACCATTCCTGAACACCGAAATTCTGTGCCGCAAGGTCGATGTGGATATTTGCTGCATGGGCTAACGGAGACATATCCCCCGGTCCGTGCCATGCTGTCCGAACACCAAACTGCTCCGCAAAGATCTGAAGCTTTCTCGCCGGTGTAATTCCTCCAACCTGGCTGATATGAACACGGATGAAATCGATGAGCTGTTCTGCGATCACGGTTCTCCATTCATACGGATTGTTGAACAGTTCCCCCTGCGCGATCGGGATGCTCGTCTGCTGTCTTAAATTTCTAAGCCAGGAGAGCTGCTCTAACGGAACCGGATCTTCCAGAAAGAAAAGATCAAACGGTTCAAGACCTTTCGCAAGCGCCACCGCATCAGCCGGAGCAATCCGCTCATGGACATCATGCACAAGCTGCATATCGTAACCGATCTTCGCTCGAATCTGTTCAAATAACTGGATTGTATCGCGGATGTATTTCTTAGAATCGAGATACAATCCATCATGTGCGCCTTCTGGTGCTGTCTCAGGTGTCTGTCCATAAGGAAGTCCGCCGTAACCGCCGCACTGGCATCTTAAGTGGGTAATCCCCATTTCCTGATACATCTGAATATTCTCGCAGATCTCATTAATGTCCCGTCCGTCCACATGACGGTAGACCGGAATTCCTTCCCTTACTTTTCCTCCAAACAACTCGTATAACGGCATCCCTGCCATCTTTCCCTTGATATCCCAAAGCGCCATGTCGATTCCGGAAATCGCGTTATTCTCGATCGGGCCATTTCTCCAATAGCCGTTCTGATGCATCAGCTGCCAGGTCTCCTCGATATTTTCAACCGGACGCCCTACAAGCAGCGGCTTCATATACTCCTCAATCAGATGCTTTACCGTCAGATGGCGGTAAGCAAAGGTTGCGCAGCCAAGTCCATACAGCCCCGGCTGATTTGTCTCGATCTTTACGACCACAAGATTGATTCCTTCTGGTGCCGTACAGATCACCCGGATATCCCTAATCTTTACTGACATCCCATATTCCTCCTCATCCTTTTATTTATAAGACGTTGCCATAATCAGTTTATTGATTTTGCAGATTTTCAAGTTGTCTTGATTGTCTCTTAACTTGTTACTCATCATACAAGTTTGGTTTTATTATCAAGGTGCCTTTTGCGCTGCAACCGACACCCTGTTTTACTCATTGCTTATTTTTTTCCTGTTCCGCCTTCACGATCTTCGATCTTTCCAGACATCTTCAATGTCTCAATCGAACCACCAAGATGCTGTTCCATTACGTCACGAGCCCTTTCTGCATCATGATTTTTAAATGCTTCCAGTATCTCCGTGTGGTAGTGAAGTCCCGTCTCATATCCGAACAACTCATTCATTTGTTCATGGTTCTTTCTGGATTCCAGAAAAACTTTATGAAGACTCTTTTCCAGAAGCGGATTGCCGGAGGTCCGGCTGATAACTTCATGAAATTTCAGGTCTGCACGGACAAATTTCGCTCGGTCTCCTTTAAATTCCTTCATCTGTTCCAGATAAACTTCCAGAGCGGCAACTGTTTTTTCATCGCAGTTTTCCATTGCGAGTACGCATGCCCCCGGCTCCAGAATCTTTCTGAATTCCAGTACTTTGCAGATATCCATACAATCTTCCGATGTGATCTTGTATTCTGCCTCGTCCCAGTTTTCAACCTGAGTGTTGATCAGGAACGTTCCTTTTCCCTGATAGCTTTTCAGAACACCAATCCCGATCAGATATTGAAGTGCCGATCGGATACTGGAACGGCTGACTCCAAGTTCCATAACCATCTGGTTTTCAGACGGAATCTTTTCGCCGATGTTCCATTTTCCGGATTCAATATTTTCCTTCAGATACTCAACGACCTGATCCGTAATATTGACTGTTTTTATTTTCATCCTCGCGCGTTACCTGCTTCTTTATTATTCTGCTTGTTGGGCGGATAAGATTGTTCTTTTACTTGTCAGACAACCTATGAGTTGATTATATCCTATTTTTACCTAAAGTCAATACCCATTTTCAATATTTTTCGTTGTTTTTTACAGACTGAACGGAATCTTTGCGGGGAATGTTGATATGTTCCATGCAGAAAATGACTGCCCATGTAAAGCATCTTAACTCTATATCACTCTGTACTGATCTGCCGCCGTTTGCTTGCATCGCTGAAACTTCCATGGTAGAATAGAAATGATGTGTACAGAAATTATCCACTCACCCGAAAGGAGACTTGTGATATGAAATCCGGAGAACATTTTGACGTGATCATCATCGGCGCGGGCCCGTCCGGAATCTTCTGCGCGTATGAGCTGATCAAAGAAAAACCTGAACTGAATATTTTAATGATTGAAAAAGGAAGACCGATCGAGAAACGTGTCTGTCCGAAGAGAAAAACAAAGGTGTGTGTGGGCTGCAAACCATGTTCTATCACCACCGGTTTCGCCGGAGCAGGAGCTTTCTCCGACGGCAAGCTCTCCCTTTCCCCGGATGTCGGCGGAAATCTGCCGGAGATCTTAGGATATGACAAGGCAACTGAACTCATCCGGGAATCCGACGATATCTATCTGCAGTTCGGCGCTGATAAGAACGTCTACGGCGTTGACAAACAGCAGGAGATCCGCAAGATCCGCAAGAAAGCCATCAACGCAAACTTAAAACTCATCGAATGCCCGATCCGCCACCTCGGAACCGAGGAAGGTTATAAGATCTACACAAGACTGCAGGAACACCTTCTCGCGAACGGAATCCACATGGAATTCAACACCATGGTCAAGGATATCATCATCGAGGACGGTGCCGCAAGGGGTGTTATCACCGATAAAGATGAGACATACTACGCAGATGAGGTCGTCTCCGCCATCGGACGTGAAGGCTCCGACTGGTTCTCCCACATCTGCGATGACCACGGAATCGATACCGAAGTAGGAACCGTCGACATCGGCGTCCGTGTTGAGGTCCGCGACGAGGTCATGGAGTTCCTCAACAAGAACCTCTACGAGGCAAAGCTTGTATACTACACACCGACCTTCGACGATAAGGTCCGTACATTCTGTACGAACCCGTCCGGTGAGGTTGCTACCGAATACTATGAGAACGGCCTGGCTGTCGTAAATGGTCACGCTTATAAATCAAAAGAATATAAGACAAACAACACAAACTTTGCGATCCTGGTTTCCAAGAACTTCACAAAGCCCTTCAAGACCCCGATCGAGTACGGCAAACATATCGCCCAGCTGTCCAACATGCTATGCGACGGAAAGATCCTGGTCCAGACCTTCGGTGATTTCCAGAGAGGCCGCCGCACCACGGAGGAACGTCTCTGCAGAAACAACATCATCCCGACCTTAAAGGATGCCGTTCCGGGCGACCTTTCCTTAGTTCTCCCGCACCGCATCATGGTGGACATCAAGGAGATGTTAAAGGCCCTCGACAAGGTAACTCCGGGTATCGCCAGCGATGAGACACTGCTTTACGGAGTGGAGGTTAAATTCTACTCCAACAAGGTCGTTGTCGATAAGGACTTCGAGACAAACATCCACGGTCTCCGCGCTATCGGTGACGGTGCATCCGTGACCCGCGGACTTCAGCAGGCATCCGCGAATGGACTTTCTGTTGCGAGAAGTATCCTCGCGAGGATCGATCAGAAATAAGGCAGTAAAAAGCTTCCTTTGAATCTGTATGCTGAAAACCACACATGTAAAATAGAAAAAAGAGCATCTTTGCGCTCCAATGTTTTAAGGAATTTTCCAAAACATTGAAGCCGCAGGTGCTCTTTTCATATTTTATAAACAACTACTGATGACCAGTAAGCGTTTTTCCTTCTCCAATCCATTCAAAATCGGCTTCGCCGATTGGATTTTTGCCTTCCAGCCTAAGTTTTCACATTTACTTCCTTGGATGCGCCCCCTGGTACGCCTCTCTGACCGCGCTGTCCATGGCATATGCCGTGTACATCTGGGTGGATGCCAGGTCGGAATGACCCATCATGGTCTGGACGGCACGCATGTCAGCGCCATTGCTTAAGAGGTGCGCCGCGAAAGAATGGCGCAGAGTGTGGGGTGTGATGTCTTCCTCGATTCCTGCCCGGTCCCCGTAGTATTTGATAATCTTCCAGAATCCCTGACGGCTCATGGCTCTGCCGCTGTAATTTGTAAACAGCAGTTCCGATCGTGTTCCTTTTAAAAATGTCTCACGGGCAGACTCCAGATATTTCGCAAGAGCATCCTTCGCCGCATGGCCAAAGGGAATCATCCGCTCCTTGTGCTCATCGCGGCAGGTGATAAAGCCGATGGACATATTTACATCGGAGAGCTTTAGATTCACAAGTTCCGTCACGCGGATCCCTGTCGCGTATAAGAGTTCCAGCATTGCCTTATCGCGGATCTCCTTCGGATTCGCGCCGGACGGCTGCTCCAGAAGTTTCGTCACCTCGTCAACTGTGAGGATCACAGGCACCTTTTTCTCGATCTTCGGCGCATGCATCGAATCTGCCGGATCACGGCGGATCTTTCCTTCCTTAAACAGCCAGCCAAAGAACGATCTCGTGGATGCCAGCGCTCTCGAGACTGTCGACGCCGCTTTTCCTTCTTTCTCCAGGAAAAGGATATAGGAATTTAACGCCGTCTTTGTCACTTTCCCGCAGTCTGTGATTCCGTTTTCCTCCAGATAATCTGCCATTTTTAACAGATCTCTCTGATAAGAAAGCGTTGTATTTTTTGACGCGTGTTTTTCTTCCTCCATATAATTTATGAAGGTTTGAATTTCCTCTCTCATACCTTTTCCCCGTTCATTTCCAGACACAGTTATCCGCGCTTTTCACGATCCTATACGAAATCATAACTAATCAGCAGCTTCACCCGCTTATGTTTTCTCCTGGTCAGCGCAGCAAGTGCGCAAATCCACAGAACAGTTACACAAAATTTTTCTGTTCGCAATTTTCAGCACCTGTGTCTATACACGTTTATACTCTATCTGTTTTTTAGTTTCACGATGTCTGCCTTTGGGAAACAGGGGACATAGGCCTAAGTTTTCCACCATCCCCCCGATACGCTGTTTTTCCCGGCAAAACCAGTATTTTTCTACATTATACTCCATTTCCCGAAGATTGCAAAGGTTTCTGTGTGGTTTATCTGTGTTTGTATTCCAACTGGATCGTATCTGCGATCAATGCCACGAATTCTGAGTTGGTCGGTTTCCCCTTTCCGGTACTGACCGTATAACCGAACAGCTCATCCAGTGTATCCAGTTTTCCACGATTCCATGCTACCTCGATCGCATGACGGATTGCCCGCTCCACACGGCTGGATGTCGTCTGATACCGTTTTGCTACGGTTGGATACAACACCTTTGTGATCGCATTTAACACATCCATATCCTGCACTGCCATGATGATCGAATCCCGCAGATAATGATACCCCTTAATATGTGCCGGAATTCCGATCTCATGGAGCAGGTTTGTCACTCTGTTCTCCAAATCCCCTTCTCTGATGTATGGAACCTGTGATGACAGTTCATCATTCCTCTTTTCGCAGCTTCTCACTGGTCTTCTGACTGTTTTTATCCGATTTAACAGCATTTCGTTGTTAAACGGCTTCATGATATAGTAATTTGCGCCTCGATTGAATGCATCTTCTGTAATCCGCTCCTGGCCGACTGCTGTCACTACGATAAAGTCCGGACGCTTCTGTACATTTTTATCCTGATTGATCTTCTC
>OODU01003242.1_pt1 | contig 12476 bp, 7 predicted proteins | sample 1671171 | NCBI WGS metagenome assembly OODU01 (sample SAMN06348129, study PRJEB24527) | human gut metagenome | biome: human gut; feature: ankylosing spondylitis patient; material: feces | host: Homo sapiens | place: China | collected 2015-10
CACGATGCCATTATGACCATGAGCGAGACCGTGGACGAGGGCATCCAGAACATGAACGATCAGGTTCCCGCAGTTCTGGGCTGATCGTCTCCCGCTGCTTTCTCATCATCTCCTTCTTCATCATAAAACACCGGAGGGCGGGCGATTGCCCGCCCTCCCGCCTTGTCAACGGAAAGGAGGCTCTTTTATGGCGAGTGCTACTGTCCAGAATAAAACTCCCCGTAAAGTGCTTAAAAAATCGACCCGCGATTCTCTGATCGCGTATTCCTTCATTGCGCCAAACTTCATTGGCTTCTGCGTGTTCACGCTGGTGCCCATGGTGTTTGCCATTGCGCTGGCCTTCTGCGCATGGGATGGCCGCCACGCCATCGAATTTATCGGCCTGAAGAACTTTGTAAAACTCTTCACCACCGACAAGATCTTTCAGGCGGCGCTGAAAAACACCATCGTCTATGTCATTGGCACTGTGCCGCTGACGCTGGCCTGCTCGCTGGCCATGGCTGTGCTGCTGAACCAGAATGTGAAGTTGCGCAACTTCTTCCGCACCGTGGCATTCTTCCCTTACGTTGCCTCGCTGGTGGCGGTGGCAGCGGTGTGGAACATGATCTTCAACCCCTCCATGGGCCCCATCAACATGATCCTGAACCAGTTCTTCGGCGTGGCGGTGGAAAACCTGCCCCGCTGGGCTGCCGGTAAGGACACCGCCATGCTGACGGTCATCCTGTTCAGTGTGTGGAAGAACATGGGCTACTATATGGTCATTTATCTGGCCGGCTTGCAGGGCTGTAACCCGGACCTGAACGAAGCCGCCGAGCTGGACGGTGCCAACCGTTGGCAGCAGTTCTGGCACATCACCCTGCCCCAGCTGCGTCCCACCACCTTCTTTGTGGTCATCATGCTCACCATCTCCGGCTTCAAGGTCTACGACCAGATGTACATGATCACGCAGGGCGGCCCCGGCACAGCCACCATGACGCTGGTGTACTATATTTACAATGTTGCCTTCGTCAACACCCCGAAATACGGCTATGCAAGTGCCATTGCCATGGTGCTGTTTGTACTGGTGCTGATCGTTACGATCATCCAGTTCCGCGGCTCCAAGGGCGAGAACTGAGAAAGGAGGAAGAAACTATGACGACCGCTGTTATCAAAGACCACGCTTCCCAGAAGCGCCGCAATTTCATCTCCAAGTTCCTGATCTATTTCTTCCTCATCGTCATCACAGCCTGCATGCTGCTGCCCTTTTTGTGGATGCTGTCCTCCTCTTTTAAGCTGAATAAGGACGTGTTCGGCTTCCCCATCCAGTGGATCCCCAAAAATCCCCGCTGGCAGAACTATGTGGACATCTGGACCCAGATCCCGCTGCTGACCTTCGTGAAGAACACGGTCAAGATCACGGTGGTGGTCACCCTGTTGCAGCTGTTCACCTCCTCCTTTGCGGCCTACGCCTTTGCCAAGATGCAGTTCAAGGGCAAGAATGTGCTGTTCCTGGGGTACATCGCCACCATTGCAGTGCCCTGGCAGGCCTACATGGTGCCCCAGTTTATGATGATGAGCTCCTGGCATCTGAACAACACCCATCTGGCCATCATGTGCCTGCAGGCCTTCAGTGCCTTCGGCGTGTTCCTGATGAAGCAGTTCTACGAGGGTGTGCCCACTGAACTGTGTGAGGCCGCCCGCATCGACGGCCTGAGCGAATACGGCATCTGGTGGCACATTATGCTGCCTCTGAGCCTGCCTGCCCTGTCCACCCTGACCATCTTCACCTTCGTGAACACCTGGAACGACTTCCTTGGCCCCCTGATCTACCTGACCAAGACCGAGCTCAAGACCATCCAGATCGGCCTGCGGATGTTCATTACCCAGTATTCCGCAGAATACGGCCTGATCATGGCGGCCTCTGTGGTGGCACTGATCCCTGTGCTGATCGTATTCCTTTCTCTGCAGAAATATTTTGTGCAGGGTGTTGCATCCACCGGTATCAAGGGCTAAAATAACACCCGTAAGCGGGGTGCGGGCAGTCCCCGCGCCCCGCATTTTTTGGATAGAGGGAAAACGTTATGTTATATCCGGAACAGAATGAAGCACGCCTGAAACTGAGCATGGACGGCACATGGGAGTTTGCGCTGGGCAGTTGCGAGGAAAACCAGTTCGACCCCGCAAAGCCCCTGCCGGACGCGCAGCCCATCGCCGTTCCTGCCAGCTACAACGACCAGAACGACCAGACCACGGCCCTGCGCCGCCACTACGGCTGGGCATGGTATCAGCGCAAGTTCACCCTGCCCGCCTTCTGCGCCGGGCAGCGGGTGGTGCTGCGGTTTGGCTCGGTGACCCACACGGCAAAGGTCTGGCTGAACGGTCAGCTCATTGCGCAGCACAAGGGCGGCTTTACCCCCTTTGAAGCCGATGTCACCGCACTGCTGCACCCCGGCGAAACGGCTCTGCTCACCGTGGCCTGCGACAACCGGGTGAACCACAGCACTCTGCCTGTGGGCAACGAGGAAGGCCAGCTGGCCTTCTTTGGCTCGGACAACGCGGGCATCCCCAGCGTAGAAGCTGCAAAGCGCATTGCCGCACCCCAGAACCGCCCCAACTTTGATTTCTTCAACTATGCGGGCATCCACCGCCCGGTGGTGCTCTACACCACCCCTAAAGAGTATATCGAGGATGTGACTGTAGTGCCGCACACGGATGGCAGGGTGGATTACCGCATCCAGACCGTGGGCACCGCACCGGTGGCTGTCACTGTGCTGGAGGCTGACGGCAAGGCTGTTGCAAGCGCCGAGGGCGCAGCGGGCACCTTGACCATCCCGGAGGTGCAGCTCTGGGAGCCGAAGCCCGGCGTGCCCTATCTTTATACCCTGCACATCACCTGCGGGGCGGATGTCTATGACCAGACCTTTGGTGTGCGCAGCGTCGAGGTGCGGGGTACACAGGTGCTTTTGAACGGCAAGCCGCTCTATTTCAAGGGCTTTTGCAAGCACGAGGATTTTACCGCCCATAGCCGTGGCTTTGACCCGGTGCTGAACGTAAAAGATGTAAACCTCATCCACTGGGCCAATGCCAATGCCGTGCGCACCAGCCACTACCCCTACGCTGAGGAGTTTTACGATCTGTGCGACCGGGAGGGCATTCTGGTCATGGACGAAACCCCGGCGGTGGGCATCGGCGGCGGGGCAGTGCTGAACCCCTACAAGGAATACCCCATCGCCGAGCATCACCGGCAGGTGCTGACCGAGATGATCCGGCGGGACAAAAACCACCCCTGCGTGGTGCTGTGGAGTCTGGGCAACGAGCCGGATCTGGAGCATTTCCCGCAGGATGCTTACGACTACTGGCACCCCCTCTATGAGCTGGCCCATCAGCTGGACCCGCAGAACCGCCCGGTCACCCTGGTCTGCTGCCAGAACGACTACACCAGGGACATCACTACCCGCACTATGGATATCGTCTGCATCAACCGTTATTACGGCTGGTACAACCTGTCCGGCGATCTGGATGCCGCCTGCTATGGCCTGAATCAGGAGCTGGATTTCTGGGCAGACCAGCACAAGCCTGTGATGATGAGCGAATACGGCGCAGACACCCTTGCCGGTCTGCACACTGCCGGAGCCGAGATGTTCAGCGAGGAGTTTCAGGTGGAGTTTTACCGCCGTCTGGATGCGGAGTTTGACAAGCGCCCCTGGTTCGTGGGAGAATTTGTCTGGAACTTTGCGGACTATGACACTGTGCAGGGCCCCATGCGGGTGGACGGAAACAAAAAGGGTCTGTTTACCCGTGACCGCCGCCCCAAGCTGGGCGCGCATTTCCTGAGAGAACGCTGGAAGGACATTCCAACGTTTTACTTCAAATAAACCTCTCAGTCTGCTTCGCAGACAGCTCCCCTAATAGGAGAGCCCTTGGCAAAGAGGAAAAAGAATCTTCTTGAGATAAGGAGCTGCTTATGAAGACCTATCCGAATCACCCAATGACCGACGCCGAGGCAAGGCAGGCACTGGCCGATGCCTGCAAGCAGGTGGAGACCAATCTGCCGCTGTACACCTGGCAGTGCCAGAATCATTCCAGTGTAAACGGCATCTACCCCGGCTGTGCCAACAACCAGTGGACCTGCGGCTTCTGGCCGGGGGAGATCTGGCTGGCCTACGAGGCCACCGGGGACGAAAAATTCAAGGCAGCTGCCCTGATTCAGGTGGACAGCTTTGCCGACCGCATTGCCCGCAAGGTGGAGGTGGACCACCACGACATGGGCTTTCTGTACAGCCCCACCTGCGTGGCAGCGTGGAAACTGGTGGGCAGCGAAACCGGCAAAAACGCCGCCATCGCCGCCGCCGACCAGCTGTTGACCCGCTACCAGCCCAGCGGAAAATTTTTGCAGGCATGGGGCACCATGGATGACCCCGGCAACTACCGCTATATCATTGACTGCATGCTGAACGTGCCGCTGCTGTACTGGGCAGCGCAGGTGACCGGCAGCGACCACTACCGCGAGATCGCCGCTGCCCACACCGCCACCACGCTGGCAAACTCCTTCCGGCCGGACGGCAGCACCTACCACACCTTCTTTATGAACCCGGACGGCACCCCCAAGGGCGGACGCACCTGTCAGGGCTATAAGGACGACAGCTTCTGGGCACGGGGACAGGCGTGGGGCGTGTACGGAAGTGCCATCGGCTATACCTACACCCACGATGAAAAGTTCCTCGATGTGTTCCGCAAGGCGCTGGACTTTTATCTTTCCCACCTGCCGGAGGATCTGGTGCCTTGCTGGGATATGCTCTTTGCACCGGAAAGCGGCGAGCCGCGGGATTCCTCCTCCGCTGCCATCGTGGCCTGCGGCCTGCTGGAAGCGGCAAAGTATGTGGACGAAACAGAAGCTGCCCAGTGGCGCATGCTGGCACGGCAGATGCTGGCTAGTCTGACCGCAAACTACGCAGTCAAGCCCGGCACGCTGGGTTCCGGCCAGCTGCTGCACGGCACTTACAGCAAAAAGAGCCCCTACAACACCTGCACCCCGGAGGGCGTGGATGAATGCACGAGCTGGGGCGATTATTTCTATATGGAGGCGCTGACCCGCCTGACCAAAGACTGGGAGATGTACTGGTAATGAACTTACAGACCAAAGCGGATTTTACCGCACTAATGCACAGATTTCTCGACCCGCTCAAGCCTTATTATTCCGCAGGCTGTGCCCGGCTGCATCTGGGCGATACGGGCGTGACCTACAACCAAAATGCCATTGAGCTGGAAGCCTTCAGCCGCCCGCTGTGGGCGCTGGTGCCATTCTGGGTGGGCGGTGGCTCCGACCCGGAATTTGAAAAAATCTACCGCAAGGGTCTTGCCGCCGGTACTGACCCGGAAAACCCCGAATACTGGGGTACCACCGGGGAGTACGATCAGTGCTATGTGGAGATGGCGGCTATTGCCTGCGGCATTCTTACCGAACCGGAAAAGCTGTGGACATCGCTCTCTGACACCGAAAAACAGAACCTTGCCGCATGGCTTGGGCAGATCAACGCCCACACCATCCCGGACTGCAACTGGCAGTTTTTCCGCATCCTGACAAACCTTGCCCTGAAAAGCGTGGGTATGGCTTACAGCCCGGAGCTGCTGGAGGACGGCCTTTGCAAAATCGACAGCTATTACAGCGGCGATGGCTGGTCCACCGATGGCGCCTCCGTGCAAAAGGATTACTACATCCCGTGGGCCATCCAGTATTACGGACTGCTGTACTCTAAATTTGCCGCCGGCACCGACCCCCGGCGTGCTGTCCTTTACCGCCAGCGCGCCCAGCTGTTCGCACAGCAGTTTGTCTATTGGTTCGATGCCAACGGCGCAGCGCTGCCCTTTGGACGCAGCCTGACCTACCGCTTTGCTCAGAACAGCTTCTGGGCGGCCTGTATCTGGGCGGGGCTGGAACCGCTGCCCCTGCCGGTGATGAAGGGGCTCATCGTCCGCAACTTCAACTGGTGGCTGGGGCAGAAAATGTTCGACCGGGACGGCATCCTCACCATCGGCTACTGCTACCCGCAGATGTACATGGCCGAGCGGTACAACGCCCCAGGCAGCCCCTATTGGGGCATGAAGAGCTTCTTGCTGCTTGCTTTGCCGGACGACCATCCCTTCTGGTCTGCCGAGGCTGCGCCCATACCCGCATTGGAGCGGCTCAAGCCCATGCCCTATGCCAACATGCTGGTGCAGCGCCGGGCGGGCCGGGTAACGGCCTACGCCGCCGGTGTCAACGAGGGCCACGGCCACGGACAGTTCCCGGAAAAGTACGCAAAATTTGCCTACGATACCCGCTTCGGCTTCTGCGCCTCCCGCAGCCGGGAGGTGCTCCATCAGGCCGCACCGGACAGTATGCTGGCCTTTGTCATCGACGATAACGTGTTCGTGCGCAAGGTGAGCAAAACGTGGGAAATTGAAGCCGGGACGGTGACCGCGCAGTGGTCGCCCTTCCCCGGCATTGAGGTCACCACCACCATCACCCCCACGGCCACCGGCCACCGCCGCCATCACGAAATTGACAGCAGCTTCGATTGCGAAGCCTATGACTGCGGCTTTGCCGTGCCCAATTTTGCACCGGGATACGCCGAAGGTGTGGAAAACAACACCGCCGAAGCCCGCTGCGACGCACTGCGCTGCACTGTGACGGGCAGAGGCGAAGCGGTAGTCATCGGCTGCGACCCCAACACCAGCCTGTATTTTACCAATGTCCACCTGCCTGCGGTGAAATATCATATTGCCAAAGGACGCACTGTTCTGGATACTGAGATCCTTGACGAAGCAGACTGATGCCGTTTCTCTCCAGAAAAACAGTCGTTTTTGTGCGGCTGTTTTTCTTATATCCTGTGCTATAATGAAAGCAGAGAATGCTGCGAGGTGACATGTATGCCTTTGAACGATCCCATTACCCCGGCACTGCTGGCCGACCCGGAAATCTTTCAGCAGAACCGCCTGCCCTTCCATGCCCATTTTGCAGACCAGACCAGTCCGGAAATGCCCCTGACTGTCAGCTTGGATGGCGAGTGGGCTTTCCGCTACGCGGAAAACCTGACCGCGCCCTTTACGGACTGGGATACCCTGACCGTGCCGGGCTTTATCCAGATGCAGAGCCTGCAAAAGCCCGGTCAGCCCTACGGCGCGCCCCATTACGTCAACACCCAGTACCCGTGGGATGGTCACGAAAAGCTGCACCCCGGCGAGATTCCGCAGGATTATAACCCCATCGGGGAGTATCAGCGCAGTTTCACCCTGCCGGAAAGCTGGGCGAGCTGCTACCTGCGCCTGAATGGTGCCGACAGCGCCGCCGCCGTCTGGTGCAACGGCGTTTATATCGGCTACACCGAGGATACCTTTACCCCCGCCGAATTTGATATGACCGCCGCCGTCCATCCTGGCGAGAACACCCTGACCGTGCAGGTGTACCGCTTTTCCTCCGGCAGCTGGCTGGAGGATCAGGATTTCTGGCGTATGAGTGGTCTGTTCCGCTCGGTGGAGCTGTTCACAAAGCCTGAGCTGCATCTGGAAGATGCCTTTGTGAAGCAGGAGTTTGCCCTGGATTTTTCCAGTGCCACCGTCACCTTTGACTGCAAGGTCAGCGGTGCGGGAACGGTGTCGGTGGTGTTCAATGGGCAGCAGCAGTCTGCTGAGGTGGGTGTGCCTGCGGAATACGACAGCGGCGTGGTGTTCGGCAAGGGCGAGTCTGACCCAGACGTGGAGGAGGACGTGCAGGATGTTTCCTTTACCTTTGCGGTGACTGATCCCGCCCTGTGGAGCGCTGAGCAGCCGAACCTGTACGAGGCGGAAATTGCCCTGCTGAATGAGGGTACTCTCGTGGAGCGTACCGGCATGAAAGTCGGTCTGCGGAAGTTTGAACGGAAGGACCGCCAGATGCTTTTGAACGGCCAGCGCATCGTGTTCAAAGGTGTCAACCGCCACGAGTGGAGCTGCCGCACCGGCCGCACCGTCAGCCGGGAAGAGATGCTGTGGGACGTGAAAAACCTGAAAGCCCACAACGTCAACGCTGTGCGCACCAGCCACTACCCGGACGACCCGTATTTCTTACAGCTCTGCGATGAATATGGCCTGTATGTCATTGGGGAAACGAACCTTGAAACGCATGGCACATGGCAGAAGCTGGGCGCGGATGGCTCGGACGAGTGGACACTGCCCGGTGCGCGCCCGGAGTGGCGGGAGAATGTGCTGGCCCGTGCCGAAGCCATGCTGGAGCGGGACAAAAACCACCCTGCAATCCTCGTCTGGTCTTGCGGCAACGAGAGCTACGGCGGCAAGACCCTGTGGGAGATGAGCGAGTACTTCCGCCGCACCGACCCCAGCCGCCTTGTGCACTATGAGGGCATTTTCTGGGACCGGGAGTACCCCGCCACCTCCGACATGGAAAGCCAGATGTACACCCCGGTGGCAGACATTAAAAAGTTTCTGGCGGAGCACCCGGAAAAGCCCTTTATCATGTGCGAGTACAGCCACGCCATGGGCAACAGCTGCGGCGGCATCACCGATTACACCGAGTATGCTTACGAAGAGCCGATGTATCAGGGCGGGTTTATCTGGGAGTACATGGACCACGGCATCGCCGTCACCGACCCGGACGGCAGACCCGGCTTTGCCTACGGCGGCGACTTTGGCGACCGCCCCACCGACCGGGAATTCTGCGTGGACGGTCTTGTGCTGCCCGACCGCCGCAACACCCCAAAGATGGACGCAGTCAAGGCGGCATATGCGCCCCTGAAGATCACCCTCACCGATACCGAAGCGGTGGTGGAAAACCGGAATCTCTTTACCGACCTGAGCGCCTACGACCTTGTGTTTGCATCCTCGGTCAACGGCAAGCCAGAGCGCCGCGCGGTGCTCCGGGCGGACTGTGCACCCGGTAAAACCGTGCACATTGCGTTCCCGTTCGCTCTGCCGGAAGCAGGGTTTGCCTGCATGACCGTTGCCGCTATCCAGCGGGCTGCAAAGCCCGGCATCCCAGCGGGCTATGAAGCTGCCTTTGGGCAGGTATGGCACAACCACGCCGCCGCCCGGCTGACCCTGCCCGCTCCGCAGCTGGTGGAGATGGACTGCAACATCGGCGTAAAGGGCGAGGGTTTCGAGTACATCTTTGGCCGCGGCAAAGGGCTTGTGTCCATCCGCTATAACGGCGTGCAGCTGCTGGACGATACCGTGCGCCCCAACTTCTGGCGTGCGCCCACAAACAACGACGAGGGCTGCGCAGAGCCGTTTGAATTTGCCTTCTGGAAAACTGCGGGCCTTTATGCCCGGTGCGATGCCCTGACCGCCGAAACAAAGGGCGAGTTCATCACCGTCCGCGCAAACTACACCCTGCCGGGCGGGCAGACGCTGCCCATTGAGTTTGCCATCGACGGCGCAGGCCGCTGCGACATTACGATGACATGGCAGGGCGAAAAGATGGAGCTGCCGGAGTTCGGGCTGCTCTTCCCGCTGCGCCGGGAGCTGACAGAAGTCTCCTACTTGGGTCTTGGCCCCCGGGAAACCACCGCCGACCGCACCGCAGGCGGCAAGATGGGCGCATGGAGCTACAACGTCCGGCAGGACTTTGCCCAGAACACCCCGGTCTACCCGCAGGAGTGCGGCAGCCGCACCGGTGTGTACAGCGCAACGCTCACCGGCAGCGGATTGAATATAGGCATCGGCTTTGCAGGGGACGGCATGGCCTTCTCTGCCTTGCCCTACACGCCCCATGAACTGGAAAACGCCCGCCATCTCTACGAACTGCCTCGCGATGACAATAAGACCATCGTGCGCTGTGCTGCCTTCCAGCGCGGCGTGGGCGGCGACAACAGCTGGGGCGCAAAGCCCCATGCAGACACCTGCTTTGCGGTGGAGAAGGGAACCTCGTTCCGTTTTACGATTCAAAAATAAAAATTTACTTGGCTAAAGTGGTGGGTATCATCGTGATACCCACCACTTTGGTCTTATTGCGAAACCGTAACAAGACAAAAATCAGCGCAATATTCAAATAGTATATTTGCGATATGCAATCCAACGTTGTAGCTGCTGCATTAAAAAGTTGAATTTTTATGGTTTATGGAGAAATAAGGAATTGTGTCAAAATGACACAATTGCTCCGGACACCTTCATAGAACCATGGAATGTGAATATTTTGCTTTCATAGGAGTTCATGTTTTTTTTACTGAATCTCGTGAAAAGCGTATAAAAAGCTTGCAATCATCTGTAAAATGTGGTATATCCATTATACGAAACATTGCTTTAAAAGAACACTCCACCGTTCAATGATGTGTAAAGTGAGGTGCCTGCCATGACCGCTGTGATCTACGCCCGCTATTCCAGTGACAACCAGCGTGAAGAATCCATTGAAGGCCAGATCCGGGAGTGCACGGCCTATGCGGAAAAGAATGGCATCACCATCGTCAAGCACTACATTGACCGTGCTATCTCTGCCAAGACAGACAACCGCCCGCAGTTCCAACAGATGATAAAAGACAGCGACAAGAAGCTGTTCGACATCGTTCTGGTCTGGAAACTTGACCGCTTTGCCCGGAACCGCTACGACAGTGCCCGGTACAAGACCCAGCTGAAGAAGAACGGCGTCAAGCTTATGTCGGCAACGGAAATCATCTCTGAGGGGCCGGAGGGCATCATTCTGGAATCGGTGCTGGAGGGCTATGCGGAATACTACTCTGCCGACCTGTCGGAGAAAGTGATTCGCGGCATGACGGAGAATGCCCTCAAGGGCAAGTTCACCGGCGGTGCAATCCCTTTTGGATACACCATCAATGCCGACCGCCGCTTTGAAATCGACCCACTGACTGCGCCTTTCGTAGCTGAAACTTTTCGGCGTTATAACGATGGTCAGACCATGCGGGAAATCCGGGACTGGCTGAACGAGAAAGGCATCAAGAACCAGCGCGGCGGGCCGATGACCTTCAACACCATCCAGCACATGCTGAGCAACCGCCGATATATCGGCGAGTTGAAGTACCGGGACGTCCTGATTCCCGATGCGATTCCACCTATCGTGTCCGTAGAGCTTTTCAACGATGTACAGGAGAAGATGTTGAAAAACAAGAAAGCCCCTGCCCGTAGAAAGGCAGAGGACGACTATCTGCTCACCACCAAGTTGTTCTGCGGCTACTGTGGGGCGTTGATGTTTGGAGAGAGCGGCACGAGCCGGACGGGCGAAGTCCACCGCTATTATAAATGTGCTACTGCCAAAAAGCACAAGGGCTGCAAGAAAAAGACCGTCCGTAAACAGTGGCTGGAAGATCTGGTGGTCAATCAGACCATGCAGCTTGTCAAGGACGATGCCGCTATGGAATCCATCATCGCCAAGGTGATGGAGCTGCAAAACAAAGAAAACACCAACATTACTCTTTATGAAAAGCAGCTTCGAGATGCAGAATCTGGTATCCAGAATATGCTGAATGCGATTCAGGCCGGCATCCTGACCAGCTCCACCAAGGAACGGCTAGAGCAGCTGGAAGAAACCAAGCGTGAGCTTGAAGCCCGTATTGCGGAAGAAAAGCTGGCAAAGCCGAAAGTGACTGAAGAGTTCATCCGGTTTTGGCTGCTGCGGTTCCGCAAGCTGGATATGAGCCTGAAGGACCAGCGGCAGGCACTGGTGGATACCTTCATCAATGCGATTTACCTGTATGATGATAAGGTTTTGATAACCTTTAATTATAAAGAAGGAACACAGACCGTCACCTTTGGAGAAGCGACAGAAGTCGCATCAAAGGGAAATGGTTCGGATTTGGATTGCATTCCTGCACCAAGAAAAACCAGTACACAATGTGTACTGGTTTTTCTTTTTCGGTGCGGAAGAGGACTTGAACAGGGCGGCGGCGCGCAGCGCCGTAAGCAATCAGCCCGGTGGGCTGTTGCTTAGCCCGCGGTTCCCAACCTGTAGGAATGTCTACCGGGAGGCAGACTGTCCACTGTCTTTTTTGCTTTACACGGCAGTTTCCCTTTAGCAGTAACCGCGGATAAGAGGACTTGAACAGCAACGACGACGACCGCAGCCAGCGGCTGAAACAGGGAGGAGTTGTTGGGGCCGCGTTCTGATTTTTCAAAGCCCTGCCAAGGGGCTGCAGAAAAATCAGCAAACGCAACCCGTAAGGCCCTGACCACCAGATTCCGCCGCGGTTCCCAACCTGTGGGAATGTCTACCGGGAGGCTGCCGCTTATTTTGCTTCACCCAACAATTCCCCTTTCGCAGTAACAGCGGGTAACATGGACACCGGTTGCGTGGAGCTGCTGCTCCGGAAAGGAAGAAAAATTTCCATCGACTGCACCGGGGTCGAGGATGCACTGGACGTGACCATGGCGCAGAGATCAGAGTTGGATTACCTCATCTACAACGACCCGCTGGGCTATGCCGATTTGATTCTGAACGGTGACCCGGAGGAATATTTGAAGAATGCGGCCGGGAGCCATGGGCTAGAAATCTGAATGAATGCTGGACATTACCGCTT